>Ga0307378_10010265_pt1 | contig 12174 bp, 6 predicted proteins | sample UN1MG_FD_202238 | JGI IMG/M metagenome (GOLD analysis project Ga0307378, IMG submission 202238) | Soil microbial communities from Risofladan, Vaasa, Finland - UN-1 | ecosystem: Environmental > Terrestrial > Soil > Coastal area > Acid sulfate soil | place: Finland: Risofladan, Vaasa | collected...
TTTTTTCGTGGTGAAGAACGGCTCGAAGATGCGCTCCCGCACACCGCACGGCATTCCGCATCCGGTATCGGAGACGGCGAGGCGGATGTGGCGTCCCGGCTGCAGGCCGGGCTGTGTCACGCAGCACCCCTGGTCGCAGTCGATGATCTCCGTCGCGAACGCCAGCGTTCCGCCCGAAGGCATGGCGTCGCGAGCGTTCACCGAAAGATTCAGCAGCACCTGCAGGAGCTGGTTCGGGTCGCCCGTCACGACGGCGGATGCGGCATCGAAGCGGGCACCGATCGAGATGTTCGCGGGGAAGGTGCGGCTGATGAGCTGGATGGATTCTCGGATCAACGCGTGGAGATCGACGGGCACAGCCTTGCTCGTATCCTTGCGTGCGAAGCCAAGCAACTGCCGGACGAGCTGAGCCGCCCTGCCGGCCGCGGTTTCGATCATCATGAGGTCATCCAGAGACTCGTCCTGGTCGCCAAGCCTGGTCTTCAGCACATCCACGTATCCCAGGATCGCCTGCAGGATGTTGTTGAAGTCGTGTGCGATGCCGCCTGCGAGCTTGCCGACGGCCTCCATCTTTTGGGACTGCCGGAGCTCCCCCTCGAGGAGCTTGCGGTCGGTGATGTTGTACATGACACCAAGCAGGTACTGCGGCTTTCCGGCGGTGTCGGCGACCACGCGGGCCTGGTCGATAAACCAGAGCTCGCGGCCATCGCGGGTAAGCATGCGGTACTCTATCGAGAGCGGCTCGCCTGTTCGGTGCATGCGGGCAACCTCAGCGAGAACGCGATCGCGGTCCTCCGGGTGGAGCTGCTTTCGCCAGATGTCGGCATCGGCCATGTACTCTTCATGGGGAATGCCGAGCATCTCGTCGACTTGAGGGCTGATGTACTGGGTGTTCGACTCCGGGTCCAGGGTCGCGATGTAGGTGATCGCGGGGATGTCTTCGACGAGGGCCCGGTACTTCTGCTCTGCCTGGACGCGAGCCTCTTCTGCATTCTTGCGCTCGATGAAATTCCCGAGCAGCAGGGCTGCCGTATCCAGCAGGTCACGTTCCTCCGGGAGGAACGGCTCATTGCCCAGCCTGCATCCGTGGCGGTAACAGACGTCAATTGAGCCGACCCTGCGGCCGGAGGCGAAGACGTTGGCCGTCTGCCGGCAACGGGTGAGCTTGAAGTTGTCGGTGGCGAATTCGGCCCCGCTGCAGATAATCCTTGCACAGGCGCGGGCCGGGTACTGCCATGCAGGCGGCAGCAGGAGGCACGCCTGGTGCACCACTTCCAGCAGCGGATGGCTCACCTCCGCGACAAGCGTGGAGAGCGCGTAGAGGCAGTGCAGCTCCTGCACTCGCTTGCTGAGCGCGTGCGTCTGCTTCTTGATCTCCCGCTCGGCGGCGTTGCGCTCAGTCGTGTCGAGGGCGTAGATGTTTACGTAGCCCAGCTCGGCTATCGGGGCAACCGTGAGTGTGTAGGTTCTATCGCCGCACTGGATTTCGGCAAGCTGGTCCTTGTTGCGGGCAAGGGCTTTCAGGACCAGATGATGCGCCTCATGCGAAGCCTTCCTGCCGTCGCGCCCGCACCAGTCCGCCAGCTTGAGGCTTGCATTGTTGCGGTAGCAGACCAATCCTTCCTTCGAAATGCGCATGACGGGGTTCGGGTCCTGACTGGGGAACTTCGCGAGGCTTGCCAGCTCCTCGGCCACGGATCGCCAGTCCTGGAGGTCTTCCCATCGGCCATGCCGCTTGACGAGGGCGGAACGGTGATCCGCCATGATATCCAGGATCTCGGAAGCGCCGCAGAATTCGAGCGAGTAGGAGCAGATCGCGATGACGCGCCGGTTTCTAAAGGACTTGTTGGCCTCCTGCTCGTAGGCGTTGAAAGCCGGCCAGAGCGTCTTGTCGATGCGGCCGATGTTTCCGGCAATGCGCGTGCCGTCGAACCCGCGATCGATCGCCGCCTTCAATCTGCTCAGCCATGTGGCAATTACCTCCTGAGCGTCAAACACGGGTGTGCAGAAGTACCATTCCCCGCTCGAGCGCATTTCGATCTGCCCGCGCGCGATATGTTCATCGAGGTCGGGGATTTCCGTTCTGAGCGCGGATTCTGCCGCGACCACGTCGAGCGGTTCCGCCGTGATCCATATGCAGTACTCGTTGCTCAGCAGGCCGGCTCGGAAATACGGCACAAGAATGTCCAGAAGGTCCTGCCTGGTGTGATAGAACTGGCAGCAATGGGTGCCCCACGGGACTTGCCCGAGGACGTCGATCCCGGTGTCCCTGAGAGCGGTCGGCGTGTGCTGCGTCCGTGCGTCCTCTGAATCCATGCAGTGCTCCCTTGCACGAGCGGGAGATTAGATGAACGAATTCCTGTGTACCGGCCATTATTGCTACTGACGATGTTATTAGAATATACCACGTCTTGGAGCATAGTCAAGAGAAAAAACATCTGCAAAACATCTGCAAAGGATGATTCGTCAGGGAGAGGCACACGAAGCCCAACGTCTAACTTCGGAATTCCGCATTCCGTATTCCATTCCGTATTCCCTCTTTATCTTCGAAATCCCACCGGATATAATGTTGAGCGGTTATTCAGTTCATCGGGATACCGGTTGATCAGGGCTACTTCCATGGAACGCAAGGTTGCGCTAGTCGGGTTCGGAACGATAGGGACGGGTGTTGCGAAGATCCTCTTCGGCAAGGCAAGCGAGTTGAAGGCCAAGACCGGCCTCGACATCTCGCTCGCGAAGATCTGCGATATCGATGTGACCACGCCGCGCGACGTAGCCGTGCCCGCCGGCGTGCTGACGGCCAACGTGAACGATATCCTGCGCGACCCGCAAATCGAGCTGGTGATCGAGCTGGTCGGCGGGACCACGTTCGCCCGCGATCTGATCCTGAAGGCGCTCGACGCCGGCAAATCGGTCGTCACCGCAAACAAACACCTGCTTGCACTGCACGGGGCGGAGCTGTTCGAGAGGGCCCGCCGGAAGGGCGTATGCCTCGCGTTCGAGGCGTCCGTCGGCGGCGGCATCCCGATCATCGCGTCGCTGCTGAACGGCTACATCGCGAACCGGCTCGACACGATAATCGGCATCGTGAACGGCACGTGCAATTACATCCTCACGAAGATGATCGGCGACACGGAGTCGTATTCGGAGGCCCTCGCCCAGGCCCAGGAGCGGGGCTACGCCGAGAAGGATCCGACGCTCGACGTGGGCGGGGGCGATTCCGCGCACAAGCTCGCCATCCTCGCGCGGCTCGGGTTTGGCGTCGATTTCGGTTACAAGGACATCTACGTGGAGGGGATCGACCACACCGAGCTCTACGACCTGCACTGCGCGGACGAGCTGGGCTACGTGCTGAAACTGCTTGCGATCGGCAAGCGCACCGACGACAAACTGGAGCTGCGGGTGAATCCCACGCTGCTGCCGAAGTCGCACCCGCTGGCCGGCGTGAGCAACGTGTTCAACGCGGTCTGGGTCCACGGCGACGCAGTTGGCGAAGGCATGCAGTACGGCCGCGGGGCAGGCCAGATGCCCACGGCAAGCGCCGTTGTGGCCGACGTGATCGACATTCTGATGGGCCGGGCGGGCAAGGCATTCGCCGACCTGAACGTCTACCCAGGCCGCACACCAAAGATGGCCGTGAAGGACGTCTCGGAGATCGAGACCTGCTACTACCTGCGGTTCATGGCGGCCGACAGGCCTGGCGTGCTGGCGGAGATCGCCGGGGCGCTGGGCCGGCGCGGCATCTCCATCGCGTCGGTGATCCAGCGCGGCCGAGGGCTCGCAGGGCAGGAAGTGCCCATCGTCATGCTCACCCACCGCGCTCACGAAGGCGGCCTCCGCCAGGCGCTCAAGGAAGTATCCGACGGCAAGGCCGTGAGCAAGATTCATCTGCTCAGGGTGGAACAATGAACGATGAACGATGAACGATGAACGAAAGAGGACTGACCACCCAGACGAACAGGTCAACCGATAAAAACCGAACAACTGACCAACTGGCAAACTGAGCAACGCACATGCACGCAGCCCGCAAATACTGCATCATCGTACCGGACGGCATGGCCGACTGCCCGCTGCCGCGGTTGACCGGCCGCACTCCGATGGAGGTGGCTCGCAAGCCGAACATGGACCGGGTGGCCGCCGAGGGCGTAGTGGGCATGGCACGGTTGATCCCGGGCAAGATGCCGCCGTCGAGCGACGTTGCCAACCTCTGCCTGCTCGGTTATGATCCGCAGAAATACCACACCGGCCGCGGCCCGCTGGAGGCGGCGAGCCTGGGCATCAAGCTCGGCCCCCGCGAGATCGCCTTCCGCTGCAACCTTATCACGGTCGACGGCAAGAGCTTGATCGAAGACTACAGCGCCGGCGAGATATCGTCGAAGGAAGCCGCGATCCTGATCGATGCCGTCGCGAATGCGTTTGCCGGCAAGCCCGTGAAGTTCCACGCCGGCATCAGCTTCCGGAATATCATGGTCTACAATGGCGACGACGAGATGGCGCCTACGTGCTTCGCTCCGCACGACCATATGGGCGAGGATTTCCGCGTCTACCTGCCGAAGGGGCCCGGCTCGGAGCTGCTGATCGAGATGATCCTGGCTTCGCGCAAGCTGCTTGAGAGCCACGAGATCAACAAGGTCCGCATCGACCTCGGCGAGAACCCCGCGAACATGATCTGGCCGTGGAGCCCGGGACGCACGCCCGACCTCGTGCAGTTCGAGCAGCGCTGGGGCATCAAGGGAGCCGTTATATGCTGCGTTGATCTGATCAAGGGAATCGCGGCACTCGCCGGCCTCGACAGCATCGACGTGCCGGGTGCCACCGGTTCATACGACACCGATTACGGTGCGAAAGGCCGCTATGCCGTCAACGCCCTCCAGCAGTACGACTTCGTCTTCGTGCACGTGGAGGCACCCGACACCGCCGGCCATGCGGCCGACATTCAGCAGAAAATCAAGGCGATCGAGGAGATAGACCGCCACATCGTCGGGCCGGTTTACGGGGCCCTCAAATCGCACGGCAACTACCGTCTACTGGTAATGCCTGATCATTTCACACCGGTCGAGAAGCGGACGCACATATCCGATCCGGTGCCCTTCGCGCTGTGCGGGGCCGGCATCGGCAGCGACGCCGCGCTGCCGTTCGCGGAATCGAGCGTGCCGAAGGCAACCCTGAAGTTTGAGGCGGGCCACACTCTGATCGAGTACATGATCACGGATCAGGTGGAAGCCGAGTAGGGAAGGGGAGGACGGGGGGACGGGTTGCCGCGGCCTGTCCACTTCGTCCACTTGGTCCACTTGGCCCACTCAGTCCACTGAAATGCCCCGTGCCGCACTGGTGCCAGTGGACGCCGCCATTACATCTGCCCTTCGCCCAGCTCCAACTCCTACAGGTTCCTCACCGCTACCAGCAATTCCTCCATCGCGAAGGGCTTGGTGAGGAATGGGTTGGGGAGCGCCGACAGGAATTCCTGCGTGTCGGCGCTGATGCTGTCGCCGGTGATGAAGATGATCTTGCTCGCCAACTGCGGGAATCGCTCGACAATCCTGGCATACAATTCGTCGCCTCCCATTCCGGGCATGCGGATATCCATGATAATGGCATCGTAGGCGGCTCGCTCAAGCTGTGCGAGTGCGGCTTCGCCGTCGTCGGCGGTATCCACAAAATGCCCGTCTCTCGCCAACGCTTCCGCCAACAGCTTGCGGCACATCTCGTCGTCATCGACGACGATGATGGTCTTCACCGCCGTACGGGGCGAGCGCGGGGCGGGCGGCCTGACCGTGCGCTCCCGGACAGCGATCTGCTCGTGAGCGGGAACACGGATGGCGAATGTGCTGCCTTTCGGAGACGTGCTCACAAGCTCGAGGCTCGCCCGTTGGTGGTTCACCAGGACGCGGGCGATCCCCACCAGCCCGATCTGCCTGCCGGCAGTGGACGAGAACGATATCGGCTCGAAGATCATTGCCAGCTCCGGCTCAACGATTTCACCTCCGCTGTCGGCGATCGTGACCTCGACGTGCTGGGCGGGCCCGGCGGGCGCATCCGATCCGGGCTTGGCGGGCCGGTGTGCCATGATCGTCCGGCTCTCGATGACCAGCGTGCCGCCGGTCGGCATTGCACCGCGGGCGCGGTTCACAATGTTCAGGATCGCCTGCTCGAGCGGGATCGACGCCACGTTGACGGGCGGCAACTGCTGCTCGAGATTGAGCGTACACGAAATCTTCTGCGATGCCAGATCGCCCCTGACAAGTGCAAGCGCCGACCGTACGACGTTGTTGGCGTCGAGCAGCTCGGCCTTGCAGCGCTCGGACGAGAAGCGGAAGTAGCGGTCCGTCAGGTGACGGCATTGCGCGCCGGCGTCCAGAATCGTCTGCAGGTCCATCTGCGCCGGTTGACCGCTGTTCATCAGGAGCTTGGAGAATCCGAGGATGGCGGCGAGGTGGTTGTTCATCTTGTGGCCGACTGACGGGAGGGCGAGGCCGATCTGGGCGAACTCATCGAGAAACGCCACGCGCTCCTTCAGCCTTGCCAGGTCTGTCGTGTCGGTGATGAACGCCACGGCAAACTCGGTGCCCTTGCGGCTCTTCAGCCCGATCAGGCGCGCGGACACCGTGGCGTTGCCGCCGGACGGCGACGCGAGGCAGAGCTTCGGGAGCGACACGCTCTGCCCGGCCAGTGCCGAGCGGACACCATTGGCAAACTGTTTTCGGCAATCATCGCAGGCAAAGGGCAGCGACGCGCATTCGCGGAGCTGGTGGGCGGCCAAGAGCTCGTCGAGCGCCGCATTGCGATACGTGATGGCGAGATTCGCGTCCAGGATCGCAACGGGGCCGGCGGTGTCCACGATCAGTGCGGACAGCTCGGGGGATTTCTCAAAGATACGACACCAGACTGATCGGCCGCCAGCGGGGATGTCTTCGGTGCCTTCTCTCATAGGCAATCTTTCGTGCCTCCGTGCCTTTCCGGTCTCATCATTCATCCATCATTCGCCGAGGCCCGGCGGCGGGCGACTTCTTCCCGTGCGGGGTGGCAAGTTTATAGTCGTTTATCTTCGTCAGGATCGTCTTGTAGTCGATCTGAAGGAGCTTCGCAGCCTTGCTCTTGTTGCCTTGGGTTCTGTCGAGCGCCTGAGCGATGATCTTCTGCTCGATTTCGCGCGTGAAGTTGCGCACCAGCTCCTTCAGCGGCAGCCGCGGCAGCATGTCGAGCCGCACGGGGGGGATCAGCTCGGCGGCGGCCGTGTTCAGAGCCGTGAGATGCTCGGGGTTGATCTGGTCGGAGTCGGTCAGCAGCACGGCCCGCCGGATGACGTTGCGCAGCTCCCTCACGTTCCCGGGCCAGTCGTAGCTGTGAAGCAGTTGAAGTGCGGCGGGCGACAGGCGCGGCCGCTTGTCCTTCTTCAGCTCCTGGGCGGTCTCGTCGACGAACCGGTTCGCGAGGTAGATGAGGTCGCCCTTGCGCCGCCGCAGCGGGGGGATCTCGATCATGAACTCGTTGATCCGGTGGAAGAGGTCTTCGCGGAATCGCCCTTCGCCGATCAGCTCCTGGAGGCGCCGGTTGCCCGCGACGATCACCCGGATGTCGACCGCGATCGGGCCGGTTCCCCCTACCCGCTCAACCGCGCGCTCCTGGAGCGTCCGGAGCAGCTTCGACTGCATCGTCTTGGGCAGGTTGCCGATCTCGTCAAGGAAGAGCGTGCCGCCGGAGGCTCGCTCGAATGAGCCTTTCTTGCGGTCGTACGCCCCGGTGAACGCCCCGCGCTCGTGGCCGAACAGCTCGCTCTCGATCAGGTTTTCCGGGATGGAGCCGCAATCAACGGCGACGAACGCCGCGTCGGCCCGCCGGCTGTTCTGGTGGATCGCCCGTGCCACCAGTTCCTTGCCGCTGCCGCTCTCGCCATAGATGATCACCGTAAAGTCGGTGCGGGCCACCGTCTGGATTTGCCCGTAGATCGTGCCGATCTGCGGGCTGTAGCCCATCAGCTCGCAGAGGTCCTTGGCGTTGCCGAGGATGGTCTGCAGCCGGCCCACCTCGCGCTTCAGATACGTCTCGTCCAGAACGCGCCTCACCTTGATCACTAGCTCGGCCGGATCGAATGGAACCGTGAAGTAATCCCTGGCTCCCAGCTTCATCGCTTCCACGGCCGGAGGGATCTCGGTCTGGGCGGACATCATTATCACGGGCATGGCAGGGTTCATGGCGATGATCTCGCCAAGCGCCTCGATCCCGTTCATCACCGGCATGTTGATGTCCATCAGGACGAGGTCGGGTTGCTCCCTCTCGATCCGCCGTATCGCTTCGGCGCCATCGCCGGCCTCGATGGTTCCGTAGCCCTTGTCTGCAAGATACTTGGCCGTCAGCCTGCAGACATCAGGATTGTCATCCACGATCAGTATCAGGATTTCGTCGTTTGCCACAGCACAATTCCTTTGCGCTACCTGCCTATCTCAATCACTCCAGTAAACTACCATACCTTGTGTTCATGGCACGAATGACCGCCCAGCATGTTGTGGTTACTGGAGTCATGTGGATAGGCACGTTGCACTATCTTCCTGTGTCTCCCGACTGGACGAATTCCCTGATGGTACGGATGACGATGAGCGGCTGAACGGGTGGATTGAACAGGTGGATGGCGGGCGCTTTCAAGATGCGCCGACAATCCTGCCCGGATCGGGATCCGCCCACATACCGATGGAGCACCGCGATACAAGACCCTTTGAGCTTACTACGGATATTATACACAACATTTTTCGCAATGTCAAGCGGGAAAGAAAGATTCCAAAGGATTTAATTCCCTGGGTGACGTGCCTGGCTGATGAGCGGCGGAAATACAGATAGCTAGCTAGCGTTCGAGCAGTGTCTGCTTCGCCCGCTGTATCTGCTTCTCGGTGTCTGCCAGCCGGGCGCCGAGCAGGGCAAGGTGCTGCTGCAGGCGATCGAGGCCGAGGTTGCCCGGCGCTCCCTGGTGTGTTTTCGAGAGGATATTCTTTCGCGGATCGCGGCCCGCGAGCTTGTCTATATTCATTCCCACTTGGCGGTAGGCATCGCGGAAAGGCACCCCCTTGCGGGCCAGGTCGATCGCCTCGTCGGCGGCGAACAGCTCCGGCGTGAACGACTTGACCAGCGTTTCCACGTTCACCGTCAGGTTCGAGAACACCAGCCTCATCACGCGCAGGCACGCGAGCGTGGTGTTCAGCCCCTGCATCAACGGTTCCTTCGTTTCCTGGAAATCACGGTTGTAGCCCGACGGCAGGGCTCGGGTGACGTGGAGCACGCGGAACAACGCCGCTTCAACGGCCGCGCTCTTCGCACGCGTCAGCTCGAGCTGGCACGGGTTGCGCTTCTGCGGCATTATGCTGCTGCCCGCGAAATACCTCTCCGGCAGCGTGAAATACCCGAACTCCGGAATGCTGAACAGGATCAGGTCGCCCGCAAGCTTCGCCAGGTCGTGCGTGACCTCCGTGAGGCCGAACAGCACGATCGCCTCGATCTTGCCCCGCGAGTTGTTGGCATAGAGCACGTTGTTCTGCACCTTCGCGAAGCCCAGCAGGTCGGCCACGAGCTGGCGGTCGAGCGGAAGCGGAGCGCCGTAGCTGGCCGCCGAGCCGAGCGGGCATTGGTTGTTCAGGTCGTAGGCGGTCTGGAGCAGGGCGAGGTCGTCGGCGAGGCTCTCGGCAAACGCCCCCGCCCACAGGCCGACCGACGACGGCATCGCGCGCTGCGTGTGCGTGCGCCCGGGCATCGGCACATCGTGGTGTTTCTGGGCGAATGCCGACAGCGTCTCGGCCAGGTGCACCGTTTCGCGCTGCACTTCGAGAAGCTTGTCCCGCGTGTAGATGCGGGTGTCCAGCAGCACCTGGTCGTTCCGCGAGCGGCCGGTGTGAATCTTCTTGCCGAGGTCGCCCAGCTTGGCCGTCAAGTACTCCTCGATGGCAGTGTGAACGTCTTCCTGGGCGAGATCGATGTGGAACTCGCTGCGGTTGCGCAGGTCGATCACTTCCGCCAAGCCGTCCCGTAACTGCCCGAATTCATCGTCGGTGAGAATGCCGATCTTCGCCAGCATCTGCGCGTGCGCAATGCTTCCCAGGGCGTCCGCCTCGACGAGATCCATGTCGAGGACGTAATCGTTGCCGACGGTGAACTTCTCCATCTCGGCGTCGAGGTCGACTTTTTTCTTCCAGAGCTTGGCCATGGGAAACGATGAACGATGAACGATGAACGATGAAGAAGACAAGAAGCTATGAAGACAGGAAGGTAGGAAGACAAGAAGCCAGGAAGTCATAGAGGAGAGCGTTTCCCTAGCTTCTACTTCTTATTCTTCCCTCTTCTTTTCCTGTTCCTTTTCCTCTGTTTCTTGTCCTTTTCTTCTTCTCTTCTTGACTTCTTGGCTTCTTGACTTCTTGGCTTCTTCCCCTACTTCTTCGTCAGCTTCTCGTTGCGCTTGGAGAGAATCATGAACGGCAGCCCACGGATGAATGCGGCGTCGGCCGCACGGCGCTGATTGAAGCCGGTAGACTTGATCGACCGGATCTCCGGCGAGAACAGCCCGGTCTCGCTCTGTCGCGACACGATCTGGATGGTGCCCTTGTAGAGTTTCGCCTTGTAGGTGCCGTTGACGACCTTCTGCGACTGGTTGATGAAGGCCTCGATGTCGTACCGCAGCGGATGATACGCCTCGCCGTGGTACATCATGTACGCCCACTTCTGGTCGATCATCTTCTTGAAGATGATCTCTTCCTTGGTCAGGCACCACTGCTCGAGGTCGGCGTGGAGCTTGAGGATGATGTGGGCGGCGGGCGCCTCGTAGACCTCGCGGCTCTTGAGGTCCATGATGCCGTCTTCGAACATGTCGATCAGGCCCACGCCGTTGCGGCCGCCGATCACGTTGAGCTGGTCGATGTGTGCTTCGAGCTTCATGACCTTGCCGTTGAGCGCGACGGGCACGCCCTGGGCAAATTCGATTTCGACGATTTCCGGCTTGTCGGGCGCCTTTTCCGGAGGAGTCAGCCACAGCCAGATGTCGTCGGGCAGTTCCTGGTTCAGGTCGATGGCGCCGCTTGCGATGGAGCGGCACCAGAGCGTCTTGTCGTCGCCGCCGGTGATGGTTTCGCGCACGGGCACGTCCCACGCGCGGCAGAGCTGCTCCTCCTCGATGCGGGTGAGGTCGAAGTCGCGAACCGGTGCGAGCACCGTCACGCCCGGCGCAAACAGCGTGAAGGTATTGTGCATGCGGTACTGGTCGTTGCCCTTGCCGGAGCTTCCTTCGATGATGGCGTCGCAACCGCGGCGCGCGGCCTCCTCGGCCACCATGCGGGCTACTATCTGCCGCGTCATCGAGGTCGATACCGGGTAGCCGCCGTAGCTGGAATTCGCCTTGATTGCCATCGTGATCCACTGGTTGGCGAACTCGTCGCGGGCCTCCAGGAAAATCACGTCCAGCCCGAGCTTCTTGCCGTGCTTGCGGGCCTGCTCCATCTCGCCGTCGCCCTGGCCGATATCGATGGCGATCGCAACGATCTCTTTCGCCTTGTATTTTCGGCGCAGCAACTCGATGCCAAGGCAGGAATCGAGCCCGCCGGAGAATGCTGACGCCACCTTCGTTACCGTGGGCACCGGCGTGTTCTCTACCTTCGCAATAATCTCTTCAACAGTGCTCATACGGCCCTTTCTTCCTCAATTCGCCGGTTTCGTACGCACATCCGCCGCCGGGTCGTCTCGCCCGAGGGTGGACGGCTCGCTCTCCGGACTCGCACATGCCTTCGGATAGACGAGCATGGGAGTGCCGGCAGGTCCGATCCGAAAACCGAGCCAGCCGGTACGCCTATGCTCTGCCACGGAAGATTATAAGCATAATGAGGATGCGGTGTGAAATCAAGAGGAAACCGGCGTTTGGCCGGTGTATGAGTGCGGCGCCAGTCAGCTCCCGGCTCTGAAAAAACTCACCTCCGTGCTCCCATAGTTCCGCCGATCCGAGCGCTGCAGGCTCCCGAATTCATCGGGTACCTTCGCTCCGGACGCGTGCTCCAGGATCACAAGCCCGTCCGCCGCGAGCACACGCGGTGTGCCGAGCCGCTCCATCAGGCGGGCGATGCGGCTGCTGGGCTCGCTGTTGTGGCTGAGGCGGTACGGCGGGTCCAGAAAGATGATGTCGAATGGCTCGCCGGGCTGCGCGTCGTCGTG
>Ga0307378_10010266_pt1 | contig 12173 bp, 19 predicted proteins | sample UN1MG_FD_202238 | JGI IMG/M metagenome (GOLD analysis project Ga0307378, IMG submission 202238) | Soil microbial communities from Risofladan, Vaasa, Finland - UN-1 | ecosystem: Environmental > Terrestrial > Soil > Coastal area > Acid sulfate soil | place: Finland: Risofladan, Vaasa | collected...
AGCAATAGATAATATTACTGGTGGTAAAAGCGGTGGAGAGTTCTGGATTATTAGTGGTCGTCCTAGTCAGGGTAAGTCGGCTATGATGTTCAATTCAGCATTAGCTGATGCAAAAGCAGGAGTACCCTGTCTCATCTTTGAAAAGGAAATGAGACCTCAGGAAGTAGTAGAAAGACTTATTGCTATTGAAACTGGAATACCTATTACTAATCTTAGAACAGGCACTCTTTCTCAGAAGCAATTACAGGAGGTACATGACTCTCTAGCAGTTATAGACTGTTACCCGATGTATATAGATAACAGTTATGTAAACTCTGACTTGTATTATCTAGAGTCTACGATAAATAAATTCAAAAGATTGCATGATATTCAGAATGTATATGTCGATTACTTACAGTTATACTCTGATAGAGGAGAAGGTCAAACAGCAGAACTTGGAAGAATTTCCAGACTATTAAAACTTATAGCTAATGACTTAGATATTTGTACTATAGCATTCTCTCAACTAAATAGAGGTGTTGAATCTAGAGATAATAAGAGACCTATAATGTCAGACCTTAGACAGTCAGGTAATCTAGAAGAGGATGCAGACTTTGTAGTAGGTTTGTACAGAGATGAGTATTACAATAAGAACACACCATACAAAGGTCTAATGGAGTTTATTATTCAGAAGGCCAGAAACGGACCTGTTGGAACAGTAACATTAAAGTTCGAAGCAGAGACTAATAGGATAAATGATCTAAAATGACAAGTTCACAAAAGAGAAAAGGCAGTGACTTTGAGAGACAAGCTGTAAAGATACTAAATGAGAATTTGAAATCCTCAAACTGGAATCGTGTAGCTGGAAGTGGTGCTATAGGTACCATCATAAATGAACCGCTTCTCATGGGAGATATTAGAGGTAAGGTAGACTCTATTCCTAAGAAGTTCAAAGCAGAGGCTAAAGTAGGATACTCAAATAGTAAAACAGCAGGTGCTAAGTCTTTTACTATGCAGAAAGAATGGCTTGATAAGATTAGAGAGGAAGCAGAGACGGACTATTCAATACCGTTTCTAATTGGAAAGTTTTCTAATGTAAGAGAAGGAACTAAAGTGTTTGTGACATTAGATATAGATGCGTTTGTGTATCTAATAAACTACATAACTGAATTAAAAGAGAGGTTGAATCTAAGATAATGAATGATACATCGTGGCAAGTGGTTAAAGAATTCTATATGAAATCTTTTGGTTTTCCAGAAGGTTTGATTGAGGTTGTAGCAAACTACGATATTCTTCTTATGTGTGTATCTGGAAGTTCTAATCTATCAATCTCTAAGTTCTTTAATACTAGCTTGAACGATGTAGAGTCCGCTGTAAAGGAATACCTAAACTTTAGTGGTTGGTATAGTGACTTATCTTTCAATCCATATAGCATATATGTTAGTATGATAAAGACTGATGAGATTTATAATTTGGATACGTTTACGCATGAGATTAAGCTTATTGATAGTAGTTTAGATGTTGATACTATTATAGAAATATATAGAATATGCAGTTTGTTTTACAGATTAGAAGATAGATTGAATACGGAGTGGTACTAGAAAAGGAGAAATTATGAATTCTACGTTGAGTGATATTGTAAAGAAGATCCCAGATTTTGAAGAGTTTGTAGCACAAGCTGATAAGATTAGAACTTTAGCTTTAGGTAAACTACTGTTAGAGAACTCAATCAAAACCAAAGAGTCTGAGATTTATATTGTAGCTACCACAGATCCTAAGTATCTTGTTGGTGGCAAAACACCTGCTATTAGTTTCATCAAATCAGCCTATGAATTTACAGGGCTTGATGGAGAACTTGTAGCATCCAGAGATTCTCTTTCTAAATTGACTACTGACTTGGAATATGAAAGACAAGTTATGTCTGTGTATAAGGATATGGTAAGTGTATTTCAAACTCTATCCGCTAACGAACGTGGAACAGGATTTTGAGCATAAATATAAGTGCTAGTTTAATCTCTGACTACATCTCGTGCAACAGACAGGCTTACTATAGACTCTTTGATAAAGATAGAGGTGAGCCAAACAAGTATATGATTATGGGTAACGTAGCTCATAAGGCTATTGAAAAACATTGGGATGATAGGAAAGAAGCTGTATACTATGCATCTAAACATAATGATAAGTTGTCGCTTACTGATTATAATTCTATAGAGCATTTCGTAAATACCTTCTTTGATAACTTTGCTAAGTTACTAAATAAGGATGATATGGTAGAGAAGTATTTCAAACTACCTCTAGAAAAGAATGTATATTTAGTAGGTAAGTTTGATAGGATTTCTGATGGAGTTATTTATGATTGGAAAACAAATGCTAAAATTCCAACTAATATAGATAGCAATGTTCAGTTTATAGTTTACTACCATGCATATAGAAAATTATTTGGCAAGGCACCGACAGCTACATTCTTTGCGTCACTGTCTCAGGGAGTACTTATACCATTCAATTATAACCAGCACTACTTTGATGAGCTATTTGGAAAGATAGTTCCTGAGATAATAGACAATGTTAGAGCAGGAAATTTCAGTAAAGATGGAATATTTAGAAGTGGAGCATGTTATAGATGCCAGTATAAACAAGACTGCTTAGACAAAGAGGACAACAATGGGATGGTTAGTAGAACATTTGCTGAAAAATAAAATAGAAATAAAGAGTAAAGCTCTGGACTTTTCTGAGGATGTATCTAATCGCATCTCTCATTTAGAAACAGATGAGCAGTATAATGATCTAATTATAGTTGAGATGGCCGTTGAAGTTCTTTACTTAGAGGGATCATTGTCTGACTTTGATATGAAGATCATATCTTATTTATCAGATGGCAAATATATAATAAATTCTGAGAAGTATTTTGGACTTAGTAGAGGTACTATAACTAAACACTTTCAAAATATTTGTCAAAGAATATCCTACTTCTTAGGAGGATATTTCACAGACGAAGGGTTTATATATGAAGTAGCTACTAAGAACGATCTTACAGAAGAACAAATAGATACGCTAAAACGATATATAAAGTCTAAATATAGACATTCAGTAGTCAGGAGTATAAAGTAAATGAAGTTAGCTAATAGATTTACTCAGAGATGTCAGCATAGGCATCGAATTAACACCCATCCAAAGTGTTTCGACAGTAAGGGATTGCCTAGGTACCTGTCTGGAGAACTTCCAGAGATGCCTAAGATTTTAGTATTTGATATTGAAACGTCACCACTAAAGGCTTATATTTGGCAGCACAGTGTTTATGGTGGAAACGTCTCTGAGAAACAAGTACTGTCAGAGTGGTTCATGCTTACATGGTCTGCTAAGTGGCTGTTTGATGATGAGATTATGTCAGAGGGTTTGACAGGTAAAGAAGCATTAGCTGAGGATGATAGTAGAATAGTAAAGAAGTTCTGGGAACTCTTGAATACAGCAGATGTTGTTATTGCACATAATGGTGATAGGTTTGATGTACCTAATCTAAACACTAGATTTATTGTCAATAACTTACCTCCTACAATTCCCTACCAGAGTATTGATACCGTCAAAGTAGCTAGACGACAGTTTGGATTTACACACAATAATCTAAATGCTTTAGCTAGAGTATTTGGCTTCGATGTAAAACTTGATACCGACTTTGATTTATGGAAGCGTTGTGTGGATGGTGATGATGAAGCATTGAGATACATGGAAGAATATAATAGAGGTGATGTTAGACTTCTAGAGAGTGTGTATCTGAAACTGCGACCTTGGATTAGACCTCATATTAATATTGGTGTATACTTAGATGAAGGTTCCGAAGTTTGTCCTAATTGTGGACATACAGAAGTTACTTGGCTACCTGATAAATTCTATTATACTAATACTAATAAGTACCCAATGTTTAGATGCGATGACTGTGGTGCATTTGGTAGATCCAGATATGGTGGTATGGACAAAGAGAAACGAAAAACTTTAGGCGTTGGAATAGGAAGGTAACTAATGGTAGAAAAGAAATCTAAAAGAGATTCCACAGAATATATTGCACGCAGGTTCTTCGGAGAGACAGAGGGGATTATGGGGGAGGATGGGTTCTGGACTGTCATCTCTGGACTAGGAGAATCAAGGTCTAAGGATGGAGAGGATTGGGAAACTCTGTTCATTGATGCCATGTCAATTGATGATGATTTCGATAGAGGATATGCAACAGCACTTAGTTCTGTGTTGAATGAGTTTATGGCTAAGACTAAAGAAAGAGGTTTCAATTCTTTATTTGAGGCAGAGGCGTACGATAACGCACTTAGAGCTAGACTAGAGGAAAAGGAAATTGCTGATGAAGCCAACAGTAAGAGTACAGAAGCTACATAAGCTAAACACATTAGTTATAAAGCAATCAGGGGGTAGATTCTTTATAGCAGCGCCTGACTCTATTGTGATTGATATTCCGGGACTGATGATGCTACTAAAGTTCTTAGTGTTCAATAACTATGTAGATATAAGAGCATTCAAAGGACTTATTGAGGAATATGATTCAGTAAATGATATAGGATAAGGAGATCTCATGACAGATAGAACTAATACTACTTGTGAGTTATGTTGTAAAGGAAAGTATGTAGAAGCATCACTGATGGATGATGTTATGGGAGTTCTACACTGTAATAACTGTGACCATATGGTTAGACGTTATTGGGAGGTTAAGGAAGAGGCACCTAGTGAGGACTAAGAAAACAACATTCATACTAATAGCTGGAAAAGCAGGGGTTGGGAAAACTACTCTAGGAGAATACTTAGCTAGAGAACTCTCAGGAATAAAGGGGATTTCTGTAGTAACAGTTCCTCTAGCATATAGTCTAAAGAGGGTAGCTACATCTGCATTTGGTTGGGATGGTGAGAAAGATGCTAAAGGTAGACGACTGTTACAGATAGTAGGAACAGATGCTGGTAGAGAGTACGATGAGAATATTTGGGTAAGAAAAACCGTAGACTTCGCTACTACATCTAGTGTGTTTCCTCCTAACTTCGTGATTGTAGATGATTGGCGCTACCCTAATGAATGCAGTTATATAGAAGACCTTGGTATTCATAATGTAGTTACAGTTAGAGTAGAAGCAAGCAGTAGAGAGATACTAAAAGGTACCAGAGAAGCTAAACATATTTCTGAAACATCTTTACCTTGTGGATATGGTGAAGAGGGGAGTTGGTACGATTTTGTAGTATCAAATCAAGATAGTTTTGATAGTTTGTATTGTCAAGGTAAGAATATTATGTCTTACCTTTTAGAAAACTTTATTCTAGAATAAGGAGAAAAAAGAAATGGTTTTACCTGCATTTGTTCGTTCGTTGGAATTTTGGAAAGCAGTGAGTTTTATTATCACTGCCCTCGTAGTTCAGTTTACTGACTACAAATTAGAAGTCGCAGTATTAGAAGGCTTCTTCTTGGCAGTGCTTAGTTTGTTTGGGGTTACTCCTGAACTTCGAGCACGTGGCCTTAAGGTCAAGGGTTTCCTTGGCCTAAGCAAGAAATAAGGTAGTGGATATGAGGCCCCTTAATTGGGGCCTCTACCATTTAAAATTATGAAATTTAGAGAATGTTACAAATGTAAAGAGAAGATAATCTATGAGAAAGATGATAATGGTAGGGTAAAGGATGTTAGATATAAGATGGTACCTTTAGATTATCCATATATAAATCTATTCTTTCATGTAAAGTGCTATGAAGAGGTTGATGATATGTTTCTATATCTATCAGGAAATCCTGATTTATGTTATAATTAGGGTATATAATCAAGAAAAACGTGAAAAAATACAGGGAAGTAGGATATTACTATGTCTAGAAGTAAAAGTCAGATAAGAAATCTAAAACAGAATCAGGGCATGTCAGATGACGAATTTGATGAGTACTGGGAACAGACATTCCTAAAATCAACAGTTTCAGAGGAATTCGAGGTTAGAATTGAACAGAAACTCACTGAGTTTGGGGATGACTATGATCTATCAGATCTAAAAATAAATGATAAGGCTGCTCTAAGAGCATTGATACAGACTATCTTATCTCTAGAAGATTATGAACAGGCAATGTTCACGTTTAGAACTACTGGAATATCAGAAACCTCTATCTCATCTCATGAGAAAATTAATAAGATTATGACATCACTCAGGTCTGATATATCTAAGTTACAAGACGATTTGAATATCAAAAGGAAAGCTAGGCAGACTGATAATGATGTTTCTGTTCTCAGTTACATTGATGAACTAAAACAGAAGGCTAAGAAGTTTTATGAGGCTAAGAACCAGTATATCTTCTGTCCTAAATGTAACATGCTTTTAGGAACAGTGTGGTCATTATATCCACATGAAACTGGAAACAAGATTAGATTTATCTGCAATAGAAAAGTAGAAGATGGAAAGATTTGTGGGGAGATAGTAAACGTATCTACGAGTGAGATGGCTAAAACTAAAGGAAGCAATAAGGTAGAACTTATGGCAGAAGGAATGGTATAATGAACGCAACTGAAATCAGTAATTGTAGGGTTTGTAATGGAGAAGTAGAAGTCGTTTTAGACTTAGGAAGTATATACCCATCTGGATTTTCTGACCGTATTACAGAAGAGCATGAAGAAGATAAAGCTCCGTTAGTTCTTTGTAAATGTAATGACTGCGGACTAGTTCAGCTAAAGCATACGGTTGATCTTGATTTGATGTACAGACAGTATTGGTACTCGTCATCTCTGAACAAGTCAATGGTAACTTCTCTACAAGATGTAGTTGATGATGTGGAATCTAAAGTAACATTCAAAGACGGGGACATTGTAGTAGACATAGGTGCTAATGACGGTACTATGTTAGAACTTTATAAGCAGGATATTTTCTGTAAGATAGGTTTTGACCCAGCATTAAACCTAGAAAAGCCTAAAAGCTGTGATGTATTTATAAACGATTACTTTTCATCTACAGCATACTTAAACGAAACTGATGTTAAAGCTAAAGTAATTACAGCTATTGCTATGTTCTACGATTTACCTGACCCAGTAAATTTCTGTAAAGAAGTTAAATCTATTCTAGCAGATGATGGTATTTTTGTAGTTCAGTTTACAGATCTTATGTCAATGTTCAAAGCAACAGCATTTGATAATATCTGTCACGAGCACTTAGAGTACTACCGTTTAGAAGATGTAAATAATGTTCTTGAATTAGCTGGATTAGAAATCTCTGATGTATCTTATAATCTAGTGAACGGTGGTAGCATTAGAGTTACAGCTAGACACGCTAACTCTACTGGTGCTAGACCTTCTAAGATAGCAGATGAAATTCAAAAGGAACGAGATTACTTTGCTAACGATACATTTAAAGACTTTTCAAATAGAATATGTGAAACTATTATTAAAGTACAATCGTATTTGAAGTTATCTAGAGATATGGATTTTACAGTGTACCTGTTGGGTGCAAGCACTAAAGGTAATACTTTATTGCAAGTATGTCAGATTACTCATGATGATATTCCTTATGCGGCAGAGGTTAATAAAGATAAGTTTGGATTATATACAGTAGGCTCCGATATAGAAATAGTATCGGAAGAAAAAGCATTAGAAGATAATCCAAAATGCTTCTTAGTTCCAGTATGGCATTTCAAAGATAACATTCTTTCTAATAGTAAGATAAAGGAATACATAAATTCAGGTGGAGAACTTCTATTCCCATTACCTGAGTTCACTATAGTATCTAAGAACGGAGAGTTTAAATTATAATATGGACATCGAAATCAAAACAACCATGCAATTGATGGATGAGTTTGTTACCAATCAATTGCGATGCTGGATGGCACAAGAGAAAATTTATGATACATCTCTATCTGATAAAGAAAGACTAGATGCTGCTATTAGGGCACAGGAAACTAACTCTAAAAGAACAGAGCTAATCCGCATCCTTGATAAGAGGTTGGGTAGTCCGGGGGTAACTAATACTACCAAGTCATATCATACTTACTTAGAGGAAGAAAAGTAGTGCAGGTACCGACCGTAAATCACACAGAAGAGCGTTGTATAGTGCATCAATTTGGGAAGAGGCTAAATAGAGTATCAGACGCTGTTGATGGAGTCTATCTATACAATGATAAAGTTTATAGAGTTATAAAGAAAGAGAATGAGGAAAGAACCAAGTCTATCGTAAACAATGTACCTCTTATGGAAAGATTGCATAAAGCTGGTTTGGTAGGTACATCTATATCTAATCTTGATGGAGATAGACTTCTTCTTGAGCATGAACTAGTAGACTTTAATTCTTATGGAAGTGAGTGGTCTCCTCCAGCAAAATTAGATGCCGCATTGATGGTGCTTAGACTGACAAGAGAGTTGGTGAAAGCTGGACTATGTCTGTGGGATGGGCACACTTTTAATGTTTTTATGGACTTTACTACTCCAAAGTGGGTAGATTTCCATTCCATAATTCCTTTTATTACTTCAAATGCGTGGGGAGGGGAATTTGAGAACCATTTCTTTCTCCCTGTTGGTGGGAGTCAAGACGTATGGGATGTAGAGGCTGCTAAAATGCTGTCAGGTTTTGGACAGGATAACGACCAGCAGGTAGTGATTACATTCTTAGATAGTATAGAGAAGCATCTTTTAACTATAGTGTGTACTCCAAAAGAAACTCCTTGGTTTGCTTATCGCAGACAGAGTGATATAAATTTAACTGCAAAGCAGAAGAGTACCCTCTCATTTATAGAACAAGTTAAACCACTTAGTAAAACATTTCTTGATATAGGAGGTAATGCTGGATGGTACTCTCATGCCGCTAGTAAACTAGGATACAAAGTTGTAACTACAGATGTAGACGAGGCGTGTATCTCAGAACTATATTTAGCAACTAAAGAGAATGGGGATAGTATACTTCCTCTAGTTGTAGACTTCAAGACATGTCTAGATGTTCCTCGCAAGGGACGTAAAAGTTTCGCTGAGAGGTTGAGTTGCGATGTAACTCTGTCTCTGGCACTACTACACCACTTAGTTTTCTTTCAAGGATGTGATTTTCCTTTCATAGCTGAAAGATTAAACGCGCTATCAAAAAAGTATGCGATAGTTCAATTTATTACTAGAGAAGATAGTTACATAAAGCATTGGTTAGAGACAATACCTAAAGATTGGTACACTATGGATAACTTCATTATTGAGATGAGCAAACATTTTAGTAAGCATACTATTATTGACTCAGACCCTATAGGAAGAAAGCTAATATTGTTTGAAAGGTAAGGAAATATAAATAATGATAAATTCTAAATGTTTAGAAATAGCAGACTATGATAACTTTTCAGAGCACAAGATTATTCAGGAAATGATGGATAACACTGAGGGTGTTTATCGGTACGAGCATCCTCATCGTAAGTGGGAGTATGGTTTAGCTATGAAGTTCCTGAGGGAGGTTGAGGCTAGGACTGTACTAAATATTGGGGGAGCTAATTCTCCACTATCTACAGCTTTATTCAATTTAGGAATGGAAGTTACAGAGGTTGACCCAGATGCTCCAGATGAGCGTCTCCCTAACATCAAGTATCTAGATAAAGAATTTCCATATAAAGGGATTGCTAGATATGACGCTATCGTTAGTACATCAGTAATTGAACATGTCTCTGATCATATGAAGTTCTTTTCAGACATTCTTATCCATGCTGATAAGGCCGTATTCCTTACTATGGACTTTTCTCCAGAAGGAAAGACATTCAGTAAGTACCATATTCGTACCTATTCTGATACTGATATGGCTACCTTTAGGTCTATGGCAACATCTAGTAAGTATGGATATGAGTACCAAGACACATCTGAGTATGACTATACAAGTAGGGAAAAGAATGTGTACGATTATAATTTTGCATCCCTAGCATTAGTTAAGAAGTCGCAGTAATGACTAGAGTATTGTTAGTAAATCATAGTCAGGAAAACTGTGGAGTTAAGCAGTTTGGAAAGAGATTTGCCAACTTAGCGTCTAGGTCAAAGACTGTAGAAGTAAACTACTTTGAGACAGACTCACTCCCAGAATTTAGGGCTAAAGTAGGGGAAGTTAACCCCACTGATATTATCTATAATTGGTATCCGTGTACTATGCCTTGGTTGGGGGAAGATCAAATTACTAAATACCCTCAGTATAAGCACTGGTTTATTTTTCATGATGGTACTGTAAGAAGTAATTATGATGGATATTTATTCTCAGGTGAGGGTGAAAAAGATTCGTGGGCATTGAGAATAGATTTGAACAGGGCTCATATACTTCCCAGACCTCTGTTTGATTATAAGAATAACTATCCTAGTAATGAAGTAGTAACTGTAGGTAGTTTTGGTCTTGGAGGGTGGCAGAAAGGTTTTCCTGATTTAGTTACTCTAGTTGGGAAATCGTTTGATAGGGCAGTACTAAATATGCAAATTGCTCCAGCTTATTTTGGAGACCCTTCTGGAACAGATGCTAAGAAGATTGCAGCGCTATGTCATGAACTAAATGTTTATCCTAATCTGGAGTTGAATATCAGTCACGTATTTCTTTCAGATGCTGAGATGCTAGATTTTCTAGCAAAGAATGACATAAATGCTTTCCTATACAGAGCTAATAGTGAGGGCCTATCTAGTGTAACTGACTTTGCACTGTCAGTTGATAGACCTATAGCTGTTGTAGAGGGGATGATGTTCAGACACTTAGACACTACTCTTATAGATACTGGTAGTAATACTCTACAAGAAATTTTAGATAGAGGAATTGCTCCTTTAGCTGAGCATAAGAAGAAGTGGTCTACTGACAACTTTGTGAAAGAATTTAATTTACTTTTTGAGGATAAATAGATGCTTCTAAATAGAATACTAACTAATAAAGATAGAAAAGAACTCTCCTATAGAGTTGATGAAATGTTCAAACATTGTCCAGATATGATGTCTAGGAAAATATCAGAAGCTAATGTTCAACAGGCATTTGTTTTAGATACTGTTATAAAGAACACCAGCAAAGATGATAAGATACTATGTGTCGGTTCTTTTGAAGATTCAGCTATGGCTACTCTAGAGAGTATGGGGTACTCTGATGTCTTTGGAATTGACCCAGATATTAACTTCTCTTTGAATGAGTACTGTGATCAAGTAGCTGATGAAGATGTATTTTATGATATTGTGTTTGCTACTTCTGTATTAGAACATGTACAGGATGACGAACTATTTGTAGGTCAGATGTGTGAACTTCTAACAGTGGATGGGTGGGGTATTATTACTTGCGATTTTAATAATGAATATGTTCCTGGAAATTCTGTTCCAGCTACAGTAGTTAGACAATATACTAGAGCTGATTTAGAAGATCGCTTACAAAAAGTACTTCACTATTATGGATGTAAGATTGTTGGGGAATACGATTGGACTGCAGAACCTGACTTTATTTATCAAGGGCATCTATATAGTTTCGCTACCTTTGTTTTTGAAAGACATGTTTAAATGTATAGCAATGTAATCTTTTACAATCACTTTGGAGCAGGTGATATTTTTGAATCACGTAAGTTCGTAAAAGCATGGATGAAATTAGTATCTGCTGAGCGATATGTATATGCTCATGGAAAGCCAGTAAAGATCCTAAAGGATATTCCAGAGCTAGAGTTTGAAGATGTTACTCCTCTTATGGAAGGTATGCGTGGGATACTAGATGATGGAAATGGCAATCTATATGTCAATACATGGATAGGTAGAGATGGTGGTTATGTACTACCAGGAATAGGTTGTACCGTAGAACAATTATTTAGAATGCATAATGATCTATTAGCAGTATATAATTTAGGAACTCTTCCCGGTCAACCAATAGATTATATTCCAGAAATAGATTATAGTTTCTATGATACATCTGGAGTGGATGCCTTTATTTCTAATAGCTCTAGAGAAAAAATACTGATTGATAATGGTAACGTACAGTCATGCCAAGCAAAGAACTTTGAGTTCAACAGTATGATAAGACAGGTAGCGATGAATCATCCAGATATGGATTTCATAACCACCCACCAAATTCAATCTGATATAGAGAATCTATTTTTTACTGGTGATATAACTAAATTAAATGAGTTTGATCTTAATGAAGTATCTTATCTGAGTACTTTTTGTTCGACTTTGATAGGAAGAAATTCAGGTCCTCATGTGTTTACGCAAGTAAAACAGAACTGTATGGATGATAAA
>Ga0307378_10010267_pt1 | contig 12173 bp, 11 predicted proteins | sample UN1MG_FD_202238 | JGI IMG/M metagenome (GOLD analysis project Ga0307378, IMG submission 202238) | Soil microbial communities from Risofladan, Vaasa, Finland - UN-1 | ecosystem: Environmental > Terrestrial > Soil > Coastal area > Acid sulfate soil | place: Finland: Risofladan, Vaasa | collected...
CTTTGATGCGCAGGGAAGGGCACTCGACAGAACTGGGCACCAGATGACCAAGCCTGTGGACTGCGGCCGATGCCACTTCGCGGGCAACGACCTGGGGGCCGCCAGCGCTGCCCTGCCGCCCAAGGGCCCGCTCTGCTTCGCTTGCCACGATGCGTCGCTAGCTCTCTATGCGGGTAGTCTTCGCGCACCAAACGCTGGCGTGCGCATTGACTGGGTGTCCGCTCCTGCCCTGGTCGTCTTTTGCCTCGGCCTGGTTGCTGCGGCCTCCTTCTGGTTGAAGGGTACCGTTCATGGCAAAGCGGATCTTTCGGTGGGAGAGAAGCTATCGTACATCGTGGCCGATGCGTGCGGGATCATCTTCTCCCGCCGCCTCCTCACGCTACTCAAGTACTTCATCCTGGATGGCCTTCTCCTGCGGCGCACGCTAAAGGAGAGCGTGAGCCGCTGGTTCATGCACGGACTCATACTCTGGCCTTTCTTGGGGCGCTTCCTCTTGGGAATCTGGACGTGGTGGATGGCTCAGTTCTGGCCCACAGCCCCCCTGACTCAGACCCTGGTTGACAAGAACGCTCCGCTGGTGGCCTTTCTGTACGACTTCCTGGCCCTGCTGGTCATCGTCGGCGCCATCTGGGCTCTGATGCGCCGGGCTCTCGACAGTCAGATGAGGGAGGTCACCACTGCAGGTGACGTAGCGATCACTGCTCTCCTGGGCGGGCTATTCGTCTTTGGTTTCGTCGTTGAGGGCGCGCGCCTGATCGTCACCGCGGTTCCTCTCGAACAGGCCATCTACTCCTTCGGTGGCTACGCCACATCCCTGTTGCTTCGCCTGCTGCCCCTCGATTGGGCGTCTGCATATCCATATCTGTGGTGGGTGCACGCTGCCCTGGTGGCTGCCTTCGTCGCCTACCTGCCGTTCAGCAAGTTCTTCCACATCCTAGTGGGGCCCATGCTGCTCACCATCAGTGGTTTGTCGACGGACGAGGAATAGCCGTTCATGGCTCTTGAGAAGCTCACAGTCAGACAGTTGATCGAACTGGACGCCTGCACACGCTGCGGCTTGTGCATAGAGTGGTGCTCCAATTGCCCAGAGATCGACGACCCCATCGCCTGGCCCAGAGAGAAGCTGCAAGGTCTGAAATCGCTGGTAAGAAAGAAACACGGACTTCTCGGCAGGCTGCGCGGTCCGGGTGCGACCAGTGACGAAGCACTGGACCGCTTGTCGAGAGCCGTGTACGACTGCACCTTGTGCGCTCGGTGTGCCGAGGTGTGCCCCGTGGGCATAGACACTCGCTCGCTCTGGCTGGTCACCCGCGAGGAGATGGTTCGTAGGGGCCACTATCCCCAGGCCTTCGACACTCTGCGTGAAACGGTGACTACGAAGTACAACATCTCCGGTGACGATCCCCAGGAGCGGCTGATCTGGAGCGAGAACCTCGAAGAGATTCCCCAGGGTGTGTCGGGGAAAGATCGAGCCGAGATTGTCTACTTCGTAGGTTGCACCCCTTCCTTCTATCCTCAGACGTATGGCATTCCTCAGGCTGCCGTGACGGTGATGGAGAAAGCTGGCCTTGACTACACAGTCCTCGGAAGGGAGGAGCAGTGTTGTGGATACCCCCTGATCATCGCCGGCATGGCCGATGCAGTGAAGGAGTTGGTGGAACACAACGTCGAGGCAGTGAGAGCGAAGGGGCTGCGGAAGCTCGTGGCAGGGTGTCCCTCCTGCTACCACACCTGGCTTCACGAGTATCCAAAGATCATTGGCGAACCCCTGGGCTTCGAGGTATTGCACATGACCCAGCTCCTGGAGGAGCTCCTTGCTCAGGACCGTCTCCGACTGGGCGAATTCTCACGGAGTGTCACCTACCATGACCCTTGCGACCTCGGCAGGAACAGTGGTATCTACGAGGCCCCGCGAAACGTGATTCGGAGCGTCCCTGGGGTTACCTTGGTGGAGATGGAAGAGAACGGGCGATACGCTCTCTGCTGTGGTGGAGGCGGCGACGTCGCCATGTGCAATCAGCAACTGGTGGAGGCAGTGGCCAGGCGACGCCTCCAGCAAGCATTGGACACGGGAGCCCAGGTCTTGGTCTCGGCCTGCCAGCAGTGCAAGCGCACGCTGATGACCGCAGCGCGCCAGGAGAAAGGGCGGATGCAGGTCTTGGACATCGTGGAACTGATAGCCAGGGTGATGGAGGAGTGATCCCAGACTGTGCGTGACAAGATGCAGCCATGCCGTTCTGACTACGAAGGAGATGAACAGCTTCGCCGCGCTGGCGACGTGACATCTCCTTCCTTATTCCAGAGCCTCTGGGCATACGTGGAGGTCACAAAACCCGCTTCTGTCCTGCTCTTGGTCTTCACTGGCCTGGCGACCATGTTCGTCGCAGCCGGGGGATTGGACCTGCCTCCAGGTCTCTTGGTCAGAATCTTGCCAGCCTTAGCCCTGGGATGTGCCGGCGCCAACACAATCACCTGCTACATAGACCGCGACATGGACCAGGTGATGGAGAGGACCAAGGGACGGCCTCTCCCCAGTGGTCGGATCCATCCCCCGGAGAGAGCGCTCTACTGGGGGCTATTCCTCACCGTGGCCTCGCTAGCCCTGGCCTGGACGATCAATCCTCTGGTCTTTGTGCTCGGCCTTCTGGGTTTCGCCGACAACGTTCTGGTCTACAGCCTGTTGCTGAAGCGCAGAAGCGCCTGGAACATCATCCTGGGAGGATTCAGCGGAGGGATACCGGTCTTAGCGGCGTGGGCCGCGGTCAGGGGCAGCATCGATCTCGTCGCCCTGCTGATGGCCGCAGTAGTGGTACTCTGGATACCTAACCATATATGGAACCTGGCCATCTATCACGCCGATGACTACAGGAGGGCCCAGGTACCTATGCTGCCGGCGGTTGTCTCTTTGGAGAAGACCACACGTTGCACCATGGCCACCGTTGTTCTGATGTACCTCGTCTCGCTGGCCCTGTACTTCGTTGGTGGGTTCGGTCCAATCTATCTGATCACGGCTCTGGGCTTTGGGCTGTTCATGACTGTGAGCAACTTCGTCCTGGCGTTGCATCCCTCGCGAGACAAGGCCTGGGTGATGTTCAAGATCTCGAGCCCCTATCTGTTCGTGCTCTTCATGGCCATGACCCTGGACGTGTTGTTCGCGCGAGCGTGAGGATCGATGTGGCCCATGCAGTATGGTATAATTAGATAGTGTTAGTCCTATTTGCGGGGGTGATGTATGCATCTCTATGACCTGGGGAGCGTGCCCTGGACCGACTCACAACTTGTCTACCACGCGCTGCCTCGTCTGGGCCGCGAGGCGTTGGTCCTGCTTTCCCCAGCCACTCCCTATGTCTGCATTGGGTATCATCAGGACCTGGAGAAGGAACTGGATGCTGAGTTCTGCCGGACTAACCAGATCCCCATCTTTCGGCGGGAGGTAGGAGGGGGAGGCGTCTATCTCGACAACGATCAGCTGTTCTACCAGTTGGTCATACACAAGGACAACCCCCTGGCCCCGCCCGACAAAGCCGCCTTCTATCGCAAGTTCTTGCAGCCGCCCATCGAGACCTATCGGGAGATAGGCATCCCGGCGGAGTACAAGCCGGTCAACGACATCATTACAGGGAACCGAAAGATATCGGGGAATGGGGCGGCAGAGATAGGCGAGTACCTCGTCTTGGTGGGCAACCTGATCCTCGACTTCAACTACGAGATGATGACCCGCGTGCTCAGAGTGCCGGACGAGAAGTTCCGCGACAAGGTCCACAAGAGCATGCGTGAGAACCTGACCACCATCAACAGGGAGTTGGGCAGTGTACCGCCGAGGGAGTCGTTGACCGAGAGCCTGGCGAGCAACTTCGAGAAGCTGCTAGGACCCTTGCCCAGGGGCGGCGTGGACGAGGAGCTGCGGGAGGAGGCGTCCAGGCTGGGGGCTGAGTTCTCCACCGAGGAGTGGCTCCACAGGATCGGAAGACCGACGCAGGGGCGTACTGTCAAGATCGCGGCTGGGGTGGAGGTCAAGCATCTAGTGCACAAGGCGCCGGGAGGCCTGATCAGAGGGGACGTGGAGATTGCCGATGGGGTGATCTCCTCGCTCGTGTTATCCGGCGACTTCTTTTTCTACCCGGCAGAGAAGCTCGGTGAGCTCTCGGAGGCGGTGGTAGGCAAGAGGACTGCGGAAGTCGAAGAGACAATCGTGCAGTTCTACAGGGATCATGGCATAGAGTCCCCCGGCGTAGAACCGTCCGACTTCGCTAAGGTGGTAGTGGATTGATCCGTGCAGAGGATGGCTTTGTTCCCAGGCTGTCTGGTTCTTCAGCGCATGCCTCAGTACGAGAAGGCCACCAAGCGGGTACTGACGGAACTAGATATCCATCTGGAGAACATTCCCCATGCTGCCTGTTGCGGAGCTCCCCTGGAATCCTTCACCGACAGATGGCTTCATCTCGCCGCCTACAATCTCGCTCTTGCCGAGAGGCTGGGGCGCGACGTCTTGACGCTGTGCGGCAACTGCACCAACACGCTCTTGCGTGCCCAGGCCGCGCTGGATGAACCCGCCCTGCGATCTGATGTGAATGAGACGCTGGATGAGATAGGATTGCGGTTCGAGGGAAGGACGACGGTCAAACACTTGGTAGAACTGCTCACCGATTACGTGGAAGACTTGCGGGAGAAGGTCACCCGGAAGTTGTCTTTGAGAGTGGCGGTGACGCATCCCTGCCAGGCTTTTCGCCCTCACGAGATCTCCTCTTTTGATGACCCCCTTCAACCCCAGGCCATGCGCCGCATCGTCGGATTGACAGGTGCGGAGGTGGTGGACTACGACGCAGAATTCGACTGCTGCGGCTCCACCCTCTATCTGGCGGACGAGGGGCTGGGATTGGAGGCTGGTCGTCGGAAGCTGGCCTCTGCCGCACAGGCAGACGTGCTGGTGGACGCATGCGGCAACTGCCAGTTGCTCCTGGAACGATTGCGGCCGGGTATGGGGGGCGGTGCTGGAACTGGCAGAATGGTGGTATTGACCCTGCCTCAACTGCTTGGTCTGGCGATGGGTATCGATCCTGGGGAATTGGGCATCGGCCCAGCGAGTGCTCGCGAACTGTCGCGAAGATCCTCATGAGCGAGCGGGACCTAGACGCCCTACTGGAGAACTGCACACAGTGCGGGCTGTGCCGCGAAGTGTGCATCGTCGAGACACTAGGCGCCCATTCCATCACTTCCCTGCTCTGCGGTGAAGAGCAGTACTCGAGTTGGCTGTGTTCATCTTGCTGGCGCTGCCAGGAGGTGTGCCCTCAGGGTGTGGACATCCATGCCATCATCATGGAGAAGAGGCGGGAAGAGGAGCCACCGCCAGGACATGAGGCCAACCTTGTCAATGTCCTGCGATCTGGGTATGCTCTCCCTGTGGACAGCGGCGTCAATTTGTCGCGGACCTTTCATGGCCTTGAGCCGGTGCAGCTCATCCCCGCTAAGTGGGTAGAGATACTGCTGCAGGGGCGAGAGGGTGGCAAGACCAGAGGATAGACTGTCTCGTCTTCCGCGCCGGCTGAGGCCATCGAGCGATGCCTTGCCACAGGTTATCTTGGGGCATGCTGGCATCGAGCCTGAGCATTTGGCTCAGGTGGTTCACGAGTTGACTGAGGCGGACGGAAGGTTGCCGTCCAACACACTGGTGCCGAGGGGGTAGGTGCTTATGTCGACAGGTATCTTGGATCTTGTCACTCGGAAGGTAGACGCGAAGTTCGGCGAGGAGGTCACGCCCGATCTGAGCGTGCTCCGCACCTGCATACAGTGCGGTACCTGTTCGGCGTCCTGTCCCACAGCCTATGCCATGGACTACACTCCCAGGCAACTGTGGAAGCTGATCCAGCTGGGGTTGAAGGATGAGGTGGTGAACAGCCGCACCTTCTGGCTGTGCACCACATGCAAGGCTTGCACGGTGCGCTGTCCGCGGGGCATTGAGCTGACGCAGACGATGCTCATGCTCAAGGAGTATGCCGTCAAGGAGGGACTCGATGTACCCGAGGGTATCGGCATCTTGAGAGAAACGGTGACCACGAAGCACAACATCTCGGGGGACGAGAACGAGAGCCGCCTCATCTGGGCGGAGAACCTGGAGCACAGGCCCGAGGGCATCGAGGCCATGAAGGGGGCGCAGGTGCTCTATTTCGTGGGATGCGTCTCCGCCTTCTACCCTCAGGCCTACAACATACCACAGTCACTGGTGCAGATCCTGGAGAGCACCGGCGCCAGCTTCACCACCATGGGGGGCCAGGAGTGGTGTTGCGGCTACCCCCTGTACGGCGCCGGCATGAAGGACGCGGTTGCCGAATTGGCCGAACACAACGTGGAGCGGGTCCAGGAGCTGGGTCCGACGAAACTGGTGACTACCTGTCCGTCGTGCTACTACACCTGGACACACCTCTATCCTGAGTTCGTTCAATTGCCCGATGAACTGGAGATTGTGCACGCGACAGAATACCTGGCTCAGCTGCTGGAGGAGGGCGGAATCGAGCTTGGCTCAGTGGAGAGAGTCGTCACCTACCACGACCCCTGTGATCTGGGCCGGAAGAGCGGGGTGTACGATGCCCCGCGTGCCATCCTGAGGAGCATTCCGGGGCTCGAGTTCCGCGAGATGCCCAACAGTGGGGAGAACGCCATGTGTTGTGGCGGCGGGGGTGATGTAGAGATCTCAGATCGCGAGGTGACGGGACAGGTTGGAGTGCTGCGCATGCAGCAGGTTGAGGAGACCGGAGCCTCGACGGTGGTCTCGGCCTGCCAGCAATGCAAGCGCACTCTGCTCACCGGCGCCCGCCAGGCGAAGATCAGGATCAGGGCCATGGACATAAGTGAACTCGTGTGGGAGTCCATGCGCAATGCCGAGAGTCAGTAAGCTGGAGACATGAAGCCATGAGTGATCGACCGAGAAGGATAGGGGTTTTCGTCTGCCACTGTGGGACCAACATCGCGGGCAAGGTCGATGTGGAGGCCGTCGCCCAGTACGCGGCCGAACTGCCAGGGGTGGTCACCGCCGAGACCTACCAGTACATGTGTTCCGACCCAGGGCAGGATCTGGTGAAGGAGCAGATAGGGGAGCTGGGCCTGAACAGAGTGGTTGTGGCGTCATGCTCCCCCCTCATGCACGAACTCACCTTCCGACGAGCGTGCGAGGAAGCGGGACTCAATCCCTTCCACTTCCAGATGGCCAATATCCGGGAGCAGGTTTCCTGGGTGACCGAGGACCCAGAGGAGGCCACGGAGAGAGCCAAGCGTGCCGTGGCCGCGGCGGTCTCTCGCGTAGCACGACATGAGCCGCTGCACGTCAAGGAGGTGCCTGTTCTGCCTGCGGCCTTGGTGGTGGGTGGTGGCATTGCCGGCATTGAGGCCGCGCTGCGCATAGCTGACTCGGGCAAGAAGGTCTATCTGGTGGAGAGGGAGCCCAGCATCGGCGGCCATATGGCGCAGTTGTACAAAACGTTTCCCACCTTGGACTGTTCGGCTTGAATACTCACACCGAAGATGGTGTCCGTGGGACAGCATGAAAACATCGAGATTCTGAGTCACAGCGAGGTGGAGGAGGTCGCCGGTTTCGTCGGCAACTTCAAGATCAAGGTGCGCAGGAAAGCTCGCTACGTCCACGAAGAGCTGTGCACTGGCTGTGGTCTCTGTCAAGAGAAGTGCCCCGCCAAGAAGATCCTCAGCGAGTTTGACGCCGGCCTGGGAACGAGAACGGCGATCTACATGCCCTTCGCTCAGGCCATTCCCCGGGTCCCGGTGATCGATAGGGACAACTGCCGGTACTTCCAGCAGGGTAAGTGCGGGGTATGCGCGAAGCTGTGCCCCAGGGGAGCCGTGGACTTCGAGCAGGAGGACCAGATCGTGGAGTTGGAGGTGGGTACGATCCTGGTGACCACCGGATTCGATCTCTTCGACTGCTCTCGCGTTTCCCAGTACGGATACGGCAGGTACGACAATGTGCTGAGCAGTCTGCAGCTGGAGCGTTTGGTGGATGCCAGCGGTCCGACCCGGGGCAAGATCGTGACCAAGGACGGGCGGGAGCCCGAGAGCATAGCCATTGTGCACTGCGTCGGTAGCCGGGACAAGAACTACAACCGGCACTGTTCGCGCATCTGCTGCATGTATTCGCTCAAGCTGGCGCACTTGGTCAAGGAGGCGACAAACGCAGAGGTCTACGAATTCTACATTGACATGCGTACCGGGGGGAAGGGGTACGAGGAGTTTTACGAGCGTTTGCAGAAAGAGGGAGTGATCTTCGTCCGGGGCAGGCCCGCTGAGGTGGTTCCCCACGATGGTCGGCTCGTGGTGAAGGCCGAGGATGCGAACCTGGGTCGACTGCTACAGGTTTCGGTTGACATGGTCATTCTAAGCGCGGGTCTGGAACCACGGCGCGGGGCGCAAGACGTGGCTCATCTGTTTGGGCTGAGTCACAGCGCAGACGGCTTCTTCCTGGAGAGACATCCGAAGCTTGGGCCGGTGGAAACGGCATCCAATGGAGTGTTCATTGCAGGAGCCTGTCAGAGCCCGAAGGACATACCCGATACCGTGGCTCAGGCGGGTGCGGCGGCGGCGGCGGCGATGGTGATGATGGACCGGGGCCGGGTCACTCTGGAACCTTCCATCGCAGAAGTCAACGTCAAGCTCTGTTCGGGCTGCGGAGAATGCGTGGTGGCCTGTCCGTACAGCGCGCTGAAGCTGGTCGACGGCCACGTAGAGGTCGAGGAGACCGCCTGTAAGGGCTGTGGGGTCTGCGTCGGCCACTGCCGTTCGAAGGCCATCACGCTGTTGCACTTCACCGATGAGCAGTTGCTGGCGGAGATGCAGGGAGCTCTGCGGGTGTTGGAGGTGGCTTGATGCGCGAACCCAAGATCGTGGCCTACGCTTGCACATATTGCAGCTACCCTGGCGCGGATCTGGCAGGGATATCGCGCATCAAGTACTCGCCTAATGTCAACATCATCCGAGTGCTGTGCTCGGGCAGGGTGTCGCCGGAGTTGATCCTGCGCACCTTCCGAGAGGGTGCCGATGGGGTGCTCGTATTGGGCTGCCACTACGGGGATTGCCACTTTGTCAGCGGAAATCACCGCACTGTCAAGAGGGTGGCCGTCCTCAGGCGCATCCTGGAGTATGCTGGGATCGAGCCGGAGCGTTTGCGGCTGGAATGGGTATCGGCGTCGGAGGGCGAGCGATTCGCCCGGATAGTCGATGAGTTCACGGAGGCCATTCGAGGGTTGACACCGATAGAACAAGTGCTGGCATAAAGAGATTGGAACCCCTGGACATATCGCGCCCGCCTGCTCCGCGAACCCGACCATCTGAACGAGCTGGATGTATTCCCCCTGGTGTCCCTCCCGGCCACACTTCATGTGACGAAGAAGACGGTTCCGGGGGGCAAGCAGAAGTAGGCCGATCTTGGCAGCCCAGCAGTCAGTGGCCCGGCCTCCACGCCAGAGGAATATGATGACAGGAGAAGAGGCGATGGGAACAGCCAACAACACTGCAGTTGATGTCTCGTTGATGGATCAAGTCTTCGAGAAGTATCGGGAGCAAGAGGGTGCCCTGATCCCCATCCTGCAAAGAGCACAGGGCATCTATGGCTATCTTCCGCCAGAGATCTTGCAGCTGGTTGGCAGTCGGCTTGGTGTGGCGTTGGGCAAGGTCTACGGCGTGGCGACCTTCTACTCTCAGTTCTACCTGGAGCGAAGAGGCAAGCACGTGCTCAGAATGTGCGACGGGACCGCGTGCCACGTCAAGGGCACGCCCATCTTGATGACCGCCGTGGTAGACAAGTATGGGGTTGGCCCGGGTGAGACGACGGAAGACGGCGAGTTGACGGTCGAAGTTGTCTATTGTCTGGGTTCGTGCGCATTGGCGCCTGTGGCCATTCTTGACGATGAAGTGATGGGGCGGATGCGGCAGGAGACGCTGCTGCGCAAGATGAGAAAGCAGTTGAACCCCGAGACATAGTTCGTGTTGCGTGGTATGTGCTGTGGGACGCACGGGATGCAGCACGAAACGCTCGGCACATCCCAGAAGAGGAGGGCCTGATGGTTCCCATCAAGACTGAAGCGCTTGCGACCGCCAGGGAAGAGGCGCAGCGACATTGGGAGGCAAAGAACAACGCCGAAGTCTACGTCGCTGTCGGCACAGGCACTTGCGGCCTGGCGGCTGGCGCCAACGATACCCTGGCGGCGATCAAAGAGGAACTCGAACGCCGAGGGTTGACGGCGCCGATCAGCATGGTCGGCTGCGTCGGGATGTGCTCTTTCGAGCCGATGGTTGAGATACAGGCCAGCGGCAAGCACCGTCTGAACTATGGACAGGTGACCGCGGATAGTGTGCCGGAGATCTTCGCGTCCTACTTCGATGGTGCTCCGCTGGAAGAGAGCGTCATCGTTGGCCAGGTGGTGCCGACGGTCACGGGGCGGAACGGACACGCTCTGCATTCGCTGAGTTTCGTGGACCCACAAACCGACGAGAAGATCGCCTTTCATCAGAAGCAACTCCGCATCGTATTGAGCAACTGCGGGCTGATCGATCCCGAGTCCATCGATGACTATCTGGCGCTGGATGGCTACAGTGCCCTGGAGACGGTACTGACCGGCATGACTCCGGAAGAGGTGATCAAAGAGGTAACCGAGTCCGGACTACGCGGTCGTGGCGGTGCCGGGTTTCCCGCCGGCGTGAAGTGGGGGTTCGCCCGCAAGACGCAGAGCTGGCCTAAGTACGTGATCTGCAACGCCGACGAGGGAGACCCCGGTGCGTTCATGGATCGTTCGGTGCTGGAAGGTGACCCCCACTCAGTGATCGAGGGAATGATTATCGCTGGGTACGCTATCGGAGCCCGACACGGGTACATCTACTGCCGTGCCGAGTATCCGCTAGCTATCCGGCGGCTGGAAATCGCCCTCAAGCAGGCCAGGGAACTGAATCTGTTAGGTGAGAGTATACTGGGATCGGACTTCGACTTTAATCTGTATGTCAAGGAAGGGGCAGGGGCATTCGTCTGCGGCGAAGAAACGGCCTTGATGAACTCGATCCAGGGAGAGCGTGGTCAGCCCTGGCCGCGGCCGCCCTACCCGGCTGTTGCAGGTCTGTGGGGACAGCCCAGCAACGTGAACAACGTGAAAAGCTACGCCTACACGCCGCGCATCATCCGCATGGGCGCATCCTGGTTCAAGAACCTGGGCACCGAAGGTAGCCCCGGCACTGCTGTCTTTGCCTTGACAGGCATGGTCAACCGCACGGGGTTGATCGAGGTCCCGATGGGCATCACGCTGCGCGAGATCATCTATGATGTGGGCGGTGGCATCCCCTCGGGACGCAAGTTCAAGGCTGTACAGACCGGCGGACCCTTGGGCGGATGTCTGCCTGAAGAGCACCTGGATACTCCTGTGGATTTTGACTCGCTCGTGAAGGCCGGCTCTGTGATGGGTTCCGGCGGGATGATCGTCGCCGACGAGTCCACTTGTATGGTCGAGTTTGCCCAGTACTTCATGCAATTCGTTTGCGACGAGAGCTGCGGTAAGTGCCCGCCATGCCGTATTGGCAGCACTCGGATGCTGGAGGTGTTGCAGCGGATTACTGCTGGTGAGGGCCGGCTGGAGGACTTGGACGAAATCCGACGCATGGCTCAAGGCATGGAGAGGGGCTCGCTGTGCGCACTGGGACAATTGGCCCCTTCGCCGGTGATGTCCACCTTGTTGCACTTCGAAGATGAGTACAGAGCGCACATCGAAGGGGCATGCTGTCCGGCAGGCAAGTGCCGAGCCTTGATCACTTATGAGATCGACCCGGAGCTTTGCACCGGCTGCATGTTGTGCGCCCGCAAATGCCCCAGCAATGCCATCAGCGGGGAGAAGCGGGAACCACACGTCATCGATACAGAGCTGTGCGAGCGCTGCGGCCTGTGTAGAGAGGTCTGCAGGTTCGATGCCATCGTTGTCAACTAATCACGTGGGGTGGAAAGAATGAATTTCACTTTGACCATCAACGGCAGAGAAGTAGTGGCCCTGGAGGGCAGCACTATCCTGCAGGCTGCCAGGCTGGCGGATGTCAAGATTCCTACCCTTTGCCATCATCCTGACCTCACCAATGTGGGCGCGTGTCGCATGTGCGTGGTCAGCGTGGAGAAAGCCCGCGGGTTGCAGACCGCCTGC
>Ga0307378_10010269_pt1 | contig 12172 bp, 13 predicted proteins | sample UN1MG_FD_202238 | JGI IMG/M metagenome (GOLD analysis project Ga0307378, IMG submission 202238) | Soil microbial communities from Risofladan, Vaasa, Finland - UN-1 | ecosystem: Environmental > Terrestrial > Soil > Coastal area > Acid sulfate soil | place: Finland: Risofladan, Vaasa | collected...
CCCCGAAACCATAATACTCAAAGGAGAATGGCATAACCCTCGTATTTTGTTGGATTTGAACCAACGACCACCGGGTTATGAGCCCGAGCAGCTTCAACCGCTGATGCCCTCATTAAACAAATTGACGTTTTGTGTGCACAGTGTAAGGGAAGCTTTAGCAGCCAAAAATTTATAGTACTACAGAGGCAATTTTAGTGTTTCAGGACTTTCTTATCAGAGGTGGTGTTATGTTTGTAGCAACATATTCGTTCCAACGGACATCCATCACATTTCATGGATCTGTAGGAGCATACTTGAGACCCAATGTCAATGAGACTCCAATTAAATAGTTTTGGTTTCTCCTTGGATATAATGTCTTTCAAAACTTCTATCATGTCCCTATCGGATGCTTTATCGCCTATCACATCTTTGAAGACCCGCTTAACTACCCTTCGGACGTTTGAATCTAAGATTGGGACAGGCTTTCCAAACCCAAAGGACGCTATAGCACCTGCAGTATAAGAGCCCACATGTGGTACTTTAAGTAGATCCTCACAGGTGGAAGGCAGTCGGCTCCCATGGTGAGCTGTAATGTACTCAACTGCCTCTTTAAGACCAATTGACCTCTGTTTGTACAGCCCTATAGGCTTTAGTACTTCTTCGATATCACCTAGTTTCGTAGCAGCCAAAGATGATATGTCTGGAAACCTATTAAGGAACTGGGGATAGACCCGTTTTACTGCTGTGCTAGTCGTCCTCTTGAGAAGAATTTCGGCAATAAATACTTTGAACGGCGAAGTATCGTCTCTCCAGGGGAAAGCCCTCAGGTTTTTCTCTCCCCACCTGATGACTGCTTTGGCAAATGCCTTTTTCCTGTCTCTTACTTCCATTCAGATACCTCATATCCGTGGGGAGGTTACAAAAAGCCGAACAAAAGCGCAGACCGCTAGAAGATACTACTAATGTACCTCAATACCCCCACCTCGCCACTACCATATGCACTGACAAACTCCTGTCTTATCCGTTCTATACACTTCTCGATCTCTTCACATATTGAGTTTTGTTGTAGGACTTGTTGGGCTGACTTGCGCAGCGTATCAAATAGTTTATTGTGATATGTCAGGTCGTCACTAACGAAGTCCCATAGCTCCCGGCCAACTAATGTCTTCATCTCCCAGTCTGGCAGTAACTGCTTCATCAGTCCTAGTGTCACGGTCTCGTTCGTCCTCTTCCCATAGGTCATACCTATATATGCCTTATCCCCCTGGTTGATCTTTTCAGCGATCTTCTCAGACCAGTATACAATTTGGTCTTTGTCCATATCATTCGGCCCGCTTTTTACCTGGATCCAGTGGGTATTCCCGTCTTTTTCCTTGACCAAGTCCCACCCAGACCCCCTCGGCCCCTTTTCGATGGAATCGGAGCTCGCTAGGAGAAGGTGTTCTACAAAGAACCCCATGGAAGTCACAATAGACCTAGTAACAACCATATAGACATTTACCTTTACGAGCTCTTCCGGTGTATGTATGTTTAGTGCTTTAATCAGAAGGGGATTTGGGCTAAGGTTTGCTAAGTTCAGACCCATTATCATTACCATCTGTCTCTTCGTGAACGCCCTGCTTATAGCACCTAGGAAATTTTCGGAAACTGAAGCATCAGCATCGAGACAACCGAGATCCCTTATTCCAATAACTCTTGAATTTTCTTCTTCAGTCAGGTTTATAGTGCGTCTGCCACCGATTCCCTTCACATTAGCTAGGCTTTCTTTGGTGACAGACAGAAACTCGCCGACATCAGAGAAATATGAGGCCAACGACCTCGCTTTGCCTTTGGTCAAGCCAGCGTCATTTTCCAAAACAAACGCTAGCATCTCGTGTAGTTTTTCTGTCATTAGCAAACCCACCTTTAGTGAGACGATATGTTTAGTATATTTAACTGAAGCCTTAAAAAACAAGCCCCTAACTTCAGAGGAACCCAGTGTTCAGGACAAACTCTGCTACTTTCATTGCCATAAGCGGAGGCACAGCGTTTCCCACCTGCTTCGCTACTTGACTGAACCCCCCTTCAAACACAAAAGAATCTGGGAAGCTCTGTATCCTTGCACCCTCCCTCAGTGAAATCCCCCTGTTCTCAGTGGGATGTAGCTTCTGCCTTGGCGAGAAGTCGTGTGTCACTATCGTGTTCGCTACATCGTCTCTGTTCAGCCTCATATACATCGGCCTGACACCTGACTTGGTGTTCAGGGCATAGCCAACCTCGTCACCAAACTCCCTTGTCCTCAGCCAACCCCTTTCTACCAGCCTCTCAATGTCCTTATCAGAAGCATGGGTGTGTGAGATGATGGTCTCTTTGGGGAGGAAGCCGACCTCTGTGACTCCCAGTTTCAGTCCGTTCCACCCACCATACCTTCCTATGAATTCAAACACCTGTGCTTCCTCGACAGTAAACTTCTCAGGGAACAGTTCCCACACTCCCATGTACTTCTTCCCAAATCTGTTGCTCCTATACATCTTCCCCTCTGGGATCCTTTTTATGTTTTTTAGTTCTTCACCATTGGGAACCTTCGCCATGTGGTTAGTAGTAGTCTCAGAGTCAAAGACGAACTCTCCATAAGAAGAGTATGTATCCTTGGGTAGTAGATGAACCTTGACAACCCCTTCTCTTGTTGGTTCGGGTAAACCGTGCAAAGCAGTGCCCACGGTAGTATACTTTTCCATAGAGCCGAATAGAGTGAGCAAGTTTGAGTGTGTTATCCTTGGTTCCAGAATAACTCTCCCATTATCTCTTACTGCAAAACAGAAGACCCTGTTCCTCAACTGTGGAACACCATAGTCTGCGGAGCACTGTAGTCGTATATCTATATCATAGCCTGCGAACCTATACCTGTTTCCTACCTCCTTCAGAAACGACTTACTTATGGTAAGGAAACCCGCAACGTTTTCCATTAATACGACCTTTGGCTTTATTTCAGAGACCCACCTTATGAAGTCAAATACAAGACTGTTCCTCTCATCACCCAGAGACCTCTCACCCCTTGCGTCGCTGAACCCCTGACATGGGGGGCTTCCTATCACTATGTCTGGATTAACCCGCTTCACTTCGTCCGGCACAGGCCCAGAAATGTCATAGTGTAATACTTCAGTATTCCTGTGGTTTCTCTTAAATGTTTTCAGGAAACCATCGTCACAATCTATACCCAGCCTTATTTCGAACCCGGCCTTTTCAAAACCCTTACTGAGCCCGCCACACCCACAAAACAGATCTATGGCTACTGGTTTTGCCATTTATATCAGACCTCGTTTGATTTTTTCACAGAGTCTTATTCTGCTGATTAATCCCCTGACCTATGTGTATATTATCGGTGTTATTCTATTCTTTTTCACTGGCCATATTCATCAGCATTATAATTTATCCAGAAAAAAATAAAAAAGGTGAGAGTATCTGGATTGTAAGTCCATCCGAGGATTCACTTTGCCATTTTCATAATGCTTGATTGGCGTGCGTAACAAAATAGCGGTTGTGCAACTGGGCTTTATGCAGGTTTTGGAAGGCCGCGAGTTGCTCTCTTGGATAGATCGGGATATGCTAAAATACCATCGGGGGAGACGGATTAGGCGAACTAAGAGTTTGTATATACCGCTATCAGGCGACAATTTGGCTTTATTATAGGGAATCAGTAGGTGATATGAATGACAAAGAAACATACGTTGGAAGATATTCTAGCACAGAAGTTAAGAGACCCTAAGACTGTTTTTCTTCTGGGCGGTGGCACATCCTTCTGTGCCGGGCTTCCGAGCATTTTTCAGCTGTTGGATTTAGTTCGATCCAGATTAAATGATGCATCCACCAGTACCCTTGACGAGATCATACAGTACTTGGCTGATAATGGCCTAGAAAACCCTAACACCGAGGATGTTCTTTCTGAATTATACCATCGTTTGACGAGATCGGGGGGCACCGGCGTAGGACATCGTAACAAAGAGCGGTTTAAGGCGACTTTCGAGGATATTTGTCAATGTATCCAAAATATCTTGAATGTTGATGCCCCAACGGAATACCATATGGACTTCGTGCGCCGCATAGTAAGTCGCCGGGAGGCAGAACCAGCGGAAAAGGCACCTCCCATACAAATCTTCACAACCAACTACGATTTGTTGATAGAGTTGGCTTGTGAGGATACTCATACATGTGCAATTAACGGGTTCGAAGGTTTTTTCAACCGCCAATGGAACCCGTGCTGTTTTGACTATGACATTGGAAAGTCAACAGCCCATGCACAAACTCCACGTTTTGAGCCCTCTGCTCGCCACATTAGACTATATAAACTTCATGGATCTATCAGTTGGTTTGAAACTCATGGCCGATTCTACGAAGAAAAACCTTCGCTAGAATCAAAGAGGACTCAGTTAATTATTTATCCATCGAGGCTGAAGTATGCTGAATCCATCCGTCCTCCTTTTGATTGGCTCTTTCGCAGATTCGGTGCTGCCGTTAGCGATGCCAACCTATTGATATGTATTGGTTATCGGTTCGCGGATGAGCACTTAAACCAGTATATATTTACTGGTCTCGATAAGGGACTTTCTCTTTTGGCGCTTTCCAGAGAGCCAATAGATGCCCTTGCCTGTAAGTCTACTCATCCTAGAGTCAGTGTAATAAACGAAGAAAGAACGATTATTGATGGCAACGACCAAAGTGAAATTACAGATCTATGGGCTTTTGAGAAATTTACGAAGTGGATTCCGGCTTTGAGGGGGAATTAACCATGGCAGAGACTCCAGAAAAAGAAATTGGCTATGTCATTGAGGTTAGAGCAGACCGCATTATGGTCGAATTGACGGTTGATACCACAGTTCCATTAGGCGGCGAGTATTATCCAGGTCAACCGGGCTCACACGTTAAAATCCCTTTCAGAGATATTAATATTATTGGGACAGTAGCGAACATTCGCATGCTTGACGTTACGCCTTCAACGAGACCGGGACAAGAAGCTGCCGTCGAGACTATTAGCAAGAAAGTAGCTGAGTGTCTCCTCATAGGCACTCTAAGTCACAATGGCCAATTTAGCCGTGGGGTTGCCATATACCCGAACGTCGCGCAAAAAGTGGAAATGGTTGGTTTAGATGAACTTAAAGAAATCTTCTCAGAATTCGTCAGTCAGGGATTCTCTTTTGCCTGTTTGGCTCAGGCGGAAGACCAACGGGCATTCATACACGTAGATCGCTTTTTCGGTAGACATACAGCCATTCTCGGGACGACGGGATGCGGAAAATCTTGCACGATGGCAAGTATCCTCCAGCACACAATTGATAAATATCCAGATACACATATACTCGTGATAGATTTGCATGGAGAATATGCAAACGCATTTCCTAACCACGCTCAACTTATTGAAGCCGACAAAGTGGAGTTGCCCTATTGGCTACTAAACTTTGAAGAATTTCAAGACCTAGCTGTTGATATAACCGAGTTTACTGCTCATAACCAGATCACTGGTCTCCGAGATGCGCTCCTACAGGCTCGACAGAATACTGATAAGGAGGAAAAACTTGGACTTGGCAATGCAGTTACCGTTGATTCACCCATTTACTTTGATCTTCAGGGGATGCTCCAGCAAATCCGCGATTGGAACACAGAGATGGTACCTGGCGCGTCTCCTGGAAAGGAGAAGAAGGGGCCACTCAACGGAGTTTTTGATCGGTTTTTGATTCGTTTCGACAGTAAGACCAACGACCCGAGGTTTCGATTTATGTTCTCACCTACACAGTACTCTGGGAACGCCAGTCTTACTCAATTGCTTAAAGAATACCTTTCTATTGATACTGGAAAGAGAATGACTGTGATTGATCTAAGTGGTATTCCTTTCGAAGCTGTCAGTGTGGTAGCGTCGGTTATTTCTCGTGTCGTTTATGAGTTTAATTTTTGGAATCCAGACAGGAAACAATTTCCCTTATTGATGGTATTTGAGGAGGCACACAACTACATTCCTAACCGCCCAGAAGCTAAGTTTTCAGCAGCGAGATTAGCGGTAGAGCGGCTCGCAAAAGAAGGACGAAAATATGGAATTGGAATAATGGTCGTGAGCCAGCGGCCAAAAGAACTTTCCGAAACCGTTATTTCACAGTGCAACACCTTTATTGTGATGCGTCTCACCAATCCTGATGACCAGAATTATGTTCGTCGTCTTGTTCCCGATTCGTTGGCCGGACTTATGGACATGGTACCGTCACTCAGAACTGGGGAAGCCCTTATTGTTGGGGATTCTGTAGTAATGCCCACGAGGGTTATAGTAGATTTTCCTGACCCTCAGCCTGACAGTGCAGATGTTAAGTTTGCCGAGTGTTGGGCTAAAGGTATTAAAGACACGGATGTAAGTCGAATAGTAAAACGCTGGCGTGCAAGAAGGAAAGACCTATAGAGTTATGAAATGTAAACAACCGTTCCATAACATAAGAGCTTTACCAAAACGTCGCCTAACAGCGGGTAAAAGAGAAATCAAAGATTTCCGCAAATTGCTGTCGGCGACTTCTTTTCAGTCAATTCCAGGGACACCATACCAATTAGGCCTACTACAAATTAGGTATTATTTCCCCAGAATAAATCTCACATAGTAAATAGCTGACGGACTGTCCCAAATACCAAACCTGAACAACATAGCGGAATGTTACCTCCGTCTGTAGTGTAGACAGAATTTCTCATAGTTGCGGTAGCGAACCTCATACAGTAAGATATGGCAAACGAATGAAACTTGAGCTGATTGTCCCAGCTGTAAAAGAGAATATGAAAAGGCGGGGGAAACTCCTTGTGCCACCACTTGGAATGGCAACAATCGCTGCTTTAACGCCGCCAGAGGTCGATGTTTCACTAACTGATGAGAGTATCACTAAGGTTGATTTCGAGAAGGAAGTCGACTTGGTGGGTATAACGACACCGACTTACACGGTGCACCGTGCCTATCAGATCGCCGATTCCTTCAGAACCAGAGGCGTGAAGGTTGTCATGGGCGGTATCCATCCCAGTGTCATGCCTGAAGAAGCCAGTCTGCACGCCGATGCCGTAGTCGTTGGAGAAGCTGAGGGGATTTGGGGGGATGTAATCGAGGATTTTAGGGCAAACAAGCTGCGAAGAATTTACAGGCAGAATAAACATCCCAGCCTCGTCGGTTTGCCCATACCTAGGCGGGATCTATACGATAAAGGGGCCTACTACTGCACGAATACGCTTTGTGCTACTAGAGGTTGTCCCTACTCCTGCTCCTACTGCTCGGTCAGCACTATTTTCGGTCGCAAACATCGCTGCCGACCAGTAGACGAAATAACTAAGGAAGTTGAAACCCTCGACAGAAGTAAAATCATCGGCTTCGTTGACGATAACATCATCGGTAACTCCAGGTTTGCTAAGGAACTCTTCTGTGCTCTTATTCCGCACAAAATTAAGTGGATTGGCCAGTGTTCAGTGGCGTTAGCAAGCGATGATGAACTGCTGAAATTGGCTGCTGACAGTGGTTGCCTTGGTCTGGTCATCGGATTTGAGTCGTTATCTCAAGCAAACCTGATAGCGGTAGGTAAAAAGATCAATACAGTCGACGAATACGAAGACGTCATAAGGAAAATCCATGCACATGGTATCGCCATCCATGGCTGCTTCATATTTGGTCTAGATGAAGATGTTGTAGATATATTTGAACGTACCCTTCATTTCGCTCAAAAAATGCGACTGGAAAGTGCCCAGTTTGCGTGGCCGGTGCCGTATCCAGGTACCGCTTTAAGTGAATCTATGGACAAGGCTGGTCGAATAGTTACCAAGGACTGGTCACAGTATTGTGGGGACACAATTTGTCTTGAGCCAAAGAAAATGTCACGAGAGACGCTGCAACAAAAGCGCGTGTGGGTCCAGCGTGAGTTCTACAGCCTGCCGTCAATTTTGAGCAGGTTGGGAGTTAGACGCCGTTTTTTGGTGCCACTCTGGGCACTGAATCTTTGGTATCGCTCTTTCTTCCGGAGGAAGTATCGTTAGGAAAGGGATCCCATTGCGCGTCGTCCGCAATAGTACCACAACTTCGTAGCAAACACCTCAAGTAGGGCAGGATCCAATGTGAAGTCGTCAGCATTACACCTTTGTCCAGATTGTTCAGGCAATTAGGGTTGACTGTTTGTAATAGGAACTGTTTTTAAGCTACAGTATTAACGGGTATGCCGATCAAGGATATTCTGTTGATAAACACCAATGTGGCACGCCCTCCGGTTAGCCCGGTGGGCCTCGAGTATGTTGGTGAGGCCTTAGTTGAGGCCGGGGTCGCAACGCGAGTCCTTGACCTATCTTTTGAGAACGATTGGACTGCGGCTCTTCGTAAGGAATTTAAAAATGAGGAACCCCTTGCCGTGGGGCTATCTGTACGAAACACCGATGACTGCTCTTCTGCTTCCAAGAGATCCTTTCTGCCGTGGATATGTGATGTTGTAAACGAGATTAGAAAACTTACCAGTGCATACATTATGCTGGGCGGTGTTGGCTTTTCCGTGATGCCCGAAATGATTCTCAAGATGACCAGGGCTGACTTTGGCATCGCAGGTGATGGCGAGAATGCAATACTGGCTCTGGTTCGCTGTCTAGCGAAGAAAGAGGATGTCTCCTGTGTGCCTAACCTGGTCTATTGGCATGGCGGGAGTCCCACCTGCAATGCCAGAGCTAACGTCGATTTGAGCGTTTTGCCGCTGCCCCGCCGCTGGCTTTTTGACAATAAAAGGTACGAGGAACTGGGAGCGATGGTTGGCATAGAAACAAAACGTGGCTGCTCCCAGGGATGTATCTTCTGTGCTGATCCGGTGGCGAAAGGCAGTGTGGAGCGTCTCCGCCCTCCACACATGGTTGTACAAGAACTTCAGAATCTTCTTGCTTACGGAGTATCATGGTTTCATTTATGTGACAGCGAGTTCAATTTGCCACTCGGACATGCTAAAGAGATATGTCGATCAATAATCGAGGCTAATCTAGGAGATAAGATTAGATGGTACACATATTGTTGTCCGATCCCGTTTGACCCAGAGCTTGCTAACTTAATGAAGCGTGCCGGATGTTATGGTGTGAACTTTGGCGTAGACTCGCTCTGTGATGAGCAGCTGCTAAGACTTGGTCGTAGCCACTCCAAAGCTGATGTTGAACGATTGGTTCAAATACTTCAAGAACAGGGGTTGAACTATATGTTTGATCTTCTTGCCGGGGGGCCCGGTGAAACAGAAGCCACGATTGCAATGACTATTGATGGAATTAAGGAACTTAGTGTTCCTCTTGCCGGGATAGCAGCTGGGGTCAAGATATACCCCGGAACGCCTATCAGTGATGCAGTAATTGGCGGTGATAAGAGAGGGCTTTATCCTAGGGATGGGAACGCGCCATATGACCCCATTTTTTACCTATCGCCCTACCTGGGTGATGATGTGTCGGGACTGATAAGTAAACTTACCGCCGGTGACTCACGCTTTCTATTTCTTGCTTCACCCGCGGAGCAAGGAAGCTACAACTATGCCGATGCTGAGGCGCTTTGCCAGATGATAAAAGAAGGGGCACGAGGCGCCTATTGGGATATTATCAGTCGGCGTATCCGTAAATAGTTGTCCGCAATTATACATTCGCTTGGATTGTTACACATTAACTTGTTATGTGTGATTCGTAAAATAGAAGGGCTGGAGATCCCGCCGGGAAAATCCAGCCCTTCTGAGTTGCGTTAGGCTCTGCAAGGGGCAGGCCTAACTCTTGCCAATTCTAAACATCTTGGTTCCACACACAGGGCACACGCCCTGAGTTGCCGGTCTGCCATTTTTCATGGTTATCCTTCTAGTATCCTTCATTTCCCTTTTGGCACGGCACTTCATACAGTATGCTTGCATTTAGCCCTCCTCTTTTTGGGACAGATAGTAGGCTATTTGCTATCACGGTGTCAATAGCCATTACAGCTAAGATACCGAAACTGAACATTTGACATGAATGTGGCTTCAGAGGCAAAAAAACAGGGTCGAGGAGTTAACCTCGACCCTGTTTGCTTTGAGGAATATCAGAATTCGAATAAGGCTGGACGCTCCATGGTACTCCTCGTTGCCTCTTCCTCTCGCTTCTTCTGCCTCTCAGCCCTGTCCCTCTCCTGCTTTGCCTGAGTCCGCCTCTCGTATATCCACTCTTTCAGCCGACGTAACTCTGCCATCTGGTAGTCGCTCAGTGACCTGACCTGGATATCCTCGGGAAACTGGACGCCGCTTTCTTCGGTGCGATGGCGATTATAGACCTGGTTGGCGATGTAAAGGTAAATTTGTGTCCAGTCACTGTCTATTGGCTGGGTGAGGCAAGCGGTATAGAGATAGGCGCAAGCCTCGGCATCCGTCCCCGTCAGCTCCTCTCCCTTGAGTGTCTTCATGTTCATCACCAATCTCTCCAGGGTGATGGCATTTTTTAGCCATTCGGGAAGAGTATCACCCCAACCCCCGGGAAAGACAATAATTGGGTCTGTTAGAGCACCAACGAGGTCGGAGACGCCCTTCTCAATTTTAACTTCGGTTGTCAGATTATCACCTCCCTTTTGGGCAATAGTAGCCCTATCGGATGAGGGGTACAGCCCCTCTAGTCCTTGAATCGCTTAATGTGCAGGCTGTCGCAGCCTGGTGGATGGTAGGGGTCAATCGGATATTCTCCAAAGCCATTCCAGAAGTCCAGCAGCCACAGGGTATAGCCGAAGTAATCCTGGTGGCGCAAGCCATAGACTCTGTCAGTGAAGATACGCACCGAACATTCCCGAGTGCCCCTTAGCACAATGACGCTCGGCACTTCCTTATCGCCAAACATAGGTCTCTCTACCGTCATGCGGCCTAGTTTCAGGTCTTCTACCCAGTAGTAAGAGCCGTGTCCGCCATAGGCCCCAACATGGATATCCTTTCCCTCCAGTTCGGCGAGGACCTCCATAAACTCTTTCAAGGCTTCACGTCTCTTTTTGGCAAGGTTAACATGACGGTCACGAGTGCCTAGCCTGACTGCTGTGCTCGGCTCGGGTTGTGTGACCTCTACCCCAGCTTCTTCAAAAATGCTAAGCTGGGTGGACATTTGTTCACCTCCTTTCTTTTAGATTTTGGGCAATAGTTTCCCTATTCGGCACGGTGTTTTTCTAAGTTCGCTCGGCTTTTCTCATCTTGTGCCACCATGCTTCCAGGCTCAAAATATCGGTGAGGATATGAATTTCACCGCAGTCCACAGTTACAGCGGGAAAACCACTGCGGTGCTCTTTGATTGAGACGCTAGTTCCTGATTTGTAGAGCTTATTAATTTCTTCGTAGGTTTGCTCTTTGACCTGGAGCGGTTCTAACCTAATATCCTTTCGCTTGACTCTAGCCATTTGTCCTCCTTTCTTGCAGATTCTAGGCATAGTAGCCCTATCCGGAGGGCAACCTTAGACCAGGCTCTGCTGTTTGCCGTATTCTGCCGACTTCTTTTCTTCCTCTAGCGTATCTTTTGGCACAGAGTCTCGAATTGACTGTAACCTGGCCTTGAGCCGACCGACTGGCTCAGAGTGGCTGCCGCCAATAGCCCTCTCTATCTCACCCAATAACCCATTGATGCGCTGCTCAACATACTGAGGGAGTTGAGGGATTTCAAGAGTTGCTTTGGCAACTTCCCTGGCACATTCCAGAGGCTCGACAGCCGCATTGATATGCTTTTCCAGCATATCGGCTGCCTCAATCACTCGTAGGGCACTCCACTTTATAGGCATAGATATCACCTCCTTTCCAGGCAAAAGTATCCCTATCCCGACTGCCCAGGTCGGGCTGCATTTAGCTTCTTGCCAGCTTACGATTAACTCGATAGCCAGCTTCCGTTATAGCTAGTTTGTCCATCACCTTTGAGTAAGGCTTGTGGAGATGTCTGTTTATCGTCTCGTAGCACTCGTTGCAGACCTGAATACCTTGCCGTGTGTAAACACGCAGGTTTATCAGACCAGGGGCGTCTTGGTGACAAAAGTCGCACTTCACATTTTCTCCTTTCTTGCCCTAGCCACGCACAAAAAAGGGGTATTCCACGCCACACAGGGCAGGAATATCCCTATGTTGGCGGGATACGATTAGGTCAGTAGGTAATTGTTCAGGGATAATGTCAGTCAATGGAAAGACTGACATTGACTACAAAAGAACAGAACAGATTGCAGGCACTAAAC
>Ga0307378_10010274_pt1 | contig 12170 bp, 12 predicted proteins | sample UN1MG_FD_202238 | JGI IMG/M metagenome (GOLD analysis project Ga0307378, IMG submission 202238) | Soil microbial communities from Risofladan, Vaasa, Finland - UN-1 | ecosystem: Environmental > Terrestrial > Soil > Coastal area > Acid sulfate soil | place: Finland: Risofladan, Vaasa | collected...
ATGCCTCTCCTGTACTTCCTAAAGGAAATATCCCATGAACTCCACCTTTTATAAGATAGTTTACCACTCTTTCGATAGCTTTTTTATCTATATCTTCATGTTTATCCAATGGAGTAACTATTGGTGGGATAATACCTTGCGGCTGTAATTTTGTGGACATATTTTCTCCTTTCTTTTAAAATATTTATTTTTTTCAAAGAAATTCCATTCAATTTTTCGTAAAATAAAGCTAATCCACTATGATCAATCTCCGAATGTCCATCAGCCATAAGAACCTGCATCATTTCCATTACCTGGGCGGAAAGAGGCATTGCGGTATGTAATTCCCGACTGGTTTCTAAGACATTGTTTAGGTCTTTAGTATGTAATTTTATTCTAAAGCCAGCTTCATACTTTCCTTGAAACATTCTCGGTGCTTTATCAGTTAAACACTGGCTACCAGCTAAACCTCCTTTTATAGCTTCAAAAATTCTTTCTGGATCCACCCCTGCCTTCTTTCCTAAGAGCAAACCCTCTGCTACAGCCGCAATATTTATAGCTACTATTACCTGATTAACTAATTTAGTGGTCTGACCTGCTCCGATATCACCAACTAAGGTAGGTTTGCCTATAACTCCTAAGATATCTTTACATTTTTTAAAAACCTCTTCCTTACCTCCCACCATAATTACAAGGGTACCAGATTTGGCTTTTTCTTGACCTCCACTTACTGGAGCATCTAACATTTCTACACCTTTTTTAGATAATTCTTTAGCAATTTCTTGAGTAACCAGCGGGGCAATCGAACTCATATCAATTAAAATTTGTCCCGCGCGAACTCCTTCGATGACCCCTCCCTTGTTTAATACTACTTTTTTCACATCTAGAGAATCTGGCAGCATAGTAATAATAACATCACACTTAGAAGCCACTTCTTTAGAAGAAGGGGCTCTTTCTGCACCATAGGATTCAATTTCCTCCAAAGATTCTTTGTAAATATCGTAAGCTACCATAGAAAAATTAGCATGAATTAAGTTTTTAGCCATAGGTTTTCCCATTATTCCTAATCCAATAAAACCAATTTTGTACATTATTTTATATTCCTTCTATGAAAGCCAAATGCAAATTTTATTTTCTATGGGGCTGCATTGACTTTTCATTATTATTTTCCCCATCTTTTAGATTCTTGATCATCCTTCTATCCGTGGCTATCCTCGTTTTCACGAGGACAAGTTTATAGCACACACCATAAATTTGATATAAGACCCTCTAACCTTTTTAAGAACGCTCCCAATTCATCGGGACGTTAGGAGGTAAGCAGAGCGGTCCTTGATGTTTTTATTCTATTAAATCTATTCTCCTTCCAAACCTGATTGACAATCTTTAATAACCTTCTAGCGGTAGCAACTTTGGCAGCATTAGAGCCTTTTTAGCCTTCATTAAATAATAATAGCTGCTTATCTGGGCATCTTTTCTAGTTGCCGGTATTACTTCAATCAAGGCCCACCTTAAGTATTTATTACCTTGCTTGATGATCCTAGTGTGATGGGTCTTACCTCCGGAAGAATAGGTAGAGGGCACCAGCCCAGCATAGGCACATAACTTGTCCGAGGTAGGGAAACGCTCAATTTTATCTATCTCATGTCTGATTAACATCGCCAAAAATTCACCTATACCGGGAATGGCCTTTAATCGTTCCACGATTTCGTCATTTTCTTTAAGCTAGGTTAAAATAGACTCTACCAAGCTGATGCGGGTTCTTAATTCTTCTAAGAGTTCCAATTAACCATCCAAAAGCTTTCTTTCTGGCGTGACTTTATTAAATGATTATTTAAATTAGTCTAAAACATTCTATATATAAGGATAATTGCTTACTTCTAATTGTATACACTGAAGGGAATTTTAGTTTTCAATTTTAATTCGCTCAAACCCATTCCTTCGGCAAGAGCCTTGATATCAGGGTCCATCTGTTCCAGACGATAAACTACTTTGTATCTACCTTTAGTCTTCTGGAGGGGACTCTCGATAAAGGTGGTAAGTCGGATAGCCGAGAGTTTTTCTAGTAGAGCCTCTGGTGTCCCTGTAAATCCCGCCTTCCCCCTTGCCCTTTTATTGGCCACCATAACTAGGAGAAAAGCCAGGAAACATATAAATCCGTGGACCTCTATCTTTTGATCGGTCCAGTGGTATTGCGGTCTTAAAGCTAAGTGAAAAGGATTCTTTATATGAGGTGCATTTGGCTTTCATTATACCTTTTTATAATAATTAAAGGAATTGCTTAAACTTGATAGTGCCAATATATTATGCATGTGTTTAGCTTATTTATATTATACCACAAAGAAAGTACATGTTAAAAACTTCTGTTTTAATTGTCTGTTTTAATTTTGTTTTACTCTTCAAAATTCCATACAAAGTCGCGCCGACCTCCATCAACATTAATAACACTTCCAGTTATATAGGATGAATCAGCTGAAGCCAAAAAACATACTACTTTTGCAACTTCTTCAGGTGCTGCAAATCGTCCTAGTGGAATTTGCTCATTTATGATCTCTCGTTTTGAATCAGAAAGATATCTTACCATCTCTGTATCTATAAACCCAGGTGCTATAGCATTTACAGTAATATTATATTTCGCAAACTCACATGCGGCTGCCTTAGTAAAACCAATAATTGCAAATTTACTCGAAACATAACTTGAACGGTTAGGCAAAGGTTCTTGGCCTAGTACAGAAGAAATATTAATAATTGTACCCGATTTACGTTCTATCATGCCTTTGCCTACATATTTAGTACAAAGAAAGGTTCCTTTGAGATTTACACTCTGAACCAGATCCCAGGTAGACACATCCATATTAATAATTGAACATCGTTTATTAATAGCAGCATTGTTAACTAAGATATTAATTCCCCCCAAACTTTTGTCTATTTCTTTCAACATATTTATTACTTCTTCTTCCTTTGAAACATCCGCTCTAATTATCATTGAACTCTTACTGTATTTCTGTACTAATTTTAGTGTAGAAGAAGCTGCTTCTCTATCACTGTTATAATTAATAGCTACATCTATACCCTTTTTAGCCAGTTCTATACATATCGCCCTACCTAATCCTCTAGATCCTCCAGTAACTAAAGCAGTTTTGGGTTCTCTCATAATTTATACAGCTTCCTTTTTATATTCCTTAACTGCTTTAACCATAGCCTTAACATTTTTAATTGGTGTACTAAGTGGCAGTGCGCACCCGGCATTTAAGACATCAACACCATTATTAATACATTCAATACTAGCAGAATATATTTCACTAGGAGTTCCATTTAATAACAAGCTGGTTGGCACATAACCAATCAGAGAAATCTTACCCGCAAAATTTTCCTTTAGAATATTAATATCAGATTTCTCATCAAAGCTAAATCCTTGAATAGCTAAATCTTTTATATAAAATGAGTGAGAACTGATATTACCACAAATATGCAATACAACCGGAATATCTATTTCCTCGCATAACTTTTTATGATAGGGAAAAATTAATTCTTTGTAGGTAAGCGGACCAATTAAATCACCTGAGGCAGCCGCTTCTCCTATTTGTATTACATCAGTACCTGCTTCAATTTGCAACCTGGCATGTTTTATGGCAACCTCTGTAGAAAAGTGCATATATTCCTTAAACTTTGATTTATTATCCATCATAAGCATAAAGATTTCACTTAAACCAAACAGCATACTCAATAAAGATAATGGGCCAATAACTGCAGATGCTACCACAAGCTTATTGTTATATTTTTCTTTCAAAATCCTGATAGCATCAAGAAGCACCCGTACTCTGGCTTGATCTTCAAGATTTATTTCGGTGTTAATTATATTTGTGTTTGCTTTTGTTTTAACTTGGGGAAAATTATCCTTACCCCCAAACTCTATTATTGCTCCAAGGGCCTCTGCTTCAACCGTCATTCCGAAAGGTACTTTTACAGTTTCTAGGCCCATTACCTCGTATGCTGCAGCTGCAAGGCCTGCCATATCATCTGCTTTTTTATGAGCGTCGGGAAAGGAAAAACCACTCTTTTCCATAGATTCACTACATACACTGGTTATTAACCCTGCAATAGGCATACGGTCAATTTTTTGTAAAGATAATGCATTAAGTAATCTTTTTTTTGCATTCATTTACTTGTCCTCCCTTTTAAAAACTCTTAACTTACACTCCCTCCTAGATAAGCACTCTTTATTTGGGGGTTGTCTTTTAATACACTGGTCTTCCCCTCCATTTTAATTATACCATTTTCCAATACATAGGCTCGATGAGCCAGACTCAATGCCATTAGAGCATTTTGCTCAACCAATAAAATCGTGGTCCCTCCCTTATTAATTTCTTCTAGGACATCTGCTACTTCCCAAACAAGAGTAGGAGCTAACCCTAAAGAGGGTTCATCCAACAATAATAACTTGGGGCGACTCATAAGAGCCCTTCCAATAGCCAACATCTGCTGCTCTCCTCCACTCATACTATATCCTAATTGATTAATGCGTTCTTTTAATCGCGGAAATCTAGCAAAAACCTTATTCATATCCTCTTTAATAGTATCAAGAGATTTTTCTTTATAACGCAGATAAGCACCCATCTCCAGGTTTTCCTTAACAGTTAAATTTGGAAAAATCCTTCTTCCCTCAGGCACTAAAGTCAAACCTCTGATGACTATCTCATGTGCTGGAATTTTATCAATACGTTTACCTTCAAACACAATCTCACCTTCTATAGAGCTTAGCAAATTCATTATAGACAATAATGTTGTAGATTTTCCGGCTCCATTAGAACCAATAAGTGCTACTATTTCCCCTCGTTCTATTTTTAGAGATATGGCATGAAGCGCCTGCGCTTCACCATACCAGGTTGATAAATTATTAATTTCTAACATATTCTTCCCTCTTCTTGCCTAAATATGCTTCCTGGACAGCTGGATTGTTTTTAATATCATCAGCTTTACCTTCTGCAATTTTCTTTCCCTCATCTAATACGGTAATTAAATCTGATATTTTCATTATCATTTCCATTCGGTGTTCAACTATAATGATTGTCACTCCCTGATTATTGATTTTATAGGTTAAATTTACTAAATCATTTATTTCACTAAGGTTTAATCCTGCTGCAGGTTCATCAAGTAAAAGCAACTTGGGTTTAGTTGTCAGAGCCCTGCTAATTTCTAAAAGTCTCTGTTGCCCGTAAGACAAACTGCCTGCTCTATCGTTTGCTCTATTACTAATCCCAATTATTTTTAATAACTCAGTAGATTGTTCATAAATATCTTTTTCTTCATTAAGAGCCTTTTTTGTCTGTACCAAAATTCCTAAAATATTAGATTTCATACTATTATGGAATCCTATCATAATATTTTGCAGTACAGTTAATTCTTTAAAGAGTTCAAGTGTTTGAAATGTACGAGAGATACCCATTTTGGCCCGATTATGGATGGGTTCCCTGTTTATTTCTTGATTATTAAAAAAAATTTCACCTCTGTCATTATTTTCAATCCCACAAATAAGATTTAAAAAAGTTGATTTTCCAGAACCATTAGGACCAATGAGACCTCTTATCTCCCCTTCTTTGACCTCAATATTTACACCATCAACTGCACATAAACCGCCAAAGAATTTTGTTAAATTAGTTGTTTGCAAAATAGTTCCCAAAGTAAACCCCCTAAACTAATCTCTAACGCAATCCGAGATTTTTAATATATTTTCTTATTTTAGGATGCCTTGTTAGACCAATAAGTCCGTTAGGTAAATAAGCAAAAATAATTACTATTCCTATACCGTAAATTGCCATATAATAAACTTTCGAAAATCTTAAAGCCTCCGGCAAAATAGTTAAAACAATTGAACCAATTATCGCTCCACTTATTGACCCGGCTTGCCCAATATATAACATTGTTAATACCTTTACTGCTTCAAAAAAGGAGAAAGTATCGGGGCTAATATAAGTAAACAGATGGGCATATAAGGACCCTGCTATTCCAGCATAAAATGTTGAAACCCCAAATGCCAGTACCTTTATATACGATACATTTATACCCAGCATTTGCAAAGCCAGCTCTGATTCTTTTATAGCCTTTAATGCTCTACCATACTTGGAATGCTCTAGCCTATAGGCTAAAGATATCAATATAAAAATAACAAATAATATTATATAATAGTAGGAAAAATCGCTATCAAATACATAATTTCCAATTTTAGGAGTAGGTATACTCTTTAAACCAGCTGGTCCACCAGTAATTTCAAGATTTTTAAAAAATAGCTGTATAATTTGACCAAAGGCAATAGTACCTATTGCAAAATGAAAAACTTTAAGCTTTAATGTTGGAATCCCTACCAAAACTCCTATCATAGCAGCAACAAGACCTGATAAAGGCAGAGATAGCCAAAAAGGTAAGCCCAATTTTATTGAAAGCAACCCCGAAGCATAAGCCCCTATGCCCCAGAATGCTGTTTGAGCCATATTAGGGTTTCCGGTATAACCTGTGATTATGTTCAAACCAACAGTTAATAACAAATATATACCACACAAGTTGATTAACCTAATATAATAATTTGATTTTATTAATAGAGGTATAATAATTAATATAACAGCTATAATGATTGTTAAGACTCTATTTCTTTCACTATTTAACATATTATTTCTCCTTTTTATACTTTCTTCTTCACAGTTGACCCGAACAGTCCACTAGGCCTAAATAAGAGAATAATAATTATTATACCAAAAGAAATTGCTTCCTTATATTCTGAAGAAATATAACTTGCTCCAAACACTTCTGATAATCCTAAAATAATTCCACCAACTACAGCTCCAGGAACACTTGCAAAACCAGCCATTACAAGTACAGCTAAGGCTTTAAGCCTAATCAGTGAACCTGACGCGGTTGATAAAAAGAAGATAGGTGCAAGCATAATTCCAGCTAAGGCTGTCAGCACTCCACTATAAGCAAAGGTAGTTGAAACAACCTTAGCAGTATCAATGCCCATTAGACTGGCTACATCTCTGTCTGCCTCAACAGCCCGCATTGCCTTCCCCTGAACTGTATTATACAAGAAGTACTGTTGAAAAATAATAACGAATAAAGTAACAACTATAATAAGTGGATATTCAGGACGTATTACAATATCACCTACCATTATTAAATAGGAACCAAATATACTTGGGATTGGGATAAACATGCCTCCCCATATGATCTGAAAAATATTCTGCAAAAAAATAGAAACACCAACCGTACATACAGCAATAGTTACACTTGATACGTTTTTTAAAGGCCTATATACTAATCTTTCAAAAATAACACTTACTAAAGCTAAAATAATACAGATAATAAATATACTTATAACATATGGTATTTGCCATTCAATGTAAAAACTCGCTAATAAATAGCCTGCCAAAATAGCAAAATCACCCTGCGCAAAATTAACTATTCTTACACCTTTCCAGATAAATACCAAGCCTAACGCAACCAGACCATAAATACAACCCATTCCTAAACCATTTACCAGTAATTGTATAACCATTTTAACAACTCCATTCCCTAAATTGTTTAATACTATTTAAGTGTAGTTAGTGGAAGGCAGAGTTACTTAATTAAGTAACTCTGCCTTTTGTAATTACTCTTTGATGGTTTGCAAAACAACCGGTTTACCATTCTGTATCTGGGCAATACGCACCTGATGTAGCCCATTTAATGTCTCAGGATTTGCTTTGAATGTTCCGATAATCCCCTCAACTTCAATTTCTAAAAGAGCATCTCTTATATCTTCTGGATCAGCAGTACCAGCTTTTTCAATAGCTGCCGCCAAGATATTAACTGCATCATAAGCAAAGACAGAAAAGAGTGCCGGCTCTCGATCATATAACTTTATATATTCGGCCACCCATTCAGCAACTTTAGGTTCCTCAGATGAGGCAACAAAGTCAGTTACCGAATAAAGGCCTTCATCTGCATCTTTTCCCATTATTTCCATAGTCTGTACAGAAACAAAATGAGATGGACCAACTATATCAACATCCATTCCTAATTGGTGCAATTGGCGAACAAAAAGCCCGCCTTCCAGGGGATGCACCCAGGGAATTATAACCTCACAACCAACCTGTTTAAATAGCCGTATCTGGGCAGTAAAATCTTTATCACCTTCTACACAACTAGTAATTGCGGCAGGTTCCATATTCCTGGTTTCAAACAGCGCTTTCATCGCCTCTAAACCATCTCTTCCAAAATCATCATTGATGTAAATAATACCTACTTTATCGGCATTTAATTCCTCAACAGCAAACTTAACAGCCAATTTTGTAACAAGCTCATCTGATGCCCTGTCCCCAAAAACCCAATCATTTTCTGTTTCCTTGCTCCAAATTTTAGGACTTGTTGCACCTACAACTATTGGTGGTCCTCCAAATTTTTGTACTTCAGGCAAGACAGCAGCTACTTTTACACTATATATTGAACCAACTATTGCATGTACTTTACGTTCACGCAGTTTTCGATATGCATTAATAGATGCTGTAGTAGTAGTTTCATCTTCGTAATAAAGCTTTACCAAACTACCGTTAATACCACCATTGTCATTTATCTCTTTTACTGCCATGTTTGCACCATCTTGCGCATATTCTCCGATATATGCTGCCTCACCAGTTAATGTTGTCATAACCCCAATTCTAATTTCTTCTCCTGCAATACAGTTAATGGGTAAACCAAAGACAAAGACCAAGATCATTGTGAATAAAATAGACCTTTTCATAGTTAACTCCTCCTTTTGATTTTAATAATTATGTTTTCGACTCTAAAATGCAATACCCCCTAATCACCTCCTCACATGTTAAAATGATTTAAATAAGTAAGTTAAGAATACTTAGACATAATATTTACAATCTTACAAATTATGATTTTTTTCTAACATTTATTACCCCCCTGTTATACTTGATAGTAGGGATAAGGAAAGGCTCAATCTCCCTTACAGGCTTCTTTTTAGAAGTTAACGCTTATATTTTGGAGAAAGCTACCTTGCTACTCTGTATTTATCACCAGCAGCACTTAATAGAATGCTACGTTCAAGAAGGCTTGGTTGTACAAGGCTGTGTAAAGAATCAACACAACGCCCCAGCCATTGACTGCTTCAATTGGTGTCTGGGAATCATTGAGACTCCCGATAACCCTAACTACCTTGATCAGTTCATCAAACAAGTAAAAATCTATACTGATGGCCATCCTCTTACCTTTAGACTGGAGGACACAGGTGGTCTTGGCCGCTCCTTGACCTACTTCCTTACTACCTCAGACCAGACTGAAGAGCCGGGTACACTCCCTTATTAGAGAGCAGTATCTCAGAAAGAAAGGTGGAGGTTCACACCCCTACCTGGTGAGGATCAAGGGTAATTCCCAATGCTTTAAGATCAATCGCCTCCAGTCCAGGAAGGCATTATAGGCCCTAACCGGATCATCGGGGGTTACATACTTCTATACTTTCCGGTAAGAGTCTGATTTGGTTACGATTACCATATCGATAAGCCATAATAAATTTTCCTTTCTTTTAGATGATTATTATGCTAATATTATAACATAATAATAGCTCTAAGCCTTGTAAAATAAGGATTTTATTTAATTTTTATTTATATTTTATTTATCTCTAAAAGAGGTAATTGTGACACAGTCTGAATGCAGGAATAATTCCTTTTGCTTGAAAACTCATTTCGACTACCCTCATTTATACATTTATTACTACTTGCCAAATATCTTATCTCGCTCTATTCATGTAAATAAATTTGTTGGATTCCACTTTACTACAGAAATCACATACTTCACTACCCTATACTTCTTTTTTTGAATCAACATCTAATGCGACTTCTAGAAAAATCATTCTTGCTCTCTTTTTTAATAATTATAATTACTATAGAGATACTATCTCTCCAGGTTGTATTTTCACAACCTCAATACCACTGGTTAAATTATTAATTAATTGTTGAAATGCTTCTGGATCCTGTCTATTGAATTCAAATGTATTAAAATGCATTGGGATCACTTTTGGAGCTCCAATCCATACAGCAGCTTGAGCTGCTAGTTGGGGAGTCATCGTATATCTTCCACCTATAGGAAGCATAGCTATATGAGGATTATATACATCCCCAATTATTTTAAAATCATAAGTTAATCCAGTATCACCCGCATGATATATCCTAATCCCGTCTTCGGCTTCAATTACAAAACCCATTGAACTACCGTTAGCAATCATCTCTTGATTATCCCGCCATTCCTCACCATATATTGCAGAAACATGGACAGAATGTGTTGCATGTATAGTTATACCTTTTTCAACAATCTTTCCTCCGATATTCATCGAAATAGATTCCTGATTATAAGCAATACCATGCTTTTCTGCATAATGACACATTTCTGGAGAACCAACTAGTTTCGCCCCGGTTTTTTTTACTATCTCTAAAGCATTTCCCAGATGATCATTATGGCCATGAGTAACACAAACAATATCTGCTTCATTAATATCCTCCAGTTTTATCGGACAAGATGGATTGCCTTCAATCCAGGGGTCTATATAAATAACTATTCCCTTTTCACTTATAATTTTAAAAGCAGCATGACCAAGCCATTTAATTTTCATGTATTTTATTTCCTCCTTTAGTCTCTAAGTGCCTAACATAAGTTTACTACAAAGACAGCTTAAAAGTAGCCAACAGCTAGAAATGAAAACAAAAAATCCGATCCCAGATGTAGTCACTGAAACTTATTTTAGACCAAAGATTCTCATCTGATATTTTAAGAATTCTTGATAGTTTTTTCAACGACTGCGGTATTTGTTCAAGTTGATATTTTATCCGACCCTTCTCTTCTTAATGCGGCATACAAGCGAGCCTAATGTTTTTGAGATCCTCCACGAAATTATTCATAATGAGAGGCACACATTATCGCCTCCCAGAGAGAACCCTCATCTAACTCTCCGTCTCCCAAGATAGTATAGACCCGGTAGGTTTTCTGCTCTAATTTGGCATTTAGGGCACAACCTACAGCTACTCCCAGACCCTGGCCTAAGGAGCCCCAGCAGAGAGTTCGATTCCGGGCAGGGTGAAGCGGTTGGGATGTCCTTCCAAACTAGACCATAATTTTCTTAGTTTTACGGTATCTTCTAAGGGGAAATAGCCGGCTTCCGCCAGAGCCACATAAAGGGCTGGGGCCTTATGGCCAACTGACCAGAAGACTCTGTCCCGATCCTCCCAGTTTGTATTAGCCGGGTCATGCCTTATCTTCTTTAGATACAAGGCAGCAGCTATATCCATAATAGATAAAGTCCCTCCGGTATGGCCGGAGCCAGCTGCCGTGATGGCTATCATATTGTAGGCTCTCATCTCTTTTGCTTTTTCAACTAATTCTTCAACTGTATAATCTTTTCTGATTTTTCCGGTTTTAGAATCTATAATTGGCATTAAATCCACTCCTATATGTATAATTTTTCTTAAACTCTTACCCACGCCTCTTTTAACACCCTCTTGGCATTAGCAATAACTACTTCTGAGGATTCATCAGCCAGTGGTTTTACCTCAAAACTTACAATGGGCGGATTTTGTGGATTTAGGAATCCAATATTCAATAAAACTTTTAAGTATTCGGTGAGTTCTTTGACATCATTTTCCCCGCCTTTAATGCCAAACCTGGGATGCTGGTCACCATAACCGGGATGTTCTTTGTCTCTCATGATACAATTACCCATATGGGCATGGACCAGATAATCTTTAACCGGCATGATGGCTTGTGCAGGTGTCTCACCTAAAAGAGGAAGATGGGATAAATCAACCATTAGCCCAAAGTTATCGAAATCCTCTCTTACTTCCTCTGCCACCCTCCTGGCATCTTTCGCCGGTCCGATTAAACATTTTTTATCAATTTCCCGATCAAAAACCTCCAGGGTGATTCCCAGGTCTCCCTTGGATTTAGCATAAGCGCATATTTCCTTAACGGAAGAAACCAATAATTTTATGGCTTGCTCCCGTTCCTGGCCTCCAGGGTCTGTACCACTCAGAAAAGCAAGGCCTTTTGCCCCTATCTCATAAGCCTCATTAACTCCCGCTTTAACCTCATCAACTGCTTCTTGCCTTTCTGTTTCATCAAAGGAATTAAGATTTAATTTTTTAATCAATAAGCGTGGCTGAGCACCATAA
>Ga0307378_10010276_pt1 | contig 12168 bp, 9 predicted proteins | sample UN1MG_FD_202238 | JGI IMG/M metagenome (GOLD analysis project Ga0307378, IMG submission 202238) | Soil microbial communities from Risofladan, Vaasa, Finland - UN-1 | ecosystem: Environmental > Terrestrial > Soil > Coastal area > Acid sulfate soil | place: Finland: Risofladan, Vaasa | collected...
TTCCATAGGTCTCTTATTATTATTCATGTATTTCTCCACCAGATTAATTTCAAAATACCGGCTGATTCATGATCGTAAAAAACATTTGTAACTTTTGTCTCTTCTTTGTTATTATATAATAACGCCTTAAATACAATTTCACGTCCCTGATACAGGAGTGAACTAAATCAATGATTGTCGGTGTGGCAAGAGAGATTTCTCCAGGCCAGCGTCAGGTCGCTCTCATCCCGGACGGTGCGGCTGCTTTGACCAAAGCCGGGCTCGAGGTGCTCTTAGAATCCGGCGCAGGCAAGGACGCTGGTTACCCGGACTCTGCTTACATGGAGAAAGGCGCCCGGCTTGCCAAAGACCGGGCCGAGGTTTTCTCGCGCGCTGATATTATCCTCATGGTTCAGGCTTTCGGTGCCAATCCTGAAAAAGGAATGTCCGACCTCAAGCTTGTGCGCCAGGAGCAAACTGTTATCGGCTTTCTCGATCCCCTTTCGAACCCTGAATCGGTCAAGCAGGTGGCAGAGCGCAGGGTGACCTCTTTTTCCATGGAGCTGATGCCGCGAATTACCAGAGCTCAAAGTATGGATGCTCTTTCAGCCATGGCCTCAATTGCAGGTTACAAAGCGGTTCTCATTGCTGCTGAGAAACTCCCCAGGATGTTCCCGATGATGATGACAGCAGCGGGCACAGTGAGCCCGGCCCGGGTGTTTGTTATCGGTGCGGGAGTCGCCGGCCTTCAGGCAATCTCCACCGCCAAACGTCTGGGAGCAGTGGTCCAGGCCTATGATGTGCGGCCATCGGTCAAGGAACAGGTGGAAAGCCTGGGCGGCAGGTTCATTCAGCTCAAGATCGAAGCCGGGGACACCGAGGATAAAAGCGGCTATGCCAAAGCCATGGATGATGAGTTTTACCGCCTGCAGAGAGAACTGATGGCCCGGGTGGTGGCCGACAGTCATGTGGTAATCACTACGGCCGCTGTACCGGGGAAAAAAGCCCCTGTGCTGATCACAGCCGACATGGTGGAGCGTATGAGCCCCGGCTCAGTGATAGTAGACCTGGCCGCCGAGCGCGGCGGCAACTGCGAGCTGACCTGTCCCGGCCTGACAATAGTGCACGAGGGAATAACGATTTTCGGGCCGGTCAACCTGCCTGCCACTGTTCCTTACCATTCAAGCCAGATGTATTCCAAAAACATTGTCACCTTTCTCCTGCACATGGTAAGCGATGGAAATCTCAAGATCGATCTCTCCAATGAAATCACCCGCGAGACTCTGGTTACCAGGGGTGGAGAAATAGTCAATCCCGAGATCCGCAAATTGTCAGGTCTTCCTGCCCTGGATCTAAAAGAGGAGCAATAGGATGGAAATATTTGTCATCGCCTTAACGATTTTTGTCCTGGCCATATTCGTGGGCTTCGAGGTGATAACCAAGGTCCCCCCGATTCTGCACACTCCGCTTATGTCCGGCTCGAATGCCATATCCGGGATAACCATTATCGGGGCTCTCATTTCGTCAGGGTCCCAGCAGACTCTTCTCACTACGATCCTGGGTTTTACCGCTGTGGTTTTTGCGACCATCAATGTGGTGGGCGGCTTCCTGGTCACCCACAGAATGCTGAAAATGTTCAAAAAGAATGGATAGGCCATGCGGGAAGCGCTGATAAATATCTCCTACCTTGTGGCTTCGGTCCTGTTCATATTCGGCCTGAAAGGACTGGCTCACCCACGGACTGCGGTGCGCGGCAATCTGATCGGAGCGCTGGGCATGCTCCTGGCTGTGGTGGTGACCCTCTTCGACCGTAATATCGTCAGTTTCGAGGTGATCCTGGCCGGCATAGTTCTAGGTTCCGCTGTCGGCGCTGTCATGGCGGTCAAAATCCGGATGACCGCCATGCCGCAACTGGTGGCCCTGTTCAATGGATTCGGCGGTGGAGCCTCGGTACTGGTGGCCGGAGCAGCCCTGGTGGAAGTTTTAAGCCTGGCGATGCCCGAAGGGGAAGCTCTCTCGACCCAGATGAAAGTTTCCACCGCAGCCTCAGGGATTATCGGGGCGGTGACTTTCTGGGGCAGCCTGGTCGCCTTCGCCAAACTGCAGGAGGTCCTTATCCCCGGCAGGCCGGTGCTTTTCCGCGGCCAGCACGTGCTTAACCTCCTGATCGGGATAATTTCCCTGACTCTCGGTGTCTGGCTGGTCATCAATCCGGAGCTGTCTTCCATTTACTGGTACATGGTCGCTGTGGCCTCTGTCCTGGGAGTCCTCTTAGTGATCCCGATCGGCGGCGCGGACATGCCGGTGGTGATTTGCCTGCTCAACTCTTACTCAGGGCTCGCCGCAGCCTCGACCGGGTTCGTGCTTAACAATAACGGCCTCATTATCGCCGGCTCTCTGGTCGGCGCAAGCGGGATCATACTGACCCAGATCATGTGCAAAGCCATGAACAGGTCCCTGGCTAATGTCCTTTTCGGCGGCGTGGGCGCTGAAATAACCAGCGGTCCCAGGCAGGATGATATCTATGCCGGCAGGGTGAAATCAACAACAGCCGAGGAAGTAGCCATGCTTCTTGACAGTGCCCGGCGGGTGGTGATAGTCCCGGGCTATGGTATGGCTGTGGCCCAGGCCCAGCATGCAGTGCGCGACCTGACCAACCTCCTCGAATCAAAAGGGATCACTGTGGAATTCGCCATCCATCCGGTGGCAGGCCGCATGCCCGGGCACATGAATGTGCTGCTGGCCGAGGCCGACATCCCGTATGAGAAATTGAAAGAGATGGATGAGGCAAACGCCATGATGCAAGAGACCGATGTGAGTATCGTGCTCGGAGCCAATGATGTCGTAAATCCCCTGGCGCGCACTGACCCCCACTGCCCGATCGCCGGAATGCCCCTGATCGATGTGGACAAATCCCGCACTGTAGTGGTGATCAAGCGCAGCTTGAGCCCTGGGTTCGCCGGCATCCCCAACCCGCTTTTCGCTGCGGACAACACGCTGATGTATTTCGGCGACGGGAAAAAGAATATCATTGACCTGATCCAGGCGGTCAAGGAAGGATAAACACTGTTAAGGTGGATTTTACTGCAGGAAGCATTAAATAGTTACCATTTAGATGTTGTTTATATGTTGTAGCCTGGGTGATATTAATAAAAGACAAGTGGGATGATAGATCATCCCAGGTGAAACCAGGCCATAAAAGCCCTGAAGTCCGAGGACCCTGTTTCTGGAGCGTGTAGAAGACAAGTAATTTCCATTTTCGCCATCATAGATGTACAACGCCCAGGCATGCCTTTGCGCAGGCTTCCTGCGCGTAGGCGAGCTTGGCGAAGCGGAGTAAAGGACTTAAATGCCAGGATTAACTTTTGTTTCTTTTTGTTTAAAAAGAAATGGTTTTGCTTCTTTTGCCTTCAAAAGAAGAAAAAATTTACTTTTACGGATAGATCTAAACAATTTTTTTACACCTGAGCAGTAAAACTGGCGAAATCCGATAAACTAGAATCTTTATCCCTTAAAATAAAAACCCTCTGTCATACAGACAGGGGGCTTTCTTATTGTTATATCAACACAGGATTCAAAAACAAAAGGGCGCCTTATTCAGGCGCCCTCTGTGTCTCAACCTTATCGACCTGGATCCGCAACCTTATCATTTGACCTTAACTTCGACCGGTTTTGCCTTGACTTCCTCTTTCTTGGGCAGATTGAGAGTTAAGACACCATTTTTGTATTCACCCTCAATCTTATCCTGGGCCACTTTATCTCCCAGAGTGAAAGAGCGGTAGACTTTGCCATAGCTGCGCTCACGGCGATAAACGCCGTCTTCCTTACCTTCGAACTCATCGTGCTTTTCAGCGGAAACTGTCAGCACATCCTCCTCGACCGCGACTTTGATATCCTCTTTCTTCACACCCGGAAGCTCAGCGCTCAGGACATAGCGGTCTTCCTTTTCCACCAAATCCACCCGCAAATCGTTTTCCGGAGCCCCGACAGGCCAATCACCGAGTAAGCTCCGAAAGGTCTCAGGCCAGAAAAGGTTCGCTTTGGGTTCATATCTGACGAGTCTCATATTGATCCTCCTTTTAAGGTTACCAGTTTAATGGTTACAATTTCAAAGCTCACGATTAATTTCGACCATATAAAAAGCAAGAGCTGTGCCAATGTCTGGAGTGATTTACTAACTCATTGAAAATACTATAATTATTTGTGGATGAAAAAGAATCAGTCATTGACTTTTCCGATTAAGTCTGCCATTATGACTCATTAATGCAAAATACGGCAGATAATAATGCCATTATGACATAATGCTGATCGGAAAAAGAGGGAATCCACCTGTTGGTAGTGCGGGAAGTCAGGCTTCTGCAGGTTTTAATGGCGAGAAAGGGTGAAAATCAATAAAGGCCTTTTTCATTCAGATATGAGCTGTATTTTTTGTCTGTTACCAGGATGTGGTTTTTTAACCAATTCTGCAGGTAATTCAAAATGTCCATTGAAAGAGTTGAATTGTCCTGCGCCAATTTATTTTTAAATTCTTTTACACTGGCAGCGAACTTCTCGTGTTCTTTTCTGTGCCTCTCCAGGCCCGGGTAGCCGTAGGACTCCAGCAGGCGCTCCTCGGTAATAAAATGGTACAATGTATAATTATCCAATTCAATAACTGTGGTGCCGAGGCTTTCGCTTTTACCTTGTCTAATGCTTTCGCCCAGGTCGTCTATCAGCCTGAAGAGCATTTTATGCTGATCGTCTAAAGGAGCGACATTTACGCTGTAATCAGGATTCCAGCCAGCCAAGATATATAATCCCGTTTGAAAAGTGGTAATCCGCATTATTCTTAAAATTGATCGCTAATCCAGGAGTCGGAATTCGGAATATTTGTTGAAATGATCAATAGAGGTTTTTAACCTCCTGACACCTGTCTTGTACGGTCATGGCATGCTCTGCCCCGGCAGTTCTTGTCCGGTCTGCAGAATAGAGATAAGGCCTTCCGTTACCTGGACCTGCGCATTTCCGGTATGCTGACAGGCGCCTGCAAAACACCGGTGTCTATCAGCTTCTCCCCCGGATTCGCAGATCTTGGGTTTCCCACATGATTTATCCTTGAGCCGTTTATTTTCGACCGCCCTGCAATGTTTTCCCGTCATAGCCCCAGCCCTTGCAGGATGGAACATCTATTAAGACCATGCTGGTTGTACTGCAGGCTTTCAATATCAGACTTTCTTCCGGGTCTATCCGGGCCTGATCTTTGCTCTTGAGCCTTTTATCGCTTATCTTTAAATCTCCATCCGTCAGATAAATGAAAATGCGGCGGGATTCATCCGTCTCCAATTCGATTTGCCGTTGGGGATCGAGGTCGGCTCTATAGATAGTCGCATCTGTGTGAAACCGCACCACATCAGGCAATTCCCGCCCGGAAGCCACAGGCAGCAGGCGGTTTTTCCAGGAGGATGGTATAAAGCTTTTCTGGTCGTAGCTTGGTTTTAAGCCTTTGACATCCGGATAAATCCATATTTGATAGAAATGCACCGGTTTATGCGCCAGGTTGTATTCGGAATGGGTCAGGCCTGTGCCGGCAGACATCCGCTGAACATCGCCTTCCCTGATAACAGCCTTGTTTCCCATGCTGTCCTGGTGGGTAATTTCACCATCCAGGACAACTGTCACGATTTCCATCTCCCGGTGCGGATGGTTTGGAAAGCCTGTCCCCGGTCCGACCAGATCATCATTGAAAACTCTCAGGGCGCCGAACTGGATATTATCCGGGTCATAATAGCTCGAAAAAGAAAACAGCCAATAGGTTTTCAGCCAGCCAAAGTCGGAAAAATGTCTCTCGTTTGCCCGAATGATTTTAATCATTTTTCAGCCGCCTCTATGGACAGCCTGAGCCGTGCTGGGATATAATACGTAAGAAAACCAGTTGTCACAACTGCTTTCTCAGGAATTTTTTCAAGCATAATCCATAATTATCCTGAGAACTTTATGCTGTCAAGAATTCTTAATCATCAGGAAACTCATCCCTTTTTGAGGACCGCCGGCTGATTTTAAAGAAATAATCAAGGTAAGTCTGTTGGATACTATGGCTCTCAAATTCCGGTGCCCGCTTATATCCCGTGATTTCTGACCAGAGGCCCGAGATGCGCAAGGTATATCTAATGCTCGTTCTTTTTTCCCTGGCAAGTTTTTCTTTGCTCAAGCTTTCATTTTCACAGACCCTTGCGCCGGTCTCTGTGGATTGGACCTATCGGGGTGACATTAACGAGGATGGCCGGGTCAATATTTTAGACCTGCTGGAGCTGCTGAAGCTACTAGGCTCGGCACCGGAGAATGACTGTCAGAGAGAGATCGCCAATGTTGACAAATCAGAAGATGGGCGGGTCAATATTTTCGACCTGCTCGGCATGCTGAGAATTCTGGGAGGCTCGCAGAGGCCCGAAATAATTTACTGGGGCCCTGCAATCACCGGCATGAGCTCGACTGTTGCCGATATTGGAGATACCCTGGATATCTACGTGGAAAATTTCGATCAGACCGTTACTGCAGCCGATATCAAGGTTTATCTGGATTCCGAAGAGGTGGCTCTCCTGGAATTCGGACTTGAAAACTTGAGGATCATAATCCCTGAGTGGTTCAAAGGAGGCGAGCTTACTCTCTCGGTCGGCGCCGATACCACAAACAGCGTACATCTCAGCCGGGATGTCACCCTGGTCCCGGTTCCCGCCGGTACATTCCAGATGGGGAATGAAGGGGCCTATGAGAGGGAAAAGCCCGTTCACTCTGTAACCCTGGACGCTTTCCGGATGAGCGCCACTGAGATCACTAATGCACAATATGCTGCTTATTTGAATTCCGCGCTGGCTGACAGTGAAATAACAGTCATATCCAGCAGCGTAAAGGGAGCTGCCGGCGAATACAGGGGCGAGATTTACCTGGAACTCTTTGGCAGTTTTGATTCGAACAACAAGTGCTGGATCAGGTTTTACAGCGGCAGATTCAGTGCCGAGCCTGGCAGGGAAGACTGGCCGGTGGTTTATGTGTCATGGTACGGAGCCAAGGCGTTCGCCCGGAAATCCGGAATGGATTTACCGACAGAGGCGGAATGGGAATATGCGGCACGTGGCGGACAGCAGTATGGCTATGGCACGGACAACGGGAAGCTGAACGACTCCAAGGCCAATTACCGGTGGAAGATCGGCCATCCGACAGATGCAGGCAGCTACCCGGCGAACCCGTTCGGCCTGTACGATCTGGCCGGGAATGTCTGGGAGTGGTGCAACGACTGGTATGACGCAGACTACTATAGCAGCAGCCCATCCCATAATCCGGGCGGTCCTCAATCCGGCTTTTACCGTGTTTTCCGGGGCGGCAGCTGGAGCGTTTTCGATTACTTTTGCTTTTCAGCCAACCGTGACGCTTACTATCCGGACAGTTGGAGCGCCAATATAGGGTTTCGGGTGGTGAGACGCTAGGCGCTTAGTTTATCCACATCGACAACAAATTGTCGATGAGGAGTCAGAAGACTTAGTCAGGAGTCAGAAGGCGTAGCGAATACGCTTTTGGTAAAAAAAACCGCAACTGCCTGGAGAAAAGAGTTTTAAGGCTTTTTTCATTTTCTCCTGCATTTACCAGTCTGATATGCGATCAAGGGAACTACCTGTCCCTCTTTTAAAAAGGGTTTAGCGGGGATTTATCCGTTTTTATTCTGACTCCTGACTTCTGGCTTGTACGGGCATAGCATGCTATGCCCCTACAGTTCTTGTCCGGTCCAGAGCAAATGCTTGTAAGAACAAAAGCCTGTTCCTTTCTACTATATTTTATTAATAATCCGGTTTAAAAAATCACTCCGTAAATGGCCTCTCACTTTTTCCGCTCATATTTTTAACATCAACCTTGATCTTACAGTAGACATGGTTGTAAATTTAACTGAAAGATTTGTACGCGCTAATTTAATTATGACCGGGGGTATTGTAATACATGGAAATCATTCTTTATCATCCCGAAAATTTTACACTTCACACATAATCAGTCATGCAAAGCTACGATTTTTGTCTTACATGGAACTGGGAACACGATTCGGACTTTATAGCGCTGCTTGAGGAAGCCTGCGGGGCACGCGGACTATCAATCTTCCAGATTACCCCGAACAATATCGGCCGTATTCTGGCCCCCCTCTCTAACAAAGAGATATCCTTCACTGCATTCCTGGACCGGGCTTCGGATTCCGATCCGAGATTTATCCCGGTCGTTCAGTGGGCCCGGGAGAACGCGGTTTACCAGATCAATCCGCACGAAAAAGCCGTGATATCCTCGGACAAGTCCGCCATGCACCACGCCCTGATCAATGAGGGGATCCACACGCCTTACACAATCATCCTCCCTCCATACAAGGAACAGGCCGTGCTTGAGCCTGTGGACCTGAGCCCGCTCGGCGACAGTTTCACTGTCAAGCCCGCGCATGGAGGAGGAGGCGAAGGGGTGTATACGGAGGTCACATCCCTGGAACAGGTATTTACTGCAAGGAAAAAGTATCCAGATGACAAGTGGCTCCTTCAGGCCCATATCGTCCCGGTAAATTTCGGGACCCGCCCGGCATGGTACCGCGTGATTTACTGCGCCGGGGAGATATTCCCCTGCTGGTGGGATACCGGCACTTTTTTCTACAAGCCGGTGACTGCAGAAGAGGAAAACGGTTACCGGCTTTCGCCGTTGAAAGAGATCACCGCCACCATTGCGCGCCTTACCAGGCTGGAGCTTTTTTCTACAGAGATCGCCCTCACTGCCCAGAACAATTTTGTCTCTGTTGACTATGTCAATGACCAGATCGACTTGCGCCTGCAATCCAAAACGCCCGACGGGGTCCCGGACTATATCGTAAAAGGTATTGCCTGGAGCCTGGCCTCCCTGGTGGCAGAACACCGTTCCCTTCCGGGAACCTCCCTTTAATGCCAATCAAGACCTGCGGGCCCAGCCACCCCTGTAGCCGCCAGAGAAAACGGGCAGGTCGTTCCAGCCTTCACTGTCCCAGTCCGCAGGGCCATGTTCCCTGAGGCCCCGAACCCGCTGTTTACCGTCTCGAAGCCGTCCTCTGTATCCAACCCGAGGACCTCTCCCCTGCCGCAAGGGGCGGCCCGGCGCCCGGTTCCTCAATTCAGGAACACGCTCAAGCAAGCAAGAAGGACCAGGATCATGGCCATGACAGAAAGCTCCTCTTCATAAGGGTGTTATTTTGAAGGTATTTGATAAAATAAGCGGGTGCACAGCTAAATATGTAACAGAAAGAAGCAAATCAGGGAAGATTATCCGCTGTGAGCTTGAAATAAGCATTGCAGGAAGGATGCATTAATGAATGATTAGAGCTTTATTTCCATGATTTTTTTATTTCATTTTTCTTATATGAAAGACTTTAATAAAATTTTTTTAATTGCAAAAAAAAGGATAATGCTTATATATTTAATTATGATTTGAAGTACTTTGGATAAACACAGATATTCTATTGATTTATATGATCAGCTTTTCTGTGTTTTAAAGTAAATTTTGTACAATAATCCTATGTGTATTTTAAAAATGGAAGAGTTATAAGCTGGTACAATGGTTACCCGCACTAAAAGAAAAAATGGTATCTAACCAATAACAAAATCCTATTTTTTGTTAATATTATCAAATTATAAAGACAAGGTCTAGGGAGGATTTATGAAAGCAATTGGTTTTTTTAAATCTTTTCAATTTATAAAAAGCTTTTAAATTAAATGATGAGCAGGAGATCACGGTTAAAAATCTTAACTTGACAGTAGTGAAAAATTTATTCCAAAATTGTTAAAATAATCATGTGGCGTTAATAATGGAAAATTCATTCTCAAAACGGCGAGCAGAAGATTTCAACAATGACTATTTGCTCTTAGCGCATATCTTTGCAAAACCACACTTTTGGACAAATTTACAAGGTAGAAACAATTTCTTTTTAATAGGCTCGCGGGGTTCTGGTAAATCTATGATATTGAGAAATATGAGTGCAGAATCAGAAGCAGCCAGAATCCAATCTCCTGAAGAACGAGCAGATGAGACATCTCCATTCATTGGTGTTTACTTAAAGGTTCATACTGGTACATTCATGCCCTTGAAGCCAGAAAAGAGAAAATATCTTAACGAAGAGGAACTTTCACTGTTCTTTGGCCATTTCTTCAACATGACTGTTGGTGCAAAGATACTTAGATCACTAAATATTTCTCTTAGCGCCCATGGTATAAAAATCCCAACACAAAAGGTACTAGAAATTTCCCAAAGGATTGCTAAACTCAGTGGTATGAATAAGGGTCTGTCTTCTATCAAGACATTCAGCGATCTAACAAATTCAGTGTTTGAACAAGAACTTCAAGAGGTTCGTCGCTTATATGTATCTTTGAAAACACCAGGTAGTAAAGTGAAATGGAAAAAATCTTTGACGGATGTGTCTACATTCCTCGATGAGATGTGTGAAATACTGCGAGATACTATTTCGTGGATCAAGGACAAACGATTCTATATTCTGATTGATGAATATGAGCACTTACATGATTACCAGCAACGATCAGTAAACACATTAATCAAGCACCGCCCAAGTACTCTCTCATTCAAGGTAGCAGCACGGCAAATGGGTATAAGGACTTATAGTGACAACATGGGAGAAGAACTGCAAGACCCGGATGACTATACACAACAAACTCTCGATTACAATCTTGCAGATGATAGACAGCGTTCTTTATATGAAAATTTACTTAGCGAAATCTTCCGTGCTAGGCTCAAACATATCGGTTCTGGCTATCGTGTGATCGATCCAAAGATTCTCTTACCAGAAGTAATAGGGGAGATTTCTAATGAATTTCTATTGTCTGAACTTAAATTAGATATAAAGCAATCTCGAAAGAAAAATTGGTCAGATAAAGATAATGCTCAACGTCTTCAGCAATTTCGTTTGGCATACACCTATCGTTATCTAAAAAAACATGGAAAAGAGAAGATTTACAGTGGATTTCACGAATTCTGCCTTCTTTCATCGGGGATTGTTAGACGTTTCCTTATGCTTTGTGCAGAAGCATTTGAAATCGCCGAACAAAGGAAAATCGACGTTCAATCAGGCAATCCTATCCCAGTAAATATTCAGAATGAAGCTTCTAGAAATGTTTCAAAACGTCAATTTTTACGAATTGAGCGAAATTGCGGAGAAAATGGAAGGTTAATAATGCAACTTTGTGAAGATATCGGAGTAATATTGCGTGCGAAACTTGATCATTCATCAACACCAGAAGCTTGTCGAATAGAACTCAGAGATCCACAGAGTATAATTCCAGACTCAACATTACACAGAATTTTGGAAACTTCTCAAAAATGGTCATTGTTCCAAACTGAGGAGATAATCTCCTATAGACCAAAAGGCAGGGATCGGCCAATGCCCTCGACATTTATCCTCAACAGAATATATGCTCCTTATTTGGACATTAGCCCTCGTGCTAGATGGCGAACTACTTTTTCCGTTGCCGATTTAGAAGGACTACTAACCTCAAATAAACGCGCTGAAACTCTCAAAAACCTTACTCCAAGTGTTTCTCAAAAAATTCCTAAAAAGAAACCGTCATCTGTAAAGCAGCAACAAAGATCTCTTCTGGATATGCCTATTCAACTTTCTCATTGTCCGGTCACTGGTGGTGGTTGTAATCAGCACTTATTGGATATGAGTGATAAAAAGATTTGTTTTTTAGCTAGTCCTTTTCAACCAAGTGGAAGAATCTCTGATGCACGAAGGTTGATAAAGCAAACTATCAATGAAGACCTGAATATTCCCTGTTATGATATCGGTGATTATCCTCAATTAGGATTCTTATTATGCAAAATATGTAGTTGTGTTAGGACATATAACTTTGGGTTATTCGAGATTTCAAATATAAACCGTAATGTCATGTTCGAACTGGGAATGGCTGTAGGACTTAAAAAATATGCTTTTATGTTATTTTGTGAAAAACTCTCGAATATTTCTCAAGATAAGTTTCCCCCGCCACCTTTAGAAGGTATAGAATATGTACCTTATGAAGTTTCAAGGAATAATATAAAAACCGCATTGAAAGAAAAAATAGTCCCAAGAATTCAAAATGAAAAAAGACCTCTTTCTAAAAGACACTGTTCTTTTATGGCTATTGATTGCCCAGAATTTGAACTCCAATCCAGTAA
>Ga0307378_10010277_pt1 | contig 12167 bp, 13 predicted proteins | sample UN1MG_FD_202238 | JGI IMG/M metagenome (GOLD analysis project Ga0307378, IMG submission 202238) | Soil microbial communities from Risofladan, Vaasa, Finland - UN-1 | ecosystem: Environmental > Terrestrial > Soil > Coastal area > Acid sulfate soil | place: Finland: Risofladan, Vaasa | collected...
CTTAAGCTAATGGTTGCTACTGCCAACCCCATAGCAGACTTTCACTGCCAAGCTATTATCCATGCCGGGCGCACTAGATACCCACGGGCAAGCCCGTGGGTATCTACTTACCTTTTGGCAAACCTTTCTTTTTAAAAACCCCCTACTAAAATTTTACACTATCTTGTGCGTTGCCCAGGAAATATTATTCAATTTTTAAATTATGGATATTCTCAGTATATCAAAAAGATAATATCTCCGATCTAAGTTCGTGTAATACCAGCCAATTTGTCCGGCCATCATACCATATAGGATCTAAAGGCCTTAAAAAAGTTCTGAGAGCTTCCAGGCTTCGATCTCTTCGCGAGGGGGAGATAGGTATTCATTCTTCTTGTTGAAATACCATCCATGCTTATTTCTCAAATCCACAAGGAATTCAGCGTAATTTAAGGCAGCCAAAGCAGCATCTATAACTGGTACCCCTAAAGCATCCTGTAACTCTTGATAGAACCCAAAATATTGAGTACAGCCAAGGATGATAACTTCCGCTCCATCCTGTTCAATCGCTTTTTTCGCAGCCTGAACTATCCTCCTTTTAGTCTCTTCAGGGTCCCTCTGAAGGTCTAGTGCTTTCCCAGGTTCCCTCCGAATGCCAATACTTTGGAAGGAGGCTAAGTGATCCTGGAATCCATACTTGATAACATTTTCTCTCATAAGAGGTATCAATTTTGTCCATGCCACAATTATGGAAAAACGTTGCCCTAAAGTCACAGCAATATGTAGTGAGGCTTCCATCGGAGCAGCGACTACCAATTTTTCCGCAATTTCTCGGGCTTCTCTTAAGCCGGGATCGTAAAAGCACCCGATGATTGCTGCGTCAAAATTTTCTTTTTCTGCCTCTTTGATAATTTTTAAAATTTTAGGCACTACCAGTGACCCGTAGGAGTAGTATGTAAGTCGTCTAGGACCATCAGTCAAAGAAGTTACTTCTAGTTCCGTCTCAGGGCCTTTAAATTGAGATAGATATCCTTTACTGGAATCAACGTGCTCGCTTACTACAGGCTCAATATATAGCACTCTCCTCCTCACATCAATCACTCCTTTCTTGTTCACATCAATCACTCCTTTCTTGTTCACATCAATCACTCCTTTCTTGTTTTTTGTTTTCCAGCTTAGCAAATAGGTGGCATCGAACTATGTGTTCGGGAGAAAACTCAATCATCTCCGGGTCTACTTTCGAACAAATGGACATTTTGTAGGGACATCGGAGATGGAAGCTACATCCGAGGGGAATATTAACCGGGCTTGGGATCTCCCCAATAGAAATGGCCTTTTTAGGTTTTAACTTCTTTTCTTCCTCAGTAATCACTGGGACTGAGGAGATCAGCATCTGAGTATATGGATGAAGTGGTTTTTCGAAGAAGGTAGCAGACTCAGCCACTTCACAGATCTTTCCCAGATACATGATAGCGATTCTATTGGCAACATTTCTCATTAAGCTCAGGTCATGGGTGATAAATAGATAACTCAAGTTCATCTCTTTTTGCAGATCTATTAACTTATTTATAATTTTAGCCTGTACTGATACATCCAGAGCTGAGGTTGGCTCATCGAGAATAATCAATGATGGATTCGGTGCCATAGCTCTGGCAATGGCGACCATCTGTTTTTCTCCTCCGCCGATTAAGGAGGGAGACTTGTAGAGGTAGTCGGGAGAGAGCTCTACCTTTTCCAACAGTTCAACTATTTTTTCTCGGAACTGTCTTTTAGGTATCTGAGTATGAATCCTGAGGGGCAAGGCCAGGATTTGTTCAATCGTTTGCCTGGTATTCAGGGAGGACCCCGGATCCTGAAATACGATCTGAATTTCTTTTTTTGAAGATAAAGACCTCCTTGATGCCTCCATGCCTGTATTTTTACCTTTAAACATAATCTGACCAGAGGTTGGACGATACATGCCCACGACAGTGTAGGCAATAGTGCTTTTCCCAGATCCTGACTCTCCTACTAATCCTAAAGTCTCACCATGCTTGATGTTGAGGTCCACTCCATCTACTGCGCGAACGTATATCGGGCCTTTCTTGTCCTTTCCAATGTGGAAGTATTTCTTCAATTTTTCAATTTTTAAAATCTCATTATTTGTTGTTTGTTTCATTTATTCACCTCTGAGTTAAGTAGCACGCTACTAAATGATTCTTCTCAATCTCAAATAATTGCGGTGGCTTTTCTGAACAGATCGGGCTCTCCTGTTCACATCTGGGTTGAAATCTACACCCGGAAGGTGGATTCAAATAGCTCGGAAGTTTCCCAGGAATACCATTGGATATTCCACCTCCTGATATTTTTGGGACCGATGCGAGTAGACCTTTGGTATAGGGATGAACAGGGTTTTTAAAAAGGATCTCAGGAGTAGCAGTTTCAACAATCGTCCCTGCATACATCACATAAATTCTATCCGTCATTTCTCTTGCTACAGCCAAAGAATGGGTAATTAAAATGATGGCTGTATTCCTCTTTTCCACTAGCTCATTCAAAAGCCGCATAATCTGGTCTTGAATGGTAACATCCAGCGATGTCCCAGGCTCATCCGCTATAAGTAAATTTCTCGCAGAGCATATGGCCATGGCGATACAAACCCTTTGTTTCATACCCCCGCTTAATTGAAAGGAGTAATTGATAAGCATCCTTTCAGGATCCGGAAGGGACACTTCCTTTAGTGTCTTTATGGATAGCATCTTGATTTTCTCCTGCTGGTGCACATTCTCTTCCAAAACGGCGGAGGAATACTTAATAACATCGCCAATTTGAGTTCCTATAATAAAAACTGGGTTCAGAGCTGCGGTAGGGTCTTGGAAGATCATGGCAATCTCCCTAGAGCGAAGCCTTTGAAGCTCCTTAAAACTCATTTTTAAGACGTCCTGCCCTTTGTAAAATATCTGACCTCGGGGAATGTGAAAGTCTCCGGGCGGAAGTATTTGCAGAATTGATTTCATAGTTGTAGTTTTCCCACAACCGGCTTCTCCTACAAGGCCAACCCGTTCACCTTCTCGCACCATTAAGTGAACGCCATTAAGTACTTTTAAAAAACCACCATACACTCTGTACCAAACATGTAAATCTTTTATATTTAATAGAATATTTTCTTTGGTTTTCATATCTTATTCCCTCCCTTTCTCAAGCATATCCCTAATGCCATCACCCATTAGGTTAAAACCCAGAATGCAAAGCACGATAGCTAGGGCGGGGAAAACGGACATCCACCATAAGGTGGGCATGAACTTCGCTCCATCCGAAAGCATCGTGCCTAATGCAGGGATAGGTGGTTGTTCTCCTAGGCCTAAAAAGCTCAGGGATGCTCCGAGTAAAATTACCCACCCTATATCCAAAGCCATCTTGGTAAAAATTGGGGACAAACAGTTGGGGAGGATTTCTCGAAGGAGAATATGAAATTTACTCGCACCTATTAAATTTGCTGCAATAACAAAATATTCGTTCCTTACGGAAGAAGCCATTCCATATACTAACCTGGTATACCATGGCCACCACGAAATCGTGACTGCGATCATTGCGTTCATCAAGGTTGGCTTTAACATTGCTGCTATTGCAAGCGCCAGAATCAAGGGCGGGATGCTAAGGAATACGTCGGTGATACGCATGATTACGGTGTCAATCCAAGTATTCTGGAGATACCCGGCAATTAACCCCAGGAAAACACCCGGTGGTACTGCTAGTGCCAGGACGACGACTGCCATAATCAAAGCACCACGAAACGCAAAGATGACCCTTGAAAAGATATCCCTTCCTATGATATCTGTCCCAAAAAGATGCTGCAATGAAGGTGGTTGTGCCCCGCTCTCGAAATCAACAAAGGGGCCAACGTGCTCAGGGTAAGGGATTATCCAGGGCGCAAAAATTGCTGAAATAATTATCCCTGCGACAATCACCAGACCTACTATTGATAACCTATTCCGGGAAAACTTATACCAATTTTTTTCCAGATTGAACCAGAATATGGATTTGGGTCTTACTAAACTAATAGCTATTAAATTATTGGGCTTATTCGAGTTTCTCATTTTATATACCTAGGCTAGTGCTCAATCTGACTCTGGGATCCAGAAAAGCTACAATAATATCGACGATAATGTTCACAGTCACGAAGATGACGCCAAATACCATGATCACTGCGGAAATAGAGTTTAAATCCTTGCTCAGCATCGCGTTGGTACCGTAGCGCGAAATCCCGGGCCAGTTAAAAATTAGTTCCACCAGGAAGGCATTAGCAACTAAGTTGCCAAACCCCAGGCCCATTATCGATACCGAGGGAATCAGTGAAGGTTTAAGAAGATACTTAAACATTATCACTCTCTCGGGGATACCATATCCCCGTTCTGCGGAAAGGAAGTCCTTACGCATATTCTCAATCATAGAAGAGCGGGTAATGCGGGCGTTCTGAAAAATATGTGCTAAGGACAAGGCAACAGAGGGTAGGAACAGGTGCTTTAACGCATCCCAGAAAGCCACAAAGTTTCCTTGGATTAAACTGTCAAGGGTTAATAGACCCGTGATACTCGTAGGATAGCTCATTCCAGGACTCATCCTGCCCAAGACTGGTAATATTGGCCAGTAGTATCCAAACAGCAGCATAAAAATAGTCGCTGACACGAACGCTGGAATAGACATTGCAAGATAGCTCACCATCCTAATTAAATTATCCACCCAGGTGTCCTTATATTGAGCTGAAAGGGTTCCGAGGAGAACAGAAAAAATAACCATTAGTGTCGCCGCAAAAATAGCCAGTTCCATCGTTGCTGGAAGGTATTCCTTAATATCTTCTGATACCGCCCTTTTTGTAACCAAAGAACGACCAAAATCCCCAGAGAAACTCCCCCTGATCCAGTAAAAATATTGCTTCGATAAGGGTTTGTCCAGATACATTTCATGCCTCAGCCTCTGAACCACCTCTTCACTAACTCTCGGCCCCAGTGCCATGCGAGCCGGGTCACCCGGGACAACTCGCGCAATTATAAAAATTATTATCGACAGGCCAAAAATTACAAAGATCGAGAGTAACAATCGCTTAAGAAGAAAGCTGCCAAGTTTCATTAGATGAACACTCCTTTATTCTATTTTAAGCAGGCTCTTAATTAAGAGCCTGCTTAATTTCAACGTGCTTAGAGAATTTTACGTTCGAGCAAACATCATGGTTTGAACGGCGTATATGGCGGCTGTGCCTTTTCAGGAAAAACCTTGAAATCCCGATAATAAAAGTCATAACCCATAATAGGGTTACACGGTTTCCCTTGCTTAACAGCCTCTTCGGCAGGGATAACAACGTAATCGCTTCGATAGGCTTGCACTGTTGGTGCTTCACAAATCCATAATGTTGGGCAGAGTTCAAAGATTTTCTCCTGAATGGTATAGTATTTTTGGAATCGCTTTTTTTGATCACTAGTAGCAACCGCATCCTCAATCATTGCGTCAAGTTCGGGGTCCTGTATCCATTCTCCTTGCTCCCAGGTTCCACAAGAACGGGAATGGTAGCGAGACTCTAACATCGATCCTGCCTCAGCATAATGAGGGGCGACATACCAGATGTTTGTATGAGGAGTGGTTTCGGATTTAGATAATATTTCAGCAAAGGGGCCAGTGAGTATTTTGACGATGTTCACCTTTATTCCCAGGATGGCAGCATTAGCCTGAAGCATCAAAGCCACTTTTTCTTCAGACGGAGCCGACGCGTTCCAAGCGCATTCAATGGGGTACTGGTCCAATTTTCCGTAATAAGGAGACTGTTTTAGTTCCTCTTCTGCTTTTGCCAGATCCAGTGTATATAGCTTCAGATTGGGGTTGTATCCAGGGACGCTGGGAGGAACAGGACCGGAATAACGAGCACCAGGGAAAACCTTGTTAATAATTTGCTGGTAGTCAATGCAGTAAGCAAGGGCTTTGCGGAAGTGAATATCGTCTGTCGGGGGTTTCTTGTTGTGAAGGTAGATGTTCAGGATTGAGCCCTCTAAGAGAGTGGACAACTCGGTGTTGGGAATCTGCTCAATGGCAGCGAGATTTTCGCTGGTCTGCCACATGTCAGTTATTTCCAGTTCCCCTCTCGACATAAGGGTCCTTACGGTAACCGGCTCACAGGTTCCGATCTCTTTCACATACTGCGGGGCATCTTTGTTCTCCCATCCGTCCCAGTAATCGTTGAATTTCTCCATCAGGAGATATTCCGCGATTCTCATCTCCTTGACTTTATAAGGACCTGATCCGGCGTCATGAGTGACCAGCCATCCCTTGCCGTAATCACCGAACTCCCCATAGGGACCCTCTTTTTGTATGTTCGCCATTACCTGGTTTTTATTAAGAATGTAAAGCCTTACCAGCACTCCCAGGAAGGGTGCAAAAGGCTTTTTGAGGGTGAACTGAACCTTGTATTTTTCGAGGGCCTTAACCCCTTCAACGCTCTTGATGAAAAGATAACCGTACCCCTCTCCGATGGTCATGATCCTCTCCAAGGAGAAAACCACATCATCTGCCGTTAGCTCGTCTCCGTTATGGAACTTGACTCCAGGTATCAATTCAAAGGTGTAGGTCAATCCATCCTCAGATACTGTCCAGTTTTTTGCCAACCAAGGTTTTACGCTACCATCTGTATTTGGAAATACCAGCGAATCATACAGATTACAAAAAACAGCGGAATTTAGATAGTTTGATCCAACTGCTGGATCGATTAGGGGATTCCACGAATTGCTATGGCGAATAACCTTAACCTCTTGTTGTGTATATCCAGCATTAGATAGAATCAACACTAGGCTCACTAATAAAACCAAAAACAATCCATTCCCTAAAAATCTAGAAAACTTACTTGTTTTCATAACTTCTCTCCTTTCCTTTAGAATGTTTAATTTCTTAATTTTCTTTTTCTCTAACAATTAACAATTTAGTACTGCATTATTCCCTTCGTTTCACCTCCTTTCGGTGTCAGCAGAGTACAGGTTTCAATTTTGATCCTCTATCAATGACGTGATGTAGAGAACGAGTTCATTTAAAAATGAACTAAATTGAGATTCACCCTCCATAACTTTGTACTTCCTCTGCTCAATTTTTTCTTGAATTTTTTCCAGCTCTTTCACCGGGCCGGCAGTAAAGTTTCTTATGCTTCTTCTGTTTTTAATCGCTGTCCAAATATCCATTATCCATTGTCTTTAAATGTTAAATGTCAGGCAAATTGGTTAAAGATATGGTGAAGAATTTGAACCGTCTTCTTCATATCCTCAATGGAGATATTTTCAGAAGTTGTATGCGCGCCCTTTCCTCCTTTCCCTATGGGGATCGTTTCAATTCCTTTTTCATTGTAAATTGCTGATTCCAGGCCTCCAGTGATCCCAATGACCTTAGGTTCAATCCCAACACTCTTCAAAGCTTTCTTTGCGACCTGAACCATGGGCGCGTCTTCTGAAATTCTCATTGCCTTATAAGCCAGATTCAAATTCACCTTAGCCTTGGCTCCGATCGAGCGCGCTATTACCTCAAGAACTTCCTTGTAGGTATTGCTTAGGGCTATGCACTTCTCGTGATTTAAGCTACGCACCTCCGCTTTTATGGTGCATTTCTCGGGAACACCATTCCGGATCAAACCGCCCTGGATAGTTCCGAAGTTTGCAACGGTCTCAGGGTCTATTCTGCCATCTTTCAGTGTTGCTATGGCCAGGCTGGCCGCTTTAATGGCGGATATCCCCTTTTCGGGCTCCATTCCTGAATGGGCCCCCTTACCGGTGATCTCGATATCAATAAGCATATGAGAAGGTCCACCAATCACGATTACATCTTGTTCACTTATATCTAAAAGGATTCCACGTTTTGCGCTTATTAACGAATAGTCTAATTTTTTGGCCCCTACAAGACCAATTTCCTCCTCTCGGGTGATAACAATCTCCAAAGGCGGATACTGAGGTGCACTCAAAACCGCCTCCAGAATCTCCGTGATCCCTGCCTTACAGTCGGCCCCAAGTACAGTGTCTCCGCTTGAGTAGATCACGCCGTTTCTCACTACTGGTTTTACACCCCTACCCGGCTTTGCTGTATCCGCATGAGCGGCAAGCATTAGCGGTTCTGAAGCCGAAGAGTTCTTCGAGGATATTTTGCAAATGAGGTTGCCGTGGCTGTCAACCTGGCATCGCCCGTTGAATTCCTGTTGAAGTTTAGTTTTTAAAAACTCAATGAATTCCTTTTCTTCACCAGATTCGCTTGATATTTTTACCATCTCACAAAAATTTTTAACCATTCTCTCGCTCATATTTATTTCCTCCGCAAATATTCTCGAAGATAGTGACCCCTTATTAAAGGTCACTATATTCTTAATTTAAGCTTTCCCTAATTTTTCTGCTAACTTTTTAAGCTCTGGGTCTAAGAGTTGACCCTCATCCGTAATCTGGACGCCATCCAACCATACAGATGAATTCAAGCAAATGCCATCACTATGTGAGGGTCCAGGGATTCCACCAGGAATGAGTATGTCCCCAACATCGCCAATCCCCCATGAAGTGTCACCCCAGATTCTTTCATCCTCGAGAGTAACTCCCGTCAGTTTCGCCCCAGGGCCGAAACCATAACACGCATGGGCCATCTTGAGCATTTGTGGGTGATTAAAACTCTTAAGAAACTTCTCATACTCTAAGGCTTCCTTTCCTCCCTCAATCTTCACAACTTCTCCCTTTTTGATTGTTAAACGAACTGGCTCTTTCAAAAGGCCAAGGGGAGCGAGAGAACCGTCATAAACAATTGTTCCGTTAATGGATTCGAGATTTGGAGACCAGCCGATCTGTCCGGCCATCATGTGGGATCCTGGAGTGTCAGCATAACCAGTCTCGCAAATTAGCTTACGGCCAGGTTCGTTATTAAACTCCACGTCTGTGCCAGCTGGATTGGTAATCCGCATGTGTTTAGCGGAAAAAGTTTTTTCGGCAACCAGCTTCAAAAGTTTTCCCAGATTTGGATAATCTATCCTTCCAATATTACGTACCATCAAACCCACATTCGCCCTTGTCAAGCACAGGTGACGGAGCTTTTTGTTCTCTTTCATTGCAGTGTCATAAATAGTAGAATAAAGTAACGCCTGCTGGTTAAACTCCACCCAAGCATCAGCCTTTAAAAGAGCAGCCGTGAGAGATTCAAAAGGAAGAAAAGGATCTGCTGATTTTCCCCTGCCCAATGGTGTAGCTGTATAAATAACCATGGGTTTGGCGTCACATGCAAAAGCGGCTGTAGCTGTAGCGTCAACGACCCTCGTATCGCTTTCCGTGTCCGCAGTAATGACAATTGTTTCTCCTCGTTTCAATTTGAAGAGATCTTCACAAAGAATTTTAGCTGCTTTTCCTAATTCATACTCATAATAATCAGACATTTTGTACCTCCTTTAGTACTTTAAATTTTATAATCCTTTACCGATCAGGCAAAACTTCTTCTTTTTATTCATCCTTTTTAAGATACTTTCACCAGTTATATCTCTCTCTTTTTAATTAAAAAATTACCTACTTTCCTCCTTTCCTCATTAAAATATTCTTTGAAATTCCTATGCCTTAAAATATTCTTTTTTAGTAATAGTTTAGTTTTTCCAAAATCTACTGGGCTAATTGTAGTTAGTATTATATCACCCCCCCCTCCCCAAGCTATCAAGCTTTTTTTGGGTTTGTCATTTAAAAATCAAAAGTGCACTGTTTTTTAATGATTTAAAATTCAAAAGTGCACTACCAAAAAACAGTAAAAAGGTATAATTTAGAACTAAATTCTAAAGAGAAAAGAGGTTCTAAATTATGTCCAAACAATTACACAAAAACTTCACCGATGGTCAGGTTAAACACAAGAACGAGCCGGTAAACTTTCTTTAAAATATTTGCTATATATATTATTTAATAAAAGAAAATCATCCATATTTATAAGATATATTGTAACTTTAACTACATTCCTTAGCGAACTATTTGCTGCCTCTAAAATTGATTTAATGTTTTTTAATACTTGTTCTGTTTGTTTTTCAATATTACTATCAATGAACTCATTAGTTTCTGGATTTATAGAAATCTGACCCGAAATAAACAATAAGTTTCCAACTTTTATTGCCTGCGAATATGGTCCAATAGCTAAAAGAGCTTTTTCGGTCATAATAATTTCCTTTTTTATTTCATTTCACCTCTTTCCTGACTTATTTTAGAAATAATTTGCTACTTATAAAAAATTAAATAATCTTTTTATCTTTTTGTGATTTTACTTCTACTAGATAATTATAAATTGTATAGCGAGACACGTTTAAAAGATTAGCAACTTTCTCAATAGTTCCCTTAACTAAAAAAACACCTCTTTTTTGTAAATATCTTACCGTTTCTAATTTTTCATCCTTCTGCATATTTTCTATTTCTTTACCTATTTTTTTTGTGCTTTAGTAAATACCTTCTCTAAGAGTTCATCTAAGGAATCGTTAAATGTCTCTTCTTTATCTTCGCCAGATTTAATTTGATTTACATTAGTGCTAATATTGATGCAAAAATCATCTAACTTTTTCTTAATATTTATTAAGTTTTCTAAATCGTAATTAATACATAAAAAGGCAATGATTTTATTTTTTTTATCTCTAATAAAAATTGTTGTAGATTTTAATTTTCTCCCATCTTTGCTTTCAGTTTGATAATTTGCAACAAAATCTGTATCTTTAAAAAAAGTCTGACTGTAGAAAATACAATCCTAAATCAGTCATTGGGCTCCCAACTTTTCTGCCTGTTACCTGACCATTTTCTATCATAACTACCGAATTTTCCAAATTAATAGTATCCTGTACAACAACTTCACAATCTTCACCAAATGTTTTAGCAATTCCTTTTGCTATACTAGTTAAATTTGATAAGAGAAATTTATTTCTTTTATTGTTCATAAGAATATTCCTTTAATATTTTCTGCTTTTTCTAAATCTTTTTATATTTTATATATAATATAATAATTTTACTTAAAAGTCAATCTTATTTTTAAAAAATTTTAATAATTTTATAAAAATATTTTAATAACATTATGATTATCTCCCAAAAGATAATGTTTTAATACAACATATTTAAGTTAAGCAGCAAATTTAACTCTATAGATTCTTTGAAAACTAAATATGATGTTTATGTTAACCTAAAAGTATACCACTGTATTAATTGAAAAGTACCCCACTTTAAAGTAGTATTCTCTATGTAAGAAGAAAGAATTACATAGGGAGGAAAAAAAGGGGGATGATTAAATTGATAGAAAAACAAAAAATAATAATATCACATTACCGAGAAGGAAAATCACAAAGAGAGATAGAAAGAGAGCTAGGCATAAACAGAAGTACAATAAGAAAATATGATCGAGTAGGAGGTAGATAATTAACTTATCTACCGTCCCCTCACACCACCGTACGTACCGTTCGGTATACGGCGGTTCACAAAGCACTACGAATTTCACAATAACGATTTGTCAGGCTCATAAGCCCAAGGTTAGCCCAGTAGGCATTTGGTAGAGCACTATTTAAAGAGTCACCTGCTATATGCCAGTAAGCTTTACGGGTATTGGCTAAACTAAGAGCCGCCCAATCTGGTAGCCCTAATTGAATCAGGTTACGATATTTGGTACGGATCTTCTTCCACTGTTTCCACTGACACATCCGCAATCTTCTTCTCATCCAGCCCTCTAACATCTTCAAGATATAGGGGGTATCAGATAAAGAGAAGTATTGTATCCAACCTCTCAAGTAGAGATTGAGTCTTAAAATTCGTTGGGTGATGTTTTGCCCATTGCTCCTTGAGGTTATTTCGCGAATTTTCATCTTAAAACTTTTAATGGTTTGAGGGGCTATGCGAATACGGATACCTTCGTGGTAATGGTACAGATTAAAACCCAGTAACTTTCTTTTATCAGATAGGTCTACTGCACTCTTTTGTAGGTTAACTTTTAGCCTTAGTTTCACCTTATAAGAAGGTAGTTATACTTTCCATGACCCTCAGGCCTGCTCTTTTACTTTTGAGATAGATGTTACTATCATCGGCATACCTGACGAATTTATGGCCCCTTCTCTCCAATTCTTTATCTAAGTCATCAAGGAGTATGTTGGCAAGTAAAGGACTTAGTGGTCCACCCTGGGGGGTCCCTTCTTCGGTTTGTACTTTCACTCCGTTTACCATCAC
>Ga0307378_10010278_pt1 | contig 12167 bp, 9 predicted proteins | sample UN1MG_FD_202238 | JGI IMG/M metagenome (GOLD analysis project Ga0307378, IMG submission 202238) | Soil microbial communities from Risofladan, Vaasa, Finland - UN-1 | ecosystem: Environmental > Terrestrial > Soil > Coastal area > Acid sulfate soil | place: Finland: Risofladan, Vaasa | collected...
CAATTTCGGTCAGGCCGTTTTGCGACAATGAAACTTGCGTCAGGCAGGTCAACCCGTTTGCAGTGCTGAATGCACCAGGCGGTGAAAATGGTGCAAGGCATGTTCGCTTTCGCCCGGACTGGCTGGATTGACCATGTAGGCGCCCTGGTCGTAACTGAGCGATCGCAGGCCGCGCTGCACTGACTCGCACAGATCGATATCCTCGGGCGCCAGCACATTGGCCGCATATTCAGCTTTTGGTTGGTATATTTTGCCGTCGACGCTAAAGGAATGCCCGCCGAAATCGCAACGGTTAACGCCAACTGGGCGCACCACAAATACGCCGAGCTCGTTCGAGCCGGGCATAACGTTAAAGGTAGTGTTAGGCCATAAATACCAGAAACAAGAGTGCTGGATACCGATGCCGGGGTCGACTTCGTAAGCGGTATTTTCATATCGGATATCGCCACCGAACTGGCGCGACCAATGGGCAAAAACATCCGTCTGGTAGGTGTTCATGTCGATAATCGAGGCAAAATCCTGATGGGCGGGGCGGCAGTGATAACATTCTACGTAATTGTCGACCACGACCTTCCAGCCTGCTTCAATGCGCGTTTCACCGAGCATATCGGCGCCCACGTACTGCAGTTCGTCGAGGTATGGAACATGCTGGCGTATGTCCTGTTCGAGGTCGCCTGCCATGGCCTGCAGGCTTTCACATCGATCGTCCATATTGATGAACACAAAGCCACAAAAGGTTTCCAGACGGATCTCGCGCAGGCAGAAGGCATTCTTATCGAACTCGCTACGGTGCTCGCTAAGCGGTGCGCGCAGCAAATCGCCGCTGTTGCTGTAAGACCATGCGTGATATGGGCATACGATAAGCTCGCGCAGGTTTCCGCTGCCTTGAAGTAACTCGTGCGCACGGTGTCGACAGACATTGTAAAAAGCGCGTAACTGGTTGTCGCTGGAGCGAATGACGAAGAGGTTCTCGTCGCAAATCGTCAGCGTGAGGTAATCACCGGGGGCGGGCAACATCGATTGATGCGCGACATATTGCCAGGTCTGGTAAAAAATCTGGCGTTTTTCCAGTTCGTAAATGTCCGCTGACAGGTAGTACTCGGACGAGAGGGTAAATGAGGATTCGGGGCGTTCGTTTAAAGGTTTTTTGAGCGGTGGTAATGAAGACATAGGGCGGGTGCTCAGGAGCGAGTGTCCATGGCTTTCAGAATCAGCGACTGGTCGATCTCGCCGACGATCTGATTGTCGCTGTCGACCACGGCAAGGGGGCCGTTGGCAGCTATGGCGATATCGATCAGGGTATCCAGCTTGGCATTTTCACTGACCTTTTGTATACCGTTGGCAAGGGTCGCGTCGGACGCCGCGCGCATGATTTTGCCGACACTGAGCACCTTGTAGCGTGGCACATCTTCAGTGAAATCGCGCACGTAGTCGTCGACTGGATTGGCGACAATTTCCTCGGGCGTACCAATTTGCGAAATCTCGCCATCTTTCATGATGGCAATGTGATCCCCCATTTTGATCGCTTCGAGAAAGTCGTGGGTGATAAAAATCATGGTTTTCTGTACCTCGGACTGGATCTTGATCAGCTCGTCCTGCATTTCGCGTCGAATCAATGGATCGAGCGCGCTGAACGGTTCATCGAAGATCAGGATTTCCGGATCTACGGCCATGGCCCGCGCCAGGCCGACGCGCTGCTGCATGCCCCCGGACAGTTCCCGCGGATAATGATCCGCCCAGCCGTGCAGGCCGACTTTTTCGAGTACCTCCGTGGCCCTCTGGCGACGTTCTTTTTTGGGGACACCGCGTATTTCCAGCCCGAATGATATATTGTCGATGACCTTGCGGTGCGGGAACAGGCCGAAATGCTGGAATACCATGCTCATGCGAAAGCGGCGCAGTTCAGTCAACTGCGCATCGTTATAATTCATGATGTCTTCGCCATCGATGATCATTTCGCCCGCGGTCGGATCGATCAGGCGGGAGATACAACGCACCAGTGTCGACTTGCCGCTGCCCGATAACCCCATGACGACGAAGGTTTCACCCTTATTGATGGTAAAGGACACATCCTTGACGGCGATGACATGACCGGTCTGTTCCTGGACCTCGGCGCGCGACAGGCTGCGGTCTATGGTATCCAGGGTGCGCTTCGGGTAGGTGCCGAATATCTTCCAGATGTTGTTACAGATGATTTTGGGGCTATCGGACATTAGTAATTCTCATTCTTTTTGCCGTTACTGACGACTATCTTAGCCCGATGCCGAATGGCCTGCAATGGCGCAGCCGTGTTGTTGCAGCGCCTGCAGATCGACGTTAAGCTAGGCCGGTTGCAGGGAGGTGCAGTGTTATATGAGCGCAGTAATCGACAACAGCCAGCCAGGCGGTTGGTTAAATAACCTGTGGGAAGAACACCGTGGCTGGGTGGTTAGCGTTGCGCTGTTTTCGCTGTCATTGATCATCTGGAAAATCTCCGGGGATGAAACCGTCTTTCCGGAAAACTGGAGCGCGGCTTTTCCGTTCTCCGAAAAGGTCGATGTGTTTGATGCCTGGATAAGACCCTATATTCAGCCGACCACGCGCGCCATCGCCGCGGGAGCCGTGTGGCTGTATGAAATCATGGTCGATTTCCTGACCTTTACCCAGTGGCAAGTTGTGTTCGTCATACTGGTGTTGCCGGCGTTTGGCTTCGGCGGCCTGCGACTCGGATTGCTCGCCATCATCGCGGTCAGTTCCTGGCTGGTGCTCGATTTCTGGGACGAATCGATGGAAACCCTCAGCCTGATGAGTATATCGATTCTGCTGTCTATCGTGATCGGCGTGTTAATGGGTATCGCCGCGTCGCAGAACGACCGGGTCGAGGCAGTAATAAAACCAATTCTCGACACCATGCAAACCTTGCCCGCGTTCGTGTACCTGATTCCGGCTTTCTACCTGTTTGGTATCGGCCCACCCGGGGCGATCCTGGCAACCGTCATTTATGCATTACCCCCGGTGGTCAGGCTCACCAATCTCGGTATTCGGCAGGTGCCCGCCGGCATCGACGAGGCATCCACCTCGTTTGGCGCGACGCGCATTCAGTCGTTGATCAAGGTCAAGTTGCCGCTGGCGATGCCCTCGATAAAGCTCGGTATCAACCAGACTGTCATGATGGCGCTGGCGCTGGTGGTGCTGGCGACTTTCATCGGTTCGCCCGGTCTCGGCGACATCGTCTACCAGGGACTGGTGCGCCTCAACGTGGGCAAGGCGCTGGAGGGGGGGCTTGCCATAGTGTTGATGGCGGTCATGCTCGATCGGGTTACTTACGCGATGGGGCATAACGATCATACCAGCGCGAGTAATTACGACCATGAGTTCCGTCTGTTTCCACAGAGTATGGACAACGTAAAACCGATCCTCTTCCTCGAGTACGGTATCGACTGGCTGTGGCACCAGATCGCCGCTCTGGGCACCCTGGTTACTTCGCTGATAACCGCTGTAGTCTGTAAACTGGTTACCCTGTACGATGCGGATATCAGTGAGCGCCTGCGCGAAGTTCTAATGGCGCGCAGCTTTCTGATCGCGAGCCTGGTGTTGATTGGCCTGTTGTTGTTACTGGAAGCTTACAGCGATCTTTATGGCAACTTCCCGCGCGCATGGGAATACCGCTTCCGCACCCCGGTTAATCAGTTCATGGATGAACTGGTTACCGATAAATTGTTTTATGCGATAACAACGGGGATCAAGGAAACGCTCTGGTATGGATTGATCAACCCGTTGAACAGTTTTCTCAAAGGCTTACCCTGGTGGTATACCACCGCGGTGTTTACCGTTGGCGCTTTCGTGTTCAGTGGCCGTGGACTTGCCGTCGTCACCTTTCTGGGGTTCCTGTTTATCGGCGCCGCTGACCTGTGGACTTTTGGCATGATTACCCTGACGACGGTTACCGTGTCGGTGTTGATCTGCTTCATCATCGGCGTGCCACTTGGCATATTGTCCGCTTATAACAAGACGGCAGACGCCATAATTCGGCCGATACTCGACACCATGCAGACCATGCCGGTATTTGTTTACCTGGTGCCGGTAATCATGTTGTTCGGTGCCGGCCAGGTGCCGTCGGTCATCGCCACGGTTATCTACGCGCTGGCGCCATTGGTGCGTTGCACCACGCTCGGCATCCGCGAGTTACCGGTGGAAATCAACGAGGTGTCGAATTCATTCGGCGCCAACCTGGTGCAGACGCTCACCAAGGTCAAGATTCCGATGGCGATACCGGCGATCATGGTCGGTATCAACCAGGGCATCATGATGGCGCTGGCGATGGAAGTCGTGACACCGTTAATCGGCGGACAGGGTCTGGGCCTGCAGGTTTTCGATGGTATGAATCGCGCCAGTATCGGTATTTCGCTGGAAGCCGGGCTTGGTGTTGTAATGCTCGCCATCATTCTCGATCGGCTCTCGCAGGCCTGGACCAAAACCCAACGTGAAGCGATGGGAATGGTCTAAATTTAAAGTTGGTTTAATGGGCCGTTTGATCGACCGTTTGACGCTCGACAAGGGCCTTGCGGGGCAGTATCATCAACCGATTACGCTGAACCCGCCGTAAATAATAAACGCAATCCGAAGAGGAGAAATAACATGTCATTTAAATTAAAAACAGTGCTGGCATTTACCGCCCTGGCACTGAGTCTGGGCTCCTTGCCCTCGGCACAGGCCGCCAAGCGACTGACCGCACCCGATCCGGACTGGACTGGTGGCGTGGTCACCTGCCGCATCGCAGAGTACATCATGGAGAACGAATTCGGTTACAAGATCAAGACGATCACCATGCCCTCAGGCCCGGGTGTGTTTGAAGGTGTGCGTTCCGGCGATCTAGACTTCGCCTGCGAATCCTGGCCTTCCTACAATCCTGCCGGTGACAAGTATATTTCCGAATTCGGCGGCGACGGCTCGGTGGCCTACCTCGGTGCCACCGGTATTGTCGGCAAGAGCGGTTACTTCGCACCGCGCTATGTGATAGAAGGCGATGCGTCGCGAGGCATTCCAGCTTCCGCACCGAAGCTGAAATCCTATAAAGACCTGAATCAGTATGGACATATGTTCAGAAGCCTGGAATCGGGCGATAAGGGTAACCTGATCGGCTGTCCCGTTGCGGCCTGGTTGTGCGAAGACCAGAAACGTCTGGACATGCTCGGAGTCGACTTCCACGCACAGGCTCTTGGCTCAGAAACGGCGCACTGGGCAGAAATGCAGGCCAAGTACAAGCGTGGCGAACCTTTCATCGCTTATGCATGGGCACCCCACTGGATACATGCCGCGCTCGACCTGGTGGAGATTGAATTGCCACCTTACGACGAAGCCAAGTGGCCTGCCACTAACTGGGCCCAGGACATTACTCATTTTCACGGTCAAACCAGTCTTCCCGACGAGCACCCGCAAGTTGCGGCCCTGTTGCAAAAGATGAATCTGACCAATCAAATGCAAGCCGGTATCATCTATGAAATCGACGTCAAAAAGCGTGATCTCGATGAGGTCGTCGAGGAGTGGATGGTGGCCAATGAGTCGATCTGGCGCCAGTGGTTACCATAGCCAGGGCTGTATTAGTAGCAAGGCATTAAAATGAAAGGCTCCGCAAGGAGCCTTTTTTCGAGGTGTGTTTCATGAGAATTACTGTGAGCCGCTGTGCCCAATAACCTGTTGATACTGATGTCGGATGAGCATACTCGTTCGGTCATGGGGGCCTATGGCAACAGCCTGGCGCATACTCCTGCGCTCGACGGGCTTGCGAGCCGTGGCGCACGTTTCGATAATGCCTATACGCCTTCACCGATCTGCATCCCGGCGCGCGCCAGTTTTGCCACCGGTACAGCCGTTTTCGAACATCGCTGCTGGTCCTCGGCTGAACCCTATTACGGACAGCAGCAAAGCTGGATGCAGCGACTGCGCGAGCGTGGCCATGAGGTGACGTCTATCGGCAAGCTGCACTACCGCTCGGCTGCCGACGACATCGGCTTCAGTGAGTCGCTCCAGCCGATGTACCTGGCCAATAACGGCCTAGGCTGGCCACAAGGTCTACAACGTAAACCGATGGCCGATTTTACCGATTCGATCGAGCTCGCCGCAATCCTGGGACCCGGTGAAACCAGTTATACCCGGTACGATCGGGATATCACCGCCACGGCAGTAGCCTGGCTCAAGCGACAGCGGCGGCAGGAAGAGCTGCCCTGGGTGCTGTTCGTCTCTTTCATTTGTCCGCATTTTCCGTTGTCGGCGCCGCAACAGTTTTTCGATCTGTACCGTGACGTCGAGCTACCACAACCATTCGACCGTGATGACAGGACACGACTGAAGCATCCTGTGATCGATGCCATGCGCCGGTTCTGGGACTACGCCGATCACTTCGATAGCGCCGGCGAAAGACTGGGGCTGCAGAACTATTATGGGCTGTGCAGTTTTCTCGATGATAACGTGGCCCAGGTGTTGGCTGCTCTCGAGGCAAGTGGCCAGGCCGATAATACCCAGATTATTTACACCAGCGACCACGGTGACATGATCGGCAATCATGGCATCTGGGGAAAATCGTTTATGTACGAGGATTCAGTTGGAATCCCGATGACACTCAGCGGCCCCGGGATTAGCGCCTCGACTAACCCGACACCGGTGTCGCTCACCGATCTTGCCAGCACCATCGAGCTCGCTGTGGGCGCCGAGATCAAACCCGCAAGCGCAGCCTGGCAGGGCAGGCCATTGCAATCCTTCATCGAAGCACCCGAACCCGAACGTGTCGTGATCAGTGAGTATCACGATGGCGGCAGTCCATGCGGTTTCTACATGCTGCGCAAGGGCCGCTGGAAGCTGGTTTATTTTGCCGAGGGTAACCCGCCGCTGTTATTCGATCTGCAGCAGGATCCAGGGGAACTGAGCAATCTTGCCAACGATCCAGCACATGCAGCGACCTTGCAAGTCGTGACGCAGGAACTGTATCGAATTCTTGATCCGCAAGCGGTCAACGAGCTGGCTTTTGCCGATCAGGCCAAAATGATTGCATCGCTGGGCGGAGTGGAGCACATACTGGCGATGCCGAGTTTCAATCATACCCCGCTGGAGTAGCCTTTATCCAGGCTACAGCGTGCTTAGTTCACCGATGGCGATGCCCTGTTCGCCGGCAATTGCATAGAGCAGGTATATTCGACCATCCTCCTGGTAAATGGCCGGGTCGCGCAGTTGATTCGCGCGCTGCATTATCGCGCCGTATTGTGAAGCACTGGCGGGTAGATCGGCGCCCTCCCAATCCTGGCGGGCACGATGCACGTCATGCGTGTTGTCGAGGCGCCAGTTTTTCCAGTCAGTGTCGGTCTGCAGGCTTGACACGAGAATGCGTTCGGGTTGGTCTCCGACCCGGGTCCAGAATAAATACCATCGCTGTTGATGGCGCAGTAACGCGTGATGGCGGATGGGCGCGTCGGTGAGTCGCGGGCCCTTTTCAAAAGCGCTGATACCGTCGCGTGAGCGATATAACTGAGCTGGCATGGTGAGGGCATAATACCAGTCGTCCTGCTTGAATAATCGGAGATAAGAAGTGGCCAGAACTTCTTCACGCGCGCTGAAATTCAAGCCGTCTTTCGACAGTGCGACACGAGTACTTTGCAGTCCATTGTCCATGCGGCCGTGATAATAAAGGCGAATTTCGCGCTGCTCATGATCGACCCAGACGTCAGGCGACGCGATGTGCGGGTAATTGCCATCTTCACCATTTTCGATGTAAGTTCGGGCTTCTGCAGCGAGGTTAACCAGCGCCGGAGATTCCTCTGCGAAGAAGCTGTCGGCCAACTGCAGTGGCGCCGGATGGTGTAGACGCCAGGGCCCCTCGAGATGGTCGCTGAGTGCGAGGCGTATGGAACGCCCTTCGTGGTGTGCGAAGTAGAGCAGGTATTTTGCTGGCGCATCGCTGATCCAGTGAGGACAGCGGATCAGTGACGGTCCATTGACATTACCGTCAAGTTGCGGAAACGCGGCGACATCGATGAGCGGGCCATCGACCAGGTAGGTGAAGTCGAACACGACCTGAGCTAGTTCAGCGGTTGGTGGCGCTAGTTGGTGGCTCTGGCCCCCTCGGCACGCGCCTTTAATAATTCCGTTAGCCAGTCGGGGTCCATCTCGGGGACCGACGATAACAGCAATTCGGTATATTCGGGGAAGGGTGGTGACAGAATTTCGCTCTTCATGCCCTGTTCGACGACCCGGCCCTGAAACATGACCACGATCTGATCCGAGATCGCTTTTACCGTGGCAATATCGTGGGTAATGAAGATATAGGTCAGGTTGAACTCGCGCTGCAGGCGCAACAACAGTTCGAGGATGCCTTTCTGCACGATCTGATCCAGCGCCGAGGTGACTTCGTCACAAATAATCAGCTCCGGGTCCGCGGCGAGCGCACGGGCGATGCAGATGCGTTGTTTCTGGCCCCCGGAAAGTTCGCCGGGATAGCGATCGATAAACGATTCGTTCAGCTCGATCATCTCTACCAGTTCCATCAGGCGATCGTCACGTTCGCGGCCATGCAAGCCGAGATAAAACTCCAGCGGCCGGCTGATGATATCGCGCACTGTGTGGCGCGGATTCATCGCGGTATCGGCCATTTGATAAATCATCTGGATCTTCTGCAACTGGTCGACGCTGCGACCTTTGAGCGTCGGTGGCAGCGCCTTGCCGTTGAACAGGATCTGTCCACTGGAAGGTGGCAGCAGCCCGGTAATGGCCCGCGCGGCGGTTGATTTGCCTGAACCCGACTCGCCGACGATGGCAACCGTCGATCCGCGTGGCACTTCGATGCTGACGTCGTGGAGCACCTTGGCACTGCCGGTATAGCTGGCATCTATATGATCAACCTTGAGGATGATATCGTCGGAGCGCTGTTCCTTTTTGTCAATCGAGCGCACCGACCACAGCGACCTGGTGTATTCCTTTTCCGGGCGGGACAGCATTTTGCGGGTTTCCGCATCTTCGATGGTCACGCCGTAACGCAGCACCTTGATGAAATCGGCCATTTGCGCAACCACCGCGAGATCGTGGGTAATGTAAATGGCAGCGGTATTGAATTGTTCGACGATGCGCCGCATCGAAGCCAGAACTTCGACCTGGGTGGTCACGTCGAGCGCCGTAGTTGGTTCGTCAAAAATAATCAGGTCGGGCCGAGCCGACATGGCCATCGCGGTCATTACCCGTTGTAACTGGCCGCCGGACACCTGGTGCGGATAACGCTCGCCGATAGTATCGGGGTTTGGCAGTTGCAGGTCCCGATACAGTTTGCGCGCGTCGGCCCTGGCTTCGGCTTCGGGCTTGATGCCGCGGCGCACGGTCGCTTCGACGGTCTGTTCGATCAACTGGTGTGCCGGGTTGAAGGAGGCGGCCGCGGATTGGGCGACGTAGGCGATGCGGGTGCCGCGCAGGGCGCGTTTTTCCGCTGCGGACTTTTTCATCAAATCCATGCCATCGAAGATGATGCTGCCGCTGGTGATGCGACAGCCGGCGCGTGCATACCCCATCGCCGCCAGTCCGAGTGTCGACTTGCCGGCACCGGATTCACCGATCAGGCCCAATATTTCACCACGGCGCAGGGTAATGTCGACGCCCTTGATGATTTCGTGCCAGCGGTCATCACTGTAACCATCGATAACGATATCGCGCATTTCCAGCAGAATGTCGCCTTTTTCCCCAGAATTTTTTTCACTCATGCTTATCTACTCAGTCCTTTAGACCGCTGGATTTATGCAAAAACCAGTCGACTACGAAATTAACCGCTACGGTCAGCAGGGCGATGGCGGCGGCCGGCAACATCGGCGTCATGGCGGCGGTGAAATCGTATTCGGCAAACTGTATCAGGCCGGCAGTTTCACGCACCATCGAGCCCCAGTCGGCGGTCGGCGGCTGTATGCCCACACCGAGGAAAGAAAGCGCCGCGATGGTCAGGAAAACAAAGCAGAAGCGCAAACCGAACTCGGCCACCAGCGGTGGCATGATGTTCGGCAGAATCTCTCGATACAGGATCCAGAACATCTTCTCACCGCGCAGCCTGGCGGCCTCGACGTAGTCCATCACCACAACGTTCAACGAAACCGCACGTGCGATTCGAAACACGCGGGTCGAGTCGAGCACGGCGATGATAATAATCAGGTTGAGCGTGTTGGCGCCGAACATCGACAACAGGATCAAGGCGAAAATCAGACTGGGAATCGCCATCAAAACGTCCACCGAGCGACTCAGCAGGTTGTCGAGCCAGCCGTTGTTATTGATCGCGGCGGTAATGCCGAGACCGCCACCGATGATGAAGGCGAACAAGGTGGTCACGAAAGCGATTCCAACCGTATTGCGCGCGCCGTAGATCAGTCGCGACATGACATCGCGTCCGAGCTGGTCGGTGCCGAAACGGAATTCCTCGCTCCAGGGTGCATAGGACATCGGGAATATCTCGGCTTCACCATAGGGTGCGAGCAGCGGTGCGAAAACCGCGAAAATGACGTAGATGCTAATCACCGTCAACCCGAACAGGGCGGTCGGAGGTGCGGACTTCAATCCGCGCCAGACATTCTGCGCAAAGGTTCGGCGCGCCTTGATTACGCCAACTTCGGCGGCCGCCGAGTATCCCTGGTCGGCCAGTTCCGCCCCTTCGCTGGGTACTATGTCTTCTTTATCGTTCATCGTGGGTGCAACAACCGTGGGTTGGTGATAATGGAGATGATGTCGGCGAACAGGTTGAGCAGGATATAGGTCGCGGCGAAAATCATCGCGCAGCCCTGTACCACGGGTACGTCACGAGTCGTCACCGCGTCCACCATCAACTGGCCGACCCCGGGATAGACAAACACCACTTCGACGACGACCACACCTACCACCAGGTAAGCGAGGTTGAAGGCGATAACGGTGACGATGGGCGCCCAGGCATTGGGTAAGGCATGGCGCAGGATGATCTCTGATTTTGATGCCCCCTTCAAATCTGCCATCTCGATGTAGGGGCTTGCCATCAGGTTGATAATGGCGGCGCGCGTCATGCGCATCATGTGCGCGACGATAACCAGGGTCAGCGTCAACGCGGGCAGGGCGGTCAGGTAGACGCGTTCCCAGAATTCAGCGTCCGGACTGATATTGGCCAACGACGGGAATATCTTGGTAAACGACGATAGACCCAGAATCAACAGGTAGGCAACGAAAAATTCGGGAAACGAAATCGTGGTCAGGGTCAGTGCATTGACGGCGCGGTCATAAAAGGAATTTCGGTAAAGCGCCGCGGTAATACCGAGAAAGAGCGCCAGCGGTACCGAGATAATGGCCGCCATCGATGCCAGGAAGAGGGTATTGGCGAGCCTTGGCGCCAGCAATTCGATCACCGGTCGCGAACGGTCAGAACCTCCCGACGAACCGCGGCCTGAGAAAGAGTTGCCCATATCGCCAGTCAGGATGCCGCCCAGCCAGTCGAAATAACGTTCGTGGATCGGCAGATCGAGACCGAGTTCCTTGCGAAATGCAGCCACGGTTTCCGGCAGGGCTGCCTGTCCGAGCACCGCTTCGCCAAAGTCACCCGGGAGGAATTCGATCGAGCTGAACAAGATTAACGAAACCACGAACAGCGTGATCAGACCGAGCCCTAGCCGTTGCAGTATTGTGCGAATTACTGGATGCACAGTGCCCCCTCCAAGTTATCGAATATCAGGTTTGCGTATCGATTGACGGTCAGCCTGTAAGCGAATTATTAAGGGTAATGGGCCAATAGGCCCATTACCCCATTTCTTATTGCTTTATGCGAACCACCAGCGTTCGATAGCCTTGGAACCGTCGTATTCCCAGTTGCCGGCGACCTGCTCATCGTGAGCAACCTTCTTGCTGACCGCGTGAATATGGTTAGCGAACATCGGGATTAGCGCGCCACCGTCATCGTTCACCAGGCTCTGGCACTCGTAGTACATTTCGCGGCGCTTATTGGTATCCAGCTCAGAGCGGGCGGCAACCACCAGCTTGTTGAATTTATCTGCGGCCGGTCCGGTTCTCCAGTCGGTGTCGTTCCAGTTACCCTCGGCCACGTAAGCCGCGGTAAACATCCAGTCCTCGGTCGGACGGCCACCCCAGTAGCAGGCACACCAGGCTTTCTTGTTCCACACATTCGACCAGTAGCCGTCCTTGGGCTCGCGTACGAC
>Ga0307378_10010279_pt1 | contig 12167 bp, 12 predicted proteins | sample UN1MG_FD_202238 | JGI IMG/M metagenome (GOLD analysis project Ga0307378, IMG submission 202238) | Soil microbial communities from Risofladan, Vaasa, Finland - UN-1 | ecosystem: Environmental > Terrestrial > Soil > Coastal area > Acid sulfate soil | place: Finland: Risofladan, Vaasa | collected...
CCGCCTGTGAAGCTGCATATCCTGCCAAGCTCGGCCATACTGACGGCAGCGCCCGGCCGGATCGGCCAACATTGAGAGAAGGACCAGCCATGAAGTTTCGGAAAACAGCCATACTCCTGGCCGCCGCGGCATTGCTGATGCCGGCTTTCGGCGAGGAAAACGGTGGCACCAGAGAGCAGGAAAAGCCTTTCCAGCCGTATGTGGGCGAGATTACCGCCAAGCGCGTATACGTCCGTAGCGGCCCCGGCACAAATTTCACGCCCATCGCGCGGGCAAACACCGGCTACAGGGTCCTCGTGGTCGGACAGGCGCAGGAATGGCTGAAAATCAGGATGCCGCCCGAGTGCCTCCTGTGGATATGGAAAAGCTACGTCGACCTCGACCCCGAGACGAAGATCGGGAAGGTCAACGCCGACAGCGTGAACGTGCGCGTGGCCCCCGAGCTGGGAGCAGACGTCGTGGGGCAGGTCGCTGAAGGGATGCAGGTGGAGGTGACGGGCGGCGAAGGCGATTGGTATGAGATCAAGCCGCCCGCGACCACGGCAGCGTGGGTGCATTCCGATTACGTGCGAAAAGTCGGGGCGGACGAATGATCAGGTGGATGAAGAAAAAATTCCGCCGGTTGCTGTATGGAAAGGTGATCCTGTGCGACACCTGCAAGTATGATTATGGCAACGTGTGCATAAATACCGATCGGCCGAACGCGACCGATTGCAACGAATACCAGCGGAAGAAATAGGATGAAGGCCGCCCCGCGAAGCCTGCTTCCCCTGAAAGGGTGAAAACAACGCAATGTTTACCGGCCTGGTGGAAAAAACCGCCCGCGTCACGGCCATCCGGCCGGGTGCGATGATTCGCATCAGCATAGACCTCGAGAACCTGGCCGATGACGTGAAGCTCGGCGACAGCATTGCGGTCAACGGCGCCTGCCTGACCGTAAGCAGCCTCGACCGGACGGTGGCATCTTTCGACGTTGTGGCGGAAAGCATCCGCCGCACGTCGCTGGGCGGCATGGCGCCGGGCGATAAGGTCAATATCGAGCGCGCCCTCCGCGCCGGCGACCGGCTCGGCGGCCATTTCGTGCAGGGGCATATCGACGGCGTCGGCACTATCACCGGCCGCACCCGGCGCAACAGCGAACACCTGCTGCACATTTCCGCACCAGCCGAACTCACCGACCAGATGATCGAGAAAGGCTCGGTGGCCATCGACGGCATCAGCCTCACCATCGCCTCGCTCGCCGCCGGCTCGCTGACGATCGCCATAGTGCCTCACACGCTGGCCAATACCACGCTGAACGCCAAACCCGACGGCAGCCGAGTGAACATCGAGACCGACATGATAGGAAAATACGTGCGGAAGCTTCTGCAAGCAGGGCGGGAGCGGGGGGAGAGTCTTTCCGAAGATTTCCTCAGGAAGCACGGGTTCTGACGCAGCCGCGCAAGCCGCTGCCGGCGAAACCGCAGATCATAAGGAGATGATGCAGATGGATGCAATGGAAGCATTAACAACGCGACGAAGCGTGCGAAAGTACAAGCAGGATGCCGTGCCGGCGGAGCTGATCGAGAAGGTGGTCGACGCGGGCCGCCTCGCAGCCAGCGCACGCAACGTGCAGCCGTGGGAATTCGTGGTCGTAATCAACCGGCAGATGCGCGCCGAGCTTGCCGAAATATGCGAATACGGCAAGTTCATAAGCGAATCGCCCGCCTGCATCGTAACCTTCTGCCACGACACGAAATACTACCTTGAAGACGGCTCGGCCGCAATGCAGAACATGCTCGTGGCTGCTGCGGCGCTCGGCCTCGGCACCTGCTGGGTCGCGGGCGACAAGAAGCCCTACGCCCGCACTATCGCCGAGAAACTGGGCGTGCCGCCCGACTGCCGCCTCATCGGGCTGGTGGCGCTGGGGCATCCCGCCGACACCGGCCAGCGCGCCCCCAAGCGCGCACTCAGCGAGGTGCTGCACCTCGAGCGATGGTGAAAGCATCCGTTTCGTAGAATCAGCAAAGCCCGCGCGCCGGCGCGCGGAGGGCGGTCGGATCGGCAAGCGGGATTGATTATTCAGCGCAAAATGTTTACAATGGCATAGTGTTCGTTGCCGAAAATGGAGCCTGCGCCCTGCCGTAGAATCCGGCCCTGTTTCGAATGGCGTGAAATTAAGACTGTCCGTCCGTTGTAGGGGCAGGGCGCGCGAGTCTTCGAGCGTGTTCCCTGCCCTCTCACAGCCTTAATTTTCATAGCATTCGGCCCTGTTTCCGCATTCGGCCGGTATCAGCCGCAACAGATGAAAACCAGAGGCAGATGTCTAAGTACGACGACAAACAACTCGCTGCAACCGTTGTGCAGCAGGGGCTGGTATCGAAAGAGGATATCCGCGCGTGTCTTTCGGAGGTGCAGCAGGCGCGCGCCGCCGGAATCCCGATGACTCTCGATACGCTCCTGGTGAAAAAGGGGCTGATGACCAGGGAAATGGTTGAAGCGGTGCTGAGCGGTTCGACCGGCCGGCAAGGCAAGCAGAAGATAGGCGGATTCGACATCATTTCGGAAATCGGCCGCGGGGGGATGGGAACTGTTTTCAAGGCCCGGCAGGTTTCCATGGATAGACTGGTGGCGCTCAAGGTGCTGTCGCCGAAACTGGCCGGCAACAAGGCATATGTTCAGAGGTTTGTGAAGGAAGCGCGGGCGGTGGCCCGCCTCAGCCACGCGAACATCATCCAGGGCTACGACGTGGGCGAGGCATCGGGCTATTATTATTTCGCGATGGAGTTTGTGGATGGCGAATCGCTGGGCGAGCGGCTGACTCGCGAAGGCCGGCTGAACGAGGCCGAGGCCTTGCGGATTGTGGAGCAGGTGACGCAGGCCCTGGTGCACGCACACTCGACCGCCAACATCGTGCACAGCGACATCAAACCCGACAACATAATGATAACGAAGGGGGGCATTGCGAAGTTGGCAGACCTGGGGCTTGCGCGGGCTACGAACGAATCGGGCGGGCTTTTTGCGGGCACGCCGCACTATGTTTCGCCCGAGCAGGCCCAATGCAAAGGGTCTCTGGACTGCCGTTCGGACATCTATTCGCTCGGAGTCACGCTGTTTCACATGGTCGCCGGAGTGCCGCCGTTCACCGGCTCGACGCCGCAAGAGATCATGCACAAGCACGCACAGGCCGAAACCCCATCGCCGCGGAGCGTGAATATGTCGCTGTCGGTAGGATTCTGCCGGATGCTGGGCGTGATGATGGCGAAATCGCCCGCAGACCGCTACCAGACGCCCGACGAACTGCTGCGGGATATCCGCCTGGTGCGCGACGGGCTGCCGCCGCAGCGTGCGACGATGATCGCCTCGAAACCGGCAGCAGCGCGCAGCGCGCCGCGGCCTGCCGAGGAGCAGTCTTCGGCGGTGGGCGTGATAATAACGGTGGCTGCCTTCGCATTGGTGGCCGTTGTGGCCGGAATACTGTTCACAAGGAAAGACGACACCCCCGCGCCGCCGCCCGCAGTGGAAACCGTCGAGCAGACCGCCGAGAAGGCATACATCGCGGCACGCGAATTCGAGCGCGCGAACCCCGGCAAGTATGCCGAGCAGGTGGCCGAATACGAAAAAGTGGCCAAGCAGTATCCCGAGACCAGGTTCGGCATCAGGGCGAAGCAAGACGCCCTATCGCTCGCTGCGGACATAATGAAGAAAGCCGAAAACGCCTTCGAAGACGCCACCGCCCGCGCACGGGCACTGGCCGAACAAGAGCATTACGCAAGGGCGATCGACGCATTGGCCGCATACCCCAGCAGCCTCCGAGTGAGTCTATGGGGGCGGAAGGTTGAAGACGAGATCAAGAAGTACCGCGAAAAACTGGCCGGCCGCGTGGCCGAAATAAGGAAGGAAGCAGAAGAAGCCGCCGCCGAACATGACTACGAGAAGGCCCTTGAAGTGCTGAAGCAGGGGCTGGCTTTCGGCGTCGATACCGTAGACGAATTTGTAGCCCGCCAGACGGCGCAGCTCTTGAGCCAGCGCGACGCTCACAACGAGAAACTGCGGGAGGAACAGGCCGAGCGGGCGGAACAAGCCTACCGCGAACTGCTTGAGGCGGTTGTGGCGCTCGAGAAAACGAGGGCGTTCGGCGATGCCGTGAAACTGTGCGACGCCTATCTTGCGGAGCACGAGGCCCAGCGGAACGGGCAAGCGGAGGAACTGCGAGCCGAGGCGGAGTCCGCCCAGTCGATCTGGGACGCCGCAATGTCGGCCCTCGAGCGAGCCGTGGGCGGCGCGACGGAAATCCGCTGCCGGGGAATTTTGTATCGCGGAAAGCTCCGCAAGATCAGCGAAACCACTTTCACCATCGAACACAACAAGGTGACTGTGACGAATAAGATAGAAGATGTCGATCCCGACACCCTGCTGACGCAGGCGGGTGTTATCGGCGAGGGCCGCATCGTGACGCTGCGGCGCGCCAGATTCTTCCTTGCTATGGGCCGGTTCGACATGGCCGAAGAATCGGTGAAAACGCTGGCAGACGACGCCCTCACCGAAGAATGGACGCTCCTGATCGAGGAGCGAAAGCGGCTGTACGAGCCGAAAAACGAGCCGCCGGGCTAGCGTCGGAAATTCCCGCGCCGGGCGGCCGGAAAAAAAAACTTGACAAAACCCGGATTTTTGTTGCATTTTTGCCGGATATATCCGATAATACACGCATGTGGTGTGGAGGGTGTGCGCCTGACGACCCGGTGGAAATCGATGTTTCGAGTCCTGCCTGCGGAAAATCAGTCAAACAACCTCACGCCAAATGATGTTTTGTTGCCAGACCGGGCATGGTGCCGCGGTTGGCGACAGAGCCAGTTGACCGAGCCCCCGATCAGCACGCGCAGTCCGAGAGGCGAAGGCAACGTGGTTACTTTTGGTGGATTTCGGACCTGCGCGGAGCAAAGTGTATGAATCTTTATGTTGGCAATCTGTCGTACAACACCGGCGATGCCGAGCTTGAAGCCCTTTTCGGGGAGTTCGGGCAGGTTTCATCGGCCCAAGTCATCACCGACCGAGACACTGGCAGGTCGCGTGGCTTCGGCTTCGTTGAAATGCCCGACGACGAAGAGGCCCGCAACGCCATGGAAGCCCTCAATGGCAAGGACATCGACGGTCGCAACCTGACCGTCAACGAAGCACGCCCGAAGGCGGACCGCGGTGGAGCGCGCGGCGGCAGCGGCGGCGGCGGAAGGCGCGAGAGCGGCGGCGGAAGGCGTGGCGGCGGAATGGACCGCCCCCGCTGGTAAGCTGATTTGATCGGCGACAATCAACAAGGCCCTGCACATCGTGCGGGGCCTTGTTTTCTATGGGCAGAGTTTTTTTCAGGCTTCCTCGAGGCCGTTCTCGCACAACCGTTTATCTTTGAAACACCCGCTGATTTCAGATATTATCGGTTGCAGCACCCTCTCGAGCTGTCGGAAGATCGCAAGGCGAGATGGCGCCACCAGCTCGTCGGATGCTCAGTGCCCACAGGAGGCCAAGCGACTAGTGTTCAAAATCCACTGTGTCAGGAAAAGCAAGAACGACTCCTTGGAGCCACTGGGCACCAAGAGGAAATTCTGGTTCACTGATGATCGTGGCAAACACATCCTGTTCAAAGCTGATGATCGTCGAACAGGCGACGACTGGGCAGAGAAGGTTTCCTGTGAATTGTGTGATCTGCTCGGCCTGCCACACATTCAATATGAGTTGGCGGTCGAATCAGAAGACAATGTGCCTGGCGTCATCTGCGAGAACTGTGCCGAACCACCCACCGAGTTGGTGCTTGGAAATGTGCTGCTGCTGGCGCGTGATCCGAAATATCCGTTCGATCAAGCGCGGAAATACAAGGTACGACAGCATACAGTGGGGGCGGTGCGGAATATCGTCAAGAAGCTGGAAGTGCCTCCGGCGAGATGGAGCAACCGACTGCCGAGCGAAACAGGCAATGCCCTCGACGTGTTCGTGGGATACATAATGTTGGATGCTTGGATCGCCAATCAAGACCGCCATCATGAGAACTGGGGTGCGTTGTTGACCGGCAAGTCATTGTACCTGGCGCCAACATTTGATCATGCAGCAGCTATGGCCCGGAACCTGACGGACGAGGACCGGCGAGCAAGGCTTGCAAGTAGAGACCGCGGGTATCAGATTGAGGCTTTTGTGCGACGCGCAGCATCTGCGTTCTATTCGACTCCTTCGATGAAGAAACCTATGACTACATTCGAAGCCTGGCATGCGTTTTCGAGCTGGTCGCACGCCGCCGAAGTTTGGGTGGATCGGTTGAGCACCATTACATCGGAAGACATCACAGGTATTTTTGAGCAGGTGCCTGCCGAACGCATGTCTGATGTCTGCCGACAATTCACCATCAGACTGCTGCTGGAAAATCAGCGGCGTATCTGTGCTGGAGAAAAACAATGATCAGGTCGCTGTTCCTGGCATGGCGCTCAGGTGATGCGACTGCGACCCGCTGGGGTCCGGTCGGCCGCCTCGATCGTCTCGATGATGGTTACAGATTCGTCTATACTCGCGGTGCGAAAACACTCGAGGGATTCCAGCCGCTTCCCGGCATGCCGCACCTCGACGAATCCTATGAATCCGAAGATTTGTTTCCGCTCTTCGCTAATCGTCTGCTGGATAGTTCAAGACCTGAATACCGGGATTCCCTGAAATGGTCGGAGTTCGATCCAGACGATCCTCCTGATCCGATTGCCATCCTTGCTGTAACCGAAGGGAAACGGGCAACCGATTCATTTGAGGTTTTCCCATGCCCGGTCAGGGATGACGCGGGAGACTATTGCACCAAGTTCTTCCTGCGCGGGCTTCGCCACAAATCGGAAGATGTGCTTGAGCGTGTCAGCAAACTGGCGAGGGATGATCGCCTGCAGATCAGGCTGGAAGACTGCAACGAAGTGGATCCCAATGCCGTAGCCATAGTTTACAATGGATGCGAGATTGGCTTCGTTCCCAGGTATCTGGCGCTCGACATTCGGGAGTTGAACGAGGCATGCGATCATATGGATCTGGCAGTGGAGCGCATCAACAATGATGCTCCAATTCAGCAACGACTGCTATGCCGCCTGAGATCGTGCTGGCCGGATGACTTCAGCCCTTGCGCGAAGGATGAATTTCAGCCTCTCGCCTCGCCGGCCTCGCGCACAACTTAAATCATCGAGCTGGCGTGCAAGACAGTCCGCAATCCAACCTTCCCCCCCTTGCATTTTCCACCTTCATTGCCCAAAATACATGCCGAGCGCCGCTGCGGCGGCAGTTGCGCGCAGAATACGCCACATCAAAGCACAGGAGAGGCAATTGCGCAATTACTGAAACGGGCATCATCAGCACAGCCCACATAGCACACGAACTGGCCGACGGTGTCAAGTTTTCAACCACCGGCCAGTTGCTAGCGGTCGGCAGCCGCTCGCAGGAATCGGCCGATCCGTGGACGGCCTCCCGCTGGAACCGCGACGACACCAAACTGATAGTAAGGCGCTACGCCGAGAACGAACCGCAGACGGTGATCGTGCCGGCGCCCGACGACCTGCACACTTACAAGGCGGACACCGTGGCCGCCCACGTCGCCGACCGGCAGGCGCCCCAGATGAGCTGGGACGATACGCTCGGCAACATGCGCCTGCTCGATGCATGGCGCAAGGAGATCGAGCTGACTCCTGAGCAGCTTCGGTGGCTGAATCTCGAGGACTGAGGATCGCAGGCCTGCGCACAAGCGCTCGTGATTTCTATGCGAACCAGCCTTCCGGGATGTATCTGCGTTCGCGCCGGAGCATCTCGTTCATGCAATTCGCAGCATCGGGAATGCTCACGCCTGTCATTCCGGCGAGGAAAGCCTTCAGCAGCGTTTTGCGGTCGCAGGTGGCGGCTGCTTCGGCGGCGAGTTCGTGCTCGTCGAGTATACGCTGCATATAGCCGGTCAGCGGTCGCGGTATCTCGCCGAATGGAAGCGGACACACGCCGTTCATATCGACCACGCTGAGAAGCTCGAGGTAGGCGTCGCCGGTCATGTTCGTCACGGCGCCGTTGTTGGGCTGGTTGATGTAGAACTTCTTCGGCAGGCCCGCCCACATCGCTTCGATGATGTCGCTGGCGTGATCGGGGCGCATGCTTGCGAGGAAATCTTCGATCGGCCGCTTGCCGCCGGCGAGGGCGCGCATGTCGGCGTAGTGCTCGCGCATCCACACCTTGCGTTTTTCAATCGACCATTTCCTGATGGTGAGAGCATTCTCAAGGTCGACGTCGTGCCCCTGGAAGTATGGCAGGTATTCCTGCGTGTGCCATACGCACATCGGCACGTAGCCGAATGCGTCGGCTAGCTGCCAGGCGATCCGGTTGGAGAGGTCGACCTTCTCCTTGCCGTCGGCGGCTGCCGGACGATGATCGGCCTGGCTGGCTTTCCGCAGCGATGCCTTGATCCTGGGCGTGAGGTCGGTGCCGTTGTGTGTCATCTCGATCAGCCAGTTGAAGTGGTTCGGGCCGGCCGATTTTATCCTGACGCGGCTGCGCAGCGCGTCGGTGATCTCGTCAGGCGCCTTGGCAAGCCCCGCCTGAACGATGAGGCCGTCGTCGAAGCGCGGGTTGTGGGGGCCGTCGCAGATGGCCATCGACTTGAGCTTCGGGAAGTTGCGGCGTATCGCCATTCCCATCGCTGCGCTGGGGTTGACCCAGTTGATCACCCACGCGTCCGGGCATAATTTCTCGACGTCCTTGAGGATGGCGGTCTGGCGGGGCACCTCGCGAACCGTTCGCATGATTCCGCCTGGGCCTATGGTGTCGGCCGAGCACATGATCATGCCGTGCTTCGTGCTGATTTCGGCATCCAGGCCGCGCAGCTTCACTCCCTCGACAGCGAATGCGAGGATGATGAAATCGGCGCCTTTCAATACATCGGTGTGGGTGGTGCTCGGCTCGAGCTTGAGCGCCACGCCCCGCGCCTCGATCGCGCGGCGGGCGATCCTGGTCATCCAGTCCAGCCGCGGCTTGTTGGGATCGACAAGTGCGAGCGTGCCGTTGTTGAGCGCGTCCTTGGTGACCATGCTCCAAACGGTCTGGCGGCCGAAGAAAACGCTGCCGGCGCCGATTAGGACTACCTTCGGGCCTTTCATGGGGAAAACATCTCCTGTGCAAGTGGCGGCCTGAATCAGAAGCAGGCATTATAACGCGTGCCGCCGCCGAATGAAAGGCAAATCGTCATTGATATTGCCCCGCGGCGGGCCTGTCCGCAACGACAACAACTGGCGGGTCGTTCCGGTCCGCCTCGCGGCCGACGCGCGGATGACGGTCACCGTCGGCGGCGCAAGTTTTGTGGTGGAATAGGATTGTGCGCGAATAAGCTACTGCTGCAACTGAAGCCTGATGCGTGTGGCGGCGGACTGGGGCGAGTCGCCGGGGCGCATCTCGATCCAGATGATCCCGGTGAAGGCGCGGAACCAGGTGAGCTGGCGCTTGGCGAAGCGGCGCGTGTTTCGCTTGATCAGCCCGACCGCTTCGTCCAGCGATGGAATCTCGCCGGCCAGGTGTGCGATCAGCTCGCGGTAACCGAGCGCCTGCCTCGCCTCGCGGCCGGGGTTCATCGTTAGCAGCCGCCGCACCTCGTCGAGCAGTCCCCCCTGCATCATCTCGTCGACTCGCCTGTTGATCCGGTCGTACAGGCCGGCGCGGTCGCGCGCGATGCCGAAGATCGGCGGCTGCCGCCCCGAGCGCTGCGCCGACCACTGCCGCTGAAGCTCGGAGATGGGCGTGCCGGTTTTCTCGTACACCTCGAGTGCCCGGACGATGCGGCGCAGGTCGTTGGGATGGAGCCGTTGCGCCGTGCCGGGATCAACCGACTGCAGTCGTTCGTGCAGGTGGGCCGGGCCGTGCTCGGCCGCTATTCGCCGCAGCTCCGCCCGCAGCGCCCAATCGGCTGACGGCCCCTCAAACAGCCCCGCGAGCAGCGCCTTGAGATACAGAGCAGTGCCGCCGACAAACAGCGGCACCCGCCCGCGCCCGGCGATTTCCGCAACGGCTGCCTGGGCCGCTTCAACGTATCGAGCCACGCTGAACGATTCCGACGGCTCCAGCAGTTCGATCAGGTGATGCCGCACCCGCCGCCGTTCTTCGGCTGTCGGCTTGGCGGTGCCGATATCCATCCCCCGCCATAGCTGCATCGAATCGAGCGAGATGATCTCGCCGCCGGCCTGATCCCCGTGCGTAATATTTCCGGCAAGCTCGAGCGCGACCGACGTCTTGCCCGACGCCGTGGGACCGACTATGAACACCGAGTTGTCGAGTTCGGGTTTCTGCATGGGAGCAAGAACCATCATTTCAGGCGGTACAGAACGTGCTGGAACGGCAGGAACAGCCGGCCGCTCGAGTGCAGCACGCGCCCGCGGCTGAACGCCATAAACCGCGTGCGGTCGCGATCGTCGGTGAGCGACTCCAGCGGAAACGGTTCGCCGAATGCCGCCGTCTGCTCGCAATGTTTTGTCATGAATTCTGCGAAAACGTGCCAGCCCACCGTGCCCAAATGCCAGTAGCCGGGCAGCGTTTCGCCGTCGAACTCGAATCTGTACGTTTCGCGCAGCCGCCTGGTCTCGGGCAGGTTGATGTAGATGTGCGTAACGCCCAGCTCCGCCAGTGCATCATGCACGCCGGCAACGTCGGTGGCCGTCCGGCACAGCTCCGCGAGCGGGTTGACGTCGAAAACCGTCGCGGCTATGACATCCGTTGTGCAGTAGAAGGTGCGTGCCTCGCCGACCATCAGCACGCGCGAGCCGGGCGGCAGGTTGTTGATCTCGCGGATCGCTTCGTAGTTCAACGTGGAATCTTCCGTGAGGTGCTCGACCACCTGGTGCTGGTTGAACAGCCCGAGGGCGTTGCGGGCTTCGACCATCACCGATTGTGCAATGGCCGCCATCGATCGCGTGGGGCTGGTTTCGAAAACGCTGAACAGCGCCCATACGCACACCGCAACGATGGCGACAGCCTGCGCCGCGGCTCGGCCGGCACGCCCGCGTTCAACAGCCACGGCCGCCAGCGGAATGGCGACGAGCGCCCACGGCGCGAGGAAACGCGAAATCCTGTGCGTGAACAGATACCACAGCACGAAGCACAGCACGAGGTAGACCGCCAGCAGCCAGAAACGCCGCCAGCGCGGCCAGCCCAACGGAATCGCAATGAGCACGGGCAGCCACAGAAACCATCCGCCCGAGCGTTCCGGAGCGTTCAGGAAAGCGGACGACTTGCTCCACGCCGACGCAACGCTGAAATCGTGGGGCCGGTGGGCGTTTTGCCATTTGGCGTCCTGCACGTCGGACCAGTTGGCGCCGCCGAAAACGCCATACAGCAGCGGGTAGGTCGGGTTGCCCGTTGCGGCGGCATTGCGAACCAGCCACGGCGACAGCACGAGCAGCGCGACGCCGCCGAACAGTGCGGCTCGAGCGATTCCGCGCAGCAGTTGGCCTTGCCGAAAATGCAGCAGAAGCAACCACACGCCCGCAGGCGCCGCCAGAAACAGCAACGCCGGATACTTGCAGCCAGCCGCGAGGCCCGCGAATATCCCCGCGAGAATGACATGGTTGGCACGGCGGCTGCCGGCGTAGTCGATGATGGCGCACAGGGCGAGCATCGAAAACATCATCATCCCCGGCTCGATGTAGCCACGCATCGACAGGAAGATGCTCCAGGGGAATACATAGAAGCTGATGGCGGCGAAGTATGCGGCGAGGGCCGAGCCGGACAGCCGGGCGGCGAGCTTGCCGGCGGCAATGGCCGCGAGCACGGCTAGCGCGGCGGATATCAGGTTGCCGATCGCGCCGGCGCTGAACGGATCGGCCGGCTTGAGGGCCATGCCGGCCAGATACAGCATTTCGACGTTCGACGGCATTCCGGCGTAGACGTTACGCTCGAGGAAATGGACGCGGCCGTCGCGCAGGTATTGCAGCGGCGCGCCGAAGTGATACTCGAGCGTGTCGTAATCCAGTTGCGGCAGGAAGGCGATCAGCAGCGCGAACGCGAGCACGGCCGCGGCGGCCAGCACCGGAATCGCGAGGGTCTGCGAGCGTTCGCGGAAGAAGGCATCGGCTGCGAGCCTGATGCCGCTCAATTCGCGGGCGATGTCGCCGCCGAACAGCGCCGGTATCACGATGAGGATGGCCAGCGAACCGGCGGCA
>Ga0307378_10010280_pt1 | contig 12166 bp, 8 predicted proteins | sample UN1MG_FD_202238 | JGI IMG/M metagenome (GOLD analysis project Ga0307378, IMG submission 202238) | Soil microbial communities from Risofladan, Vaasa, Finland - UN-1 | ecosystem: Environmental > Terrestrial > Soil > Coastal area > Acid sulfate soil | place: Finland: Risofladan, Vaasa | collected...
GGGGGGGCAACCCGTTGTGTTAACCACTAATTTCGTCATGATAACGACGATATACTCAACCAAAAATGTTGATAATCGCTATTGTAGCGTCGACGAATCTCATTTGGTGTCATTTCGTGGATGTTTTATTGTGTTTGTGTGTGTGTTTTTTATATGAAAAAGAGACTCTGTCGAATGCGCGCGTGCACGCTCGGTGTGTCAATCACAACATGCGCGTTCCAGTTTTTTTTGCGCAATGTATTCGCTCCAATAGGTCACTTGCCAACCATAAGCGACTTCCGAACATCGTAGCGGCGGTATGGATGAGCGGGTCAAGTGTCGAAACCACTGTTGGTCGTTGATGGCGGAGGCAAAATCGAGTCGTGTCGATAGTACTGGTGGATGTCCAGACAGTGGCGAATTCATTGGTTGGTGGGACAATGTGTGTGTGTGTGTGTGTGTGTGTGTTTTACTTCGACGACGGACCCGACACGACAAACAAATTATTGACGGCACGACCCGTGGCGCCCAACGGAATGGCCGTTTCGAAGGCCGCGTCACCCGGCACAGGTTGACCAAAGACCAAATCCATGGGCGGATCCATGGTAAATGTGTAGTCCTTGATTTCTTCAAAAATGCCACGCAAGACCCACATGTTCAAAAGTTCACCGGGACAGCGACGATAGCCCAAGCCGAACGGGCAATACTTGGGGCCGTTGATGGGGAACGACGTGCGCACGCCCTTCTCATAGACGGGAATGTATTCCTTGTGTGATTTGGGCAACAACGTTTCACCGTCCTCGGCGGCCACTTCGAACAAATTGTCCGGATACTCGGCAGGATTCGGCGTATCCGCGGGCATTTGCGCTTGCAAATGCGGGCACTTGGTGAATCCAGTCGAGAACGCAGCGTATCGCGCCGTCGAGAAGGTAGCCGCCTGCGATGCGCCCGTCAACGGATTGTAATTGTCATTAATCGTCTGAATAATTAACGGAATATGACCAGCGCCACCACGTATGCCTTGCTCATAGTCGTTTTTGGCCGCTTCTTCGACACCCGTCTTGGTCGGACGTGAGAACCAAAAGTTGTTGGGCAACAACAAACGGTACGTTTCACGCAACACGTCGAATTTCGCCTCGTCGGTGGCGGCATTCACGTAATCGGCGACAAAATCACGCGTCGGCGGCGGGAATTGGAGCGGGCCTGCCGGACCCGATGCATACAAGTTGGGCACGGCCAAGTAACCACCGCCCGTCGACGCCGCCGGATTCGTGACGTTGAATTGATAGGGTGTTTTGGCGCGCACGACTTGGAACAAAATGGTCACGTATTGAACGAACGCCAGAATGTTGTGAATGCACTCGAAAACCAACGATTCGTTGGGCATGCCACCGAGAGCCCACCAAAAGGTCAACGTCGACTTGTCTTCAGCGGCCACAATCGCCTGACGGCGCGTGTCAAAGTAATTGTAGACTTCTTGGTAGCGGCAATGGTTGATGAGCACACGTGGATCGTTCAAACCCTCGCTCGAACGGCGTGTGTCCGACAACAACGTCATAAAATCGCGGAAATACTCAGTGACGAAGGGTGGATACGTGTCGTCACCCGCATGCAATCCAATGAAAAACTCGAGCAATACGCGGTCGAACCACGCCGAGAGCACGGGCTTGCCGTCAGCGACAGTGTCTTGACGAAAATGCGCTAGCGCCGCGTCCAGGCGTGGTTGGTAGAGCGGCATCTTGTCACACGTCAAGGCCGACATGTAAATGCGCTTCAGTTGATTGGAAACACCGTGGTTTTGCGGGTCGCGATCCTCCAAATTCTTGACGAAAATCGAATTGGCCGCTTGCGCCGACGAATGCGTGCGAAAATCTTGACCCAAGAAGGGTAAAGCCCACGCGGGCGCCGCCCACCATTTCTTGTGACCGTAGTCGGCAAACGAGCGATAATTGAAGAAAGGCGGAAATTGGAGCACGAACGGGTTCGGGACGTTCGCCGGGACAAACGGAGCCGGCAAACCGGACGTCGGATCGGCAAAAAATCGATTCGGCGAGTATTCAGACGGGATGCCCGGGGCAAACCATTCGAACCCTTCACGTGAACCCGCCGGCAGTCCGGGAATGGGCGGCAGCGGCAAATTCTCTTCGACGACCAACTCCAAGTCCGTGTATGCGGGCAAAATGAACGTTCGATTGTTGGCCAGTGATTCGAGCGAAAAGATCGTCGTCGCCACCACAATGCTTTGCGCACGACGACTGGCAATGCACGATCGAATGCGACCAGTGACCGGCGGCGGATCGCGGTTCGCTGGTGTGTCGTACAGCATTTGGGCGCGTGCACCCAACATTGAAATGGCCTTGTTCGAGCCCTCGAGCTTCGTCGACGTTAATGTCGACACGAACTCGGCTTGTTGGGCAGTTAGCGGAGGCACTAACGACGAATCTACGACACTCGACGCGCCGTCTGGTTGATGGGTGCCGGCACCGGCTTGCACCGACGCCGAGTTCAGCGCATTGTGATTGCTGACAGCGTAGCCCAGTGCCACACTACCAATGACTACCGCGCCCACGGTCAACACGACTACTACACCGTAGGCTATCGCACCAGGCGCCCATCCCGTTACCGAATCGATATGTAGGCCTGATTTAGGCGACTTGGATACACTAAGCGACGCGTATGCGCTACCGCGCGAGCCTGGACTATGGCGTCGTTGCATACTGTCTGATGGACAACAACGACGATGTGTACACCGTTGTGTACATTGTCAATGTTTATATGAGACACATTATGTGCGGGCAACCTCTGTGTAACTGTCATACAGGTTGATGTAGGGGTGTATGCGCGCGTGCGCACATCGATTTACGTGTCTGAAGACGACGGCGGCGCACGACCCGCAAACTCATAAATACGTTTTGAGAGCGCAGGACCTAGGCGTCGTTTTTTCGCACCCGAACCGGGACGTTCGATGGCGGACAACAGCGTTTCGCGGTCACGTAGACTCGCACACGCATCGTACGCGTCGTCGAGCGCGCGTTTCGTGGGATGTACACGTTGAATGGCGCGCGCCAAATCTTTGGAAACGCCGGGTACGCCGCCCAACAGCGAGTGCACATAAAATGTTTCAGGCGTCTTGTTGTCTGATTTGCGCACAGTAACGCCGATATCGGCCGACCGTTGGGCCAGCGCGTCAATGTCCGTGACGCGACGAACGCGATCTTCGCTCAACACGCGCACGATATTGACGATTTCTTCGGCCGTGTGCTCGAGATCGGCGGGCGTCAACACGAACATGTTGTCGCGAAACCGCGCTCGATTCATCAGCGTGCGAACGGCGCGATAGCCAAATGGACGCGTGTGTGTGCGTCCGCCCGATTGCGGCACGAGACCGCGCGTTGGCATGTACTCGTGGGTGCCTTCGATCAGTAGGACGGGAATACAGCCCGTTTCGGCACGATATTGCCGTTTGCGTGCCTTTTGTTGATGCAAGTGACCAGATTCAATGGACGCCACAAGATCGCCGGCCTTGCGTTCAATTAACACCAGTGGATCAATCGTGGTGTCGTTTGCCACCACAAGACTACCGGCAGGCCACAACATCGTAGTGGTGGCCTCAACAGGCGCTTCTGATGCCACGACGACGTCGGCGTCGTCATTAGTGCCCGCAACAGTCGTTCGTTTGTTGACGGCAGCCACCAGTATGTCGCCGGCTTCCAAATGCAACGAACGCACGTGCACGCACACGTTCGACGGCACTTCCTTGGTTACTTCGGCACGAATGAGTTCGGCGAGCGTCCCGCCCTGTTCTCGCGTATCCACCACGATGATGTAGTCACCGTCGTTCATGTTGACGTCAACAAAATAACGTTGTGTATGTGTGTGTGTACACGCGCTCTATTCATAGTTTATCAAATTGGCGAACAAAAGTGTCGGCCATAGCGCGTACACGCCGTGCTTCGGACAAACGTCGGTGACGATCGTTCATCAAGTCCATGGCAACTCTGTACGCATTTTCGACGTTCAGTTGGTTCATAGCCGCTTCGTACACTTCGTACAGCGTCGGGCCGCCGGACGATGCTTCCGTCAACACCCGCCGATTCGCTTCGTATGCTATGCGTGCGCGTGTGCACGCGTCGTCCGCCGCCACGTATTCGACGTACGCGTGACGTTCGAGTGTCAATAGCATGCTGTATGTACAATCCCAGTTAACCGCATCGGCGGCGCGCACGAAACACGCATACGCCATATGCTGGTATTGCGCACTGCTTACATCAGGATCTACCCGAACATTCACATGTTCGCTTGTACTACTACTACTACTATTCGCATTCACGTCATCAGGGGCCGGTGTAGCGTGTTGTGTATTCATGTCGTGCGTGTCGTGTGTACTAGATTGCATGATAGCGTCGTATACGAGCATACACCACTATTTGGTTGTTTTACGACGTTTTGCAGCGGCAGATGCAACGGGGGCGATGGCCGCTTCAGCTTGAGCGCGCGACGCGTCGGCCATGCGTAAATCGATCAAGTGAGCTTCCAACAAACGCAGCAGCGTTTTGTGATAGTCGAACGTGCGCGAATCGGTACCCAGCGCGTCGACGCCGTCGACATACACGACGTAGCCTGAATGCGAGCGCACTTCGGCAATCATGCGCCAATACTCATGGCGTTCACTCCACAGCGCCGTTGCCGGCACAACGTCGACATAGACGACCGGCATGACACCCGGCAACGTCAGCGGCGAGTCGCGAATGGCGCGCAGCATGTGCACTTCAGCTTGTGCGCGCCGAGCCACCACGAACTCACTGCCTTCAGCGTCGAATGGATCAATGCGCGCATACGCCAGCGTTCGTTGGACTGACCCGACGACTCGCAGTGGAGCGGCTGACGATGCTACACGCGTGACGTTGACGACACCAGCATCGCCACCGCCGTCATCGTCATCTGATGCGTCCGTGTATGTGTCGTCATCGTCCGTGTCGTCGTCATTGGCCGATGCTGCCGCACGACTGCGTACTTGACGCCGTGCAGCGAGTGCAGCCGTTCGATCAATGTTGCGGTGGCGTTTGTTCCACAAATTGTACACATCCTCGACACAGTACAGACGATGGCCACGATCATTGGTGCGCATAACACGCACTTGTCCCGAATCGGCCCAACGTCGCAGCGTTTGCGCCGACACGGGCACGTTCAATTGAATGATGTTTGCACGTTGGAATCCAGTCGTTGAAAATGGCGCAGGTGCTGCTGCCGCTGCCGCCGACGACGACGATGACGACGACGAACTCGTCTCAGAGGCCGTGCGCAACGCACTCGATAAACGTCTCATGAAAACGGTTGTTGATCGTCGTCAAAATCGTGACTCGTGGTCGTTGTTAGCACGAATGCACAAACGAACGCCAACGCCACACACACGCCCAAACACCGTCTCTGCGCGTCATTTTGACCTATCAAACGACCGGCACGCAGCGCCACATTATCGCGAGCCCGCGCCATCATGTCGAGGGTGTCGAGGGTGCGGCGATCGATGCTGGCCACCAGGGGATCGGCGTCGGCCACCAGTGCCGATACCACGTTGACCAAGTGGCCAGTGGCTTCGAGATCGCGCCGCACGTCATCGAGCGCGTCGGCACGCGTAGCTACGTCAATGGATCGTTCGATTTCTAATAAATGCGCGAGCGCGTCGCCGGGACTGTCGAACGCTTGCACGGCGGCCTTGCGTGCATCGGCCAAAGCACGCGCGCCCTCGACGTCCGCTTGGCGGCGTTCAGATACGCTGGCTTGGCGGCGGCGATTAGCCACTACCCATACGTAATATTGACGCACACGTTCGGCGGCCAGTGCATACGCGTGTGACGCAGACTCGGTGTCGACGTCCATTGGTTGGTTTGTGAAAAGCGAAGTGCACACACACACACACACACACACACATGCACATTTTACACGATTTTGCCATCATCCGCGACTTGACGGCATTCAGCTTCAAACGGCGAAGAGAGCACGTAACACAGACTCTGCGCCGATGTCCATTGGTTAGTTTGTGAAAAGCGAAGTGCGCGCGTGCACGCGCCCATGCCCAATTTACACGATTTTGCCATCATCCGTGATTTGGCGGCGTTCGGCTTCAACGTCGAAGAGCGCGCGCAGTACGGCCGTCGACACGGGCACCGTGCCATCCTTGCGCTCGTCTTTCAGAACTTTGCCCAAACGCGACGTTTCATTTTGTCGACCCTTGACCGTCGGCCAATTGCGCTGTAAACGCGACACAATGTCACCATCGATGCGCACAGGAACGCTTTTGACGCCCGTAACACGCACGACTTGCTCCAAACGCGCGTGCGGCATATCGACGGTGTCGAGGCCCGGCACTTCGGCGACGATGGTGCGCAAGCGACGACGCGACACGGCCGACGTGCCCGTCAAGCTAATGCCTAATTTGGACAACGCGGCCACGCCCGCATCGTCGTCGAGGGTATTGTAGCGGCGTTCAATGTACGGATTGACGTCGGGCACCGGACCCAGCGAATGCAGCGTGTCGATGGCGCGTTTGGCGGCCGTGTCCGATTGACTTTGATGCACGGCTATCAAGCGCGTCGAAAGGGCGGCGCGGTGTTTGTCACCGCTGCTCGATGCGTGGATGCCCGTATTGGCGTGCAACATGGGCGGTAATTCGTCATCGTCGGAGGCCTGTGTCACCGTCGGATGAATGGCACGCGACACTTTGCCATTGGCGCCTAAAGTGGGCGCGCCACGCAACATTTCAAAGCCCGCGTACGCGCCCTCGAACATAGGCACGCCCGACCGCGCGCTCGTCGGCTCGACGACGTTGTCGTACACATCATAGACGGCCGACTCTTCGTTGCCGTTCGTAAAACGGGCCGGCGACACAATGGAGTGCGTTTGCACAATGCCCGCGGCAATAATGTCGGCGGCGTGTTCATCGTCGACAATGTCGTCGGCGTTGTCGTCCTTGTTTGCCGACGCCCGAATCGTCAATTTGTGTGCGTGCGCGAACAATTCAGCAAATTGTGCGCGCGCATCAATGGATCGCGACGTCACGTCGGCGTACGCGTGCGATTGCGCCAAATCGTGCACGGTCATCGGTTGTCCAGAAACAGCACGCTGTTCGACGACGTTCAAGAGTTCGCGCGCCGCCACCACATCGTTGCCGTGCACGACTATCAAGTATTCGGGCGCATCACTGAGCCCGTCGGTTGATTTGATTACGTACGGCGTCATTTTGACCAATGACGGAGGACGTGCCAGCGGCTGTTCAGCCACGCTACGACGCAATTCAGCGTCTGAAATTGCCGGACGTTCCAGCACGAACCACGAGAGGCCGCGCCCCGTGCGTTCGCTGACGAACGGATTATCGCGACCCGTCAACGGCGTCGTACCCCGCGTGCGCAACACGAACCCGCGGGGCATGCCATCGGCGCCCACGGCCGCCGATTGCGACAAAATGATCGTCGCATCGTGTTCGTTAGCTAGCGGCGCAACGGCCGTGGCGATTGCGTGCAACAATTCGGGCGTGCGTTCCTCACCGGACAATAGCGCGTCGTAAATTTCGACGCGTTCTGGCGCTTCCACCGCATTTTCGGCACCCGGATCAATGTCCGTCATTGCGTTCGTGTGTTTGCGCGCTCGTCATCTTCGTGTTCATTTTGCTCCTTTATACATGTACGCCCACACGTCTACCATACATTGGCCATCGATTCGAGTAGCAACGGTTGCGCGTCACACAATGGTCGCACGCCCATGTGTGCCGATACACTCGGCGCTCCGTTCGGCGCCGCGGCCGTTCGATCGCACAATAACGACGTTGCGTCCAACGATCGCATGGTCGAGTCAATGGATGTTGTTAAAGCCGACGGCGCCAACGGAAACACGTCCATTGTCGTTCCACCGTGTATTCGACGCAATAACGGCGTTACCGTGAGCGTCGCCGTCGTCCTGGCCGCGTTGTCGTCGGCCACGTGCGCGCGCACTAACGTGCACACGTGTTCGAGCACGCCGTCGTCAATACGCAATTCAGCGCGCATTCGCCCGAGCGCTTCGAGCGCCACAATGAATTCACTGAACACGCGCCCGTGTTTGGACGTCACCGATCGCCGTTCACCCGCCGCCTCCCTGACGTTGGTCACCCACTCGTCGAGTGTTCGTTGAGGTTGATTACCTGCGGAAAAGGGCATTTTCGGCGCGCGCTCGTTCACACGCACACTGGCCGCGCGCTCAATCGTTGCGTTCTCGCCGTCGTTGAGTACGACGTCAAGCAAGCGTGTATGAGCACGCCACCCTACGTCCGCCAATAGCCTAATTCTATCGGTAGAGCGGCGCACTGCTGGCGACGACGACGACGCCGTCGGATCATGGCTGCGATCAGCATCGCTCAGTGATTGGCACGCCAAGTATCCGGCCGCTACACGCGGTTGAATTAAATTACGTGCCGAATGACTGTCCGCGTTTGCGCGTTTGCGCCCGTTCATATGCGTGGTGCCGACATGCGCGTGATATTCAGCGTCCAACCGTTCGGCGAGATCGCGGGGCACCGTCGTCACTAGACTCGACGGCGGTTCCAAACAAAAGACCGTTTCGAAGACCGTCCATAGGGGCGAGCGGTCGCCGTCCCGCAATGCTCGCGCCGCAGCCAACGTCACGGCAGCCACGCGATCGTTACCTACTACGTGCATAAACGGACGCGCCGCTACGCGCACCACACTATCGAGTCGTCGAACGAGGGCTGCTGATTCGGCAATGGCCGCCGTCACGCGATTGCGTTCGTATCGCCGTACATTCAAAAACGTGGCCACGGCCGCCAGCGCCCTCCCCACAATGGCGGGACGATCGCCGTCACACAAAATCGCTGCAGCCACCGATGGCGCCCACCTGTCGATTTGGTGGCGATCGTTGGCGCCAAAGTAACCGACGTGGGCGCGCTGCGCCGCGGCAATCGTGCGCAACACTTCGCCGCGCTCAATGACGTTCCATCGTTGCTTGTCCACGAGTAAACACGCACGATCACGCAACGCGTCGGCCGACCACACGACGACGAAATCGTTGCCGTCACGCGCTTCAGGAAACAATGCTCGCACCGTCGACACGAGTTCCAACGGCGTCGGCACGGGCGCCATACTCGCTTCAAAGTGCACGGCGACGACGGCCGCGTCGCCCTGACGCCGTTCGATCAAATCGACACACTGTGCGCGCTGGTGTGGCGAGCCAATACGCGACGCCAATTGCACGCCCGTAACGGCCGCCAACACTACACACGGCACTAAACGACCGCGTTGACGTGCATTTGCGTCAATGACCACGTGAAACGCGTCCGTCAGTCGCGGCACGTCCGTCAGTCGGTGGGCAAGTGCCGCCGCCACTTCGTCGCCGCCGTCGCGCCGGTGCGAACGAACGGGGACACCTACAGATGCGCGCGCGGCCGCCTGATACACACGCATCGCGCGATCGACAATGTCTGCGTCGTGTGCCGACGTCACGTACGCACATCGAACGGCTTCGACGATTCGCGCCAATTGAACGGCGGCGTCCACCACCGCCACGGGACGAATGTGTGCGAACGCCCGTCGCTGCACAGTTCGCCGCGCTTTTTGACGGTTGTTGCTGCTACTGCTACCGCCGCTCATATCGGCGTCTCCGCGATCCATTAACACGTCTACGATGCCACGAACGCGAGCGCGCCCTGCTTCCAGTGACGACGACGCTGCACAACATCGCGCCAACTCGTCGAGCAAGTGCACGTCTTGTGCATCGACGGCCGCTGGTGGAATGTACGGTTCTCGCACGTCCGCCGACGTATTCAACGTTGCTTCGGCGAGTGCACGATCAATGGCGGCCGCGTCAACGCTGTTCGTTGTCGGTGTCGCCGTCCTGTCGTCGTTGACGTCGAAGCGACGTTGGTGCATAATCGAGCACAAGCGCGCGGCGTAGGCTCGCCGAAACACGGCCACAAATGCCATGCATCCTTCGCCGTCACGAACGCGATCAGTCAGCACGTGATCGACATTGACGATCCGTGCGACACGGCGTACGTGCACTGGTTTCGACGTTTCGGGCGTTGCATTAGGGGCCGCATACTCGAGCGACAAGGACAATTCGCTGGATGTGTCGTCGTCGTCGTCGTCGTCGTCGTCGTCCATCGATTCCGTTGAGTCTTGGGGCGGCGTATCTAGACTGGATGCCGCCGACATGGCCGTGTCGTCGTCGTCGGTGTCGGCGGCACTCGACCCGTCCAAGAGTTCGGTGGCTTGATCGAACGCCGCCGCGTTGATGGTGGCGGCGACCCACATGTCGGCTTCGTGTGCGTAAACGCCCGCTCGCAAGAGTTCTTGGTGTTGTTCGGGTTCGCGCATGACGGCCACGACGGTGCGGTAAATCGAATAGGGCACGGCCGTTGCCCGAAGCCGGTGGCATGCGTCCAGCGCGCGCATGTAGACGAGCGCCGCCGCTTCGACATTCTCAAAGTAGCGAACGTCGACACTTCCACGCTGGCCATCGACGCCAATGAACGCCGGCACCGTTGGCGGTTGGCGACTTGCGTCGGCAATGGCCCAGGATGGCCGTTCGAGGCGCGCCATAGCATCGATGCCGGCCGTGCGTCCGCTCGTGCAGTACGACGTGGTGCCATCGTCATTTGGGATCGCGACGAGTTCGTCCGCGTCAACGGCACGCTGTAATGCGCGCAACACAATGCACACGAACACCCGCTCGTCATTTGCGTCAACAACGAGACGGCGGCGCGCAGCGGCCCACGCAACGTCGACTCGAGACATTGGTTGGTCGTGGACGCTCGACGCTCACACTTGAGAGTGTAGTGTTGATTTATTGTTGTTTGAGCCACGACGATTCGCGTCGGTGACTTGACGACTAATGCATTTAAAAAAAATAATACATAGAAATTGTTTTCCACTATCAAATTAATCGAATTATGAGTCGAACGCACACATGGTGTTTACATCGTCCTCAGTTCCTAATATGTAAGTTGTTATTTCGTACTCATGTTGTTGTCATGTAAAGAATGTATTCGTAACTGAAGTTCACGTTGCCTAAGGCCAATTTTTGTAGTAAGTCGCCAGCAATCTTCGAGTCTGCGCACTTGAAGTGATGCACGGTCCAATCGTAACGCTGGCATTCGCCCGAACAATAGCGCTTAAACATACATGCCCCGCATTTAAAGCGCGAGTTGTCGGTTTCACACACGACGCATTTGCGAAAAGCCAATATCTGTTCGGCAAAATCCATAGCCACCCGTTCATTGCCAATGATGTCGAGCCCCGTATTGCTCGTCCATGAGTTAATCAGAGCTTGTTCAATTGATGTAAACTTGGGTTTGTCGTCGTCGTCGTCGTCGCGTTGAGATGTGTCAGAATCATTGTTAGGCGGGTGCTTACACAACTTGCGTGCCAGCCATCTGCCACATAGCACGTGTATTTTGTTTTCGGCGTATATTTCCAGTTTCATAAAAACAGACGTTCGAGGATCGTACTGATATTTGAACTTGTAACGATCCCTCGGGTCAGGATAGGACGCTTCGGGCACAAACTTCACGTCAGCCCATGTTTGAAGCCAGTCGAGCATGTAGACGGGGGTAATGCGTTTGCGTGTTTTGTGGCGTTTCAGTTGCGCAAGTGCTCGCCGAGCATCGACAACCGTGCCTGACGTCACATACATGCCACGCATGGGGCGCAACGAATACACTTGGCGCGAATGCATCAATGAAATCGAAAAATGTGCCGACAAAAAGACAGTGTGCAACATTTCGTCAAAAACCTCTTCATCTTGCTTTTGCATTGTAATAATGGTTAGTGTATGTGTGTCGAGGTCATCTACAAAGATTGGGGTAAATTCGACGTTATCGACATAATATGTTTACGATTCAGACGACTATCATTTACAATCATACGCATCCATAACACGACGATTCTCGTTCTATGCTATTGTGAATATTGTTTTTGTCATTATTTCATTTTTTTTTTGTACACGTGTTCAGTATTCACAATACGAGCCAGTGTAGGTTTTGGCGAGTGCTTGTGTACGTGACCACAAACATACGCATACACAGCCTCCTGCGTAGTCCTGGCGAGAATTAGGAACGATCATCACTACGCGCGCAGGCATATCTTCGTTGTCGGGGTCATGGTCCCATTCTTCGGGCTCCAAATGCCAGTTCACACGATAC
>Ga0307378_10010281_pt1 | contig 12165 bp, 12 predicted proteins | sample UN1MG_FD_202238 | JGI IMG/M metagenome (GOLD analysis project Ga0307378, IMG submission 202238) | Soil microbial communities from Risofladan, Vaasa, Finland - UN-1 | ecosystem: Environmental > Terrestrial > Soil > Coastal area > Acid sulfate soil | place: Finland: Risofladan, Vaasa | collected...
TGTGGATGAAGATCCACAAAGCAGAAAAGTAATCCCTTTTTTTACATACAGTGAACATGTGCTGTTCGTTTTCAAAATCTATAATTAATAAAAAAGGATAAATATAAAATGAGATATTCTTCTTCACGCCCAATAAAGGGTAAGAGGTGTATGATATGAAAACGATTGTTGATGTTGCTGTCGCGGATGGGAGATTTAAAACTCTTGTAGCCGCCGTCAAGGCAGCAAAACTCGATGGTGCACTGAGCGGAACCGGCCCCTTCACGGTATTTGCACCCACAGACGATGCATTCAAAAAATTACCTGCCGGTACTGTTGAAACTCTGTTAAAAGATCCTGAAGGAAAGTTAAAGCAGATCCTCCTCTACCATGTCGTTTCGGGCAGGCATATGGCAGCAGACGTGGTGAAAATGACGAGCTTGAAAACTCTCCAGGGAGGAACCCTGACAATTAATGCGACCAAGGACGGGGTTTATGTGAACAAAGCAAAGGTCATCATCCCCGATATCAAGCCTGACAATGGCGTCTGTCATGCTATTGACTCGGTGTTAATGCCGCCATGAGTAATTCGGTCCAGGAATGTAACTAAGATACCCGGTATCTTAACCGGTCCTCATTTTTCAGGTAATTTTTTGATAACTTTCAACTAAAAAACTAATAATCCCTGCAGGATGAGAAGATACCGCGCATTAAGCGAATGTAGTTTCTTATTGCTTTTCTCATAAAAAACAGCAGGATATAACAAACCTGAAAAATGGTCTCCTACTTAAAATACGGCTATCTGACATTGCATCAATGATTACGATCCGACAGGAATACTAAAAAGGGATCAGAGGATTTTTGCTCCCCAGACTGTTTTTTCATAGCGCTGCGCTTTTTCTGAACCCTTCAGACAATAATCATGGTACTTGAGCCCGAGGTCTGACGTTACGGGACAGGTCGGACACGTGCATCCCTTATCAAAGGTGATACACATAAAGCTCTTGCCAACTGTGCAGTAAAACCCCTCTTTAGCGTTTATTGCGCACTTTGTATAGGTCGGGCATGTTCCGCACATGCACTTGGCCTTTTCAGTCTCGATGAGTTTTGCCTTCTCTTCCTTCGGCATCTTCTCCAGGTTTTGCAGGATTTGTTCGAACTTATCCATGGTGAAATTCACCCAAAGCACCATGTATAACGAAAGTATTTATATTAAAGTACTGGTGTTTTCTTTGCACTGCAGTAATCCCCTAATCGTGCTGATCGCAGGCCTTTGCTACACCGATAGGGTAATACTCATTGGAAAAAGAGGACATTCCTGTGTCGTTCCGGAGTGGTGCCGGTGATAACCCGCGTCGATCCAGAGCGTATCCGGATCCTCAATGATGCCATAGTTCGGACCGGTGACTTTGTCCTGTACTGGATGCAGTCCTCGCATCGCACGGAAGAGAACCCGGCGCTCGTGTACGCGGTCGAACGGGCGGATCAGGCACATCTCCCGCTCATCGTCTATTTCGGGCTCTGGCAGTCCTATCCGGAAGCCAACCTCCGTCACTTCCGGTTCATGCTGGAAGGGCTTGCTGAAGTTGGCCGATCACTCGAGTCCATGGGAATCCGGTTCGTGCTCAGGACTGAATCACCGGACAAAGGAGTCTGTGCCCTTGCGAAGAATGCGGCAATCGTCATTGCTGACCGGGGCTACCTCAGGCCGCAGCAATCATGGTACCGTACCGTTGCTGAACAGTGCCGCTGCCCGCTGGTGCAGGTCGAAGGAGATGTGGTTGTGCCGGTTGAAGTGGCATCGCAGAAAGAGGAATATTCGGCAGCCACCTTTCGCCCGAAAATTACCCGCCTGCTGGACAGGTTTCTGCACCCGGCTGAAACGGGCAGTCCGCAGCGTTCTTCTCTCTCCCTTGACCTTCCCACACGTGCTGATGAATCAATAGAGGCTCTCCTTTTATCACTCAACATTGACCGCACGGTTCCTGCATCAGCTTTGTTCACCGGAGGGACCGCAGAAGCGAAGCGGCGGTTTGAGCAGTTCCTGAAAAACCGGCTTGACGGGTTTGCCGAAAACCGCAATGATCCCGGGGGCGATGGTGGTTCCGACATGAGCCCCTACCTCCATTTTGGCCAGGTATCGCCAATGACGCTCTCTCTCGATGCTCAGGAACAGGGTGGGAGCGGAACTCCGGCATTTCTCGAAGAGTTGATCGTGCGGCGGGAACTTGCCGTGAATTTTGTCCGGTATAATGATCACCATGATACCTTCACATCACTTCCTGCCTGGGCACAGAAAACGCTGGCACTGCACCAGGCTGATCAGCGGGAGTACGGGTATCCACTTGATGAACTCGAGCAGGCTGCAACCCATGATCCGTACTGGAATGCCGCCCAGCAGGAGATGATGAAGACCGGTAAGATGCAGGGCTATATGCGGATGTACTGGGGCAAGAAGATCATTGAATGGAGTAAAACACCACAGGAAGCCTACGCAGCCGCCCTGCATCTCAATAATAAATATGAGATTGACGGACGGGATCCCAACGGGTACGCCGGGGTTGCCTGGTGCTTTGGCAAACACGATCGCCCCTGGGGGGAGCGTCCCGTCTTTGGCATGGTACGGTACATGAATGCTCAAGGACTCACGCGAAAGTTTGCGATGGACCGGTATCTCGAAAAGGTCCAGCTGGTACGCTGAAGATCCATTGATAGTATGATCTACGCGGGAGATCGGATGAAAGCCGGTGCTGCCCCTTATGGAAATCTCAACGGTTAGTGCGGTTACCGGCGCTTTTTTGGTTTCTTTTCGCCAGAGGGAGACTGCGGTACCCCGGCACAAGCCCCAATGGAGGTAAGGTATTGTTCTGCCTTTGCGATCAACTGATCACGTTTCCCGCTCTCCATGCGGGTGATATAGGTTATGAAGGGCGCCATCCGCACATTACGCTCAAATATGTCCCGGTGGACATACAGGAAACGCCAGTAGAGTGCATCCCAGAGATCGCACCACGGGCCTTCTTGGTAATTACTCATCTTCAGCACATACCGGGAACCGGATATGTAGGGTTTGGAACTCATCAGTCCGCCATCAGAAAACTGGCTCATGCCATAGACATTGGGGACCATCACCCAGTCATATGCATCAATAAAGAGCTCCGAGAACCAGTCATAGACCCGGTCCGGGTGGAATTCGGCAAGGAGCATGATGTTGCCCAGCACCATCAGGCGCTCGATATGGTGGCAGTATGCGGACGTGAGAACACGGTGTATTGTTGTATCGACAGGCTTGATACCCGTTGACGCAGTCCAGAAGCAGGGAGGTACCTGGTGGGTTAAAGCCAGTATATTTGATGTCTGCTCTTTTTTCCCGGCAATCAGATAAACCGCCCTGATGAACTCGCGCCAGCCAATCATCTGGCGGATGAAACCTTCCAGTGAAGTGATCGGGATAGCATGCTCCTGTGCATGACGCAGTGCGGCATCCACCACGTTTCTTGGGGTGAGGAGCCCGATATTCAGCAGCGGACTGATCGCGGAATGGAAAAGAACCGTTTGATCCTGTTGAATCGCGTCTTCGTATTTCCCGAACAGTACCAGCCGGTTCATGAGGAAATCGTCAAACCAGCGGTTCGCATCCTCAAACGTGACCGGCCAAAAAAAAGCGTTCACATCCCCATAGGCTGCCGGAAAATGTTCCTGCACGTAGCTGATTGCTTCGGATACATACTCGTTCTGAACGGGGTGCCAGACCGGGGGTATCGGGAAATTTTTTGGCAGCGGTTCGCGGTTGAGGGTATCAAACGTCCAGCGTTTCTCAACCGGTTTGCCATCGTTTTCCAGCAGGATTTTATGGCGTTTTCTCTGCTCGATATAAAATTCCGTGAGATAGAATCTCCTGCCCTCAGGGTAAAACTCCCTGAGGTATTCCCGTGAGCATAAGAACATGGGGCTCTCGTAAGTAACCAGCCGGATTCCCGTGCTGGTGCAGGCTTTCTCAATCTCATCGACCAGGCCGTTTTCCAGCGGATCGCACATATGGACCTCTGATACCCCGTTTCCGGCAAGGTGCACAAACAGGTCTGTGCTTTTTTCCAGTGCTGCTGTCTCAAGGTAATCGACCGTGAATCCTTCAGCGACAAGGTAATCCCGGTACCGCCGCATGGATGCCCGGTGAAGCACGAGTTTCTGGGCATGGAACCGGTGCCTCCGGAAGAACCACGGGTCTTCGGCAATGATTACCGCTCGCTCCCTGGACAATGCCGGACTTTGCTGAAAGAGCTGGTGGGGATAAATCACCGTTAGTCCCGAACGGGCCGGGGCAGCTGCTCGTTTTTTTGCGGGCATTTTTTCTCATCCTTAATTTTGTTGGGGTTCCTGCTGCACAGCTGATGCTTTCCTGCCCTTCCACACATCCCTTCCGCGATCGGTAATCTCTTCGGGCAGGTCCGCAAGTTCAACCGGGTAAGGTGCAAAGAACGTCTGGTTCAGCAGGGCCGGCTCCCCGAACCGGATCACCCATGAACGGAGCAGATCCCGGGGTTCAGCCAGTGTGGCATGCCCCTCCTTATAGCGACCGATTAATCTGAGGCAATAGGCTTTTTCTTCACCTGAAACCCGATTGCTGAAATAACCCAGCGCATGCTGAAGGACATTAATATTGTTGGTGTAGCGGGGAACCTGCGCGAGAGCGGCACAGAGCAAATGGCGGTAGTGGAAAAAGAGTTCCTCCGGCTCAGTCTTTGCCCGTGATGCAACAAGCCCACCCATCTCGCGCATGAGCTGCTGGTGACAGGCCATCAGGAGAAACTTGTTGGCTCCGTGGAACTGTACAAGCGCTTCACGATCCCGGGTTACTTCAATCTCCCTGAATGCCGCAAGGGTAAAGATCCCTGCAAGGAAATGGTCACGGATCCGTGCATTATTCAGGCGCAGTTCATCTTCTATGGGCAGCTCGGAAAACCGTTTCAGCACCTCGCGGGCAAAAAAGCCGGCTGTTTTTTCTATCGCCATGGATTTTTCCGCTGACGGGTATACACGCACACCACTGGTACCTGAAGTGGGAGAACCGCCTTTTAAGATAAAACCGTCAACAGGGGGCAGCGAATCAAGAAAGCGATTGGCAAAGACGGTCATCTCTCCGGTAACATCGCGTCCGGTAGCTGGTTGAACAAGATGATCTATTCCCTCCAGTCGTACAATCCTGACGGTCGCACGGGGAATTCCCAGGCCAATCTCAACTTCCGGGCAGACCGGGATACAGTCAACGTGGGATTTTAATTGTGCAACAACCGGAGAAGGGATCTTCGAACCGTCATAACGGCAGGGATCAAACTCGATGCAGCGGCTGATGACAATGCAGGGTCGCGGGTATTCTCGTACCATGGGGTATCACGATACTGTTCAGTTCCTTAAGAAGGCATATGAATCCTTGGGTCTTCAATCACTCTTATCAATTTTCTGAAATATTCTACTCAAAAGAGGAATGATGATCTTATGGGTCCTGTTAAAATTCCAAAAATGCCAAAAGCAGAGTACGACGCCCTGATCAAACGCCAGTATGTATCACGGATTGCTTTTGGCGCATGTGAGAATCCCTATATTGCCCCATTTATGTATGTCTTCGATGGAAAATATCTCTATTTCCTTTCGACAAAATATGGCAGGAAGATCGAGTATTTTAATAGCAACCCAAAGGTCTCGGTAGAGATCGAGGAGTATGCTCCCGACCTTTCCGCTTTTACGTTTGTGAGCCTTCAGGGATTTTAGCAAGAGGTGAAGGATCCCTTGCAGAAAAAGAAGGTGCGGGAACAGTTTGTTGGCATGATTGCGAAAAACCGGCTTTCGCCTCATGTCCTCACGGCTCTTGGTCACAACCCGAATGACAACCCGGACGTGTTGGTCCGCAAAGAGCGTTCTGCTGTCTGGAAACTGGTCGGTGTAAAAGATATTGTGGCACTGAAAAACGGGTAAACCCCCCTCATGTATACTCCCCACGGGGAACGGTTACACAAGGACTCCTGCGGAGCAAGGAGATCCGCTCAACTCCCCGTGCATGAGCATACTTCTCCTGGTGAGATTCGGGATGGTGGTTTCTCCCAATCCTTTTCATGGTAAAAGGGAATCGTGCAAACACCCCTCTTTTAATACCAGCACCGTCCCATGGGGCAGTATGCGTAAAATTGTTCTGGTGGCGTCTGCCATTGCAATTATCCTGCTGCTGGCCCTGTTACTCTCCCAGTCCTCTGCTGAAACCATCCCCTATGCTATCAAGGGGACGACAGGAGAGATTGAGTTCCGGCAGTACCCTGCGCTGGTGCTTGCAACGGCTGATAATTCACAAAACGATGCCGGTTTCAACCTGCTCTTTGCCTACATCTCCGGCAGCAATAAAGCCCGGGATACCATCCCGATGACCGCTCCCGTTATAACCTCACAAAAGATCCCGATGACCTCGCCGGTGGTTTCCGATGCTACATCGATGTCGTTTGTGATGCCCACAGGAAAAACACGGGAGGAGACCCCTGATCCGCTGGACAGCCGGGTGCGGATCGTCACGATTCCGGAACGGGAGGTAGCCGTTATCCGGTTCACGGGATATGCCTCCCCGCAAGAGGTGGATGCGGTAACGTTACGGTTGCAGGAAGGGCTGAAAAAGGCCGGTATTGAGACCGTGGGCCAGCCGTTTCTGATGCGGTATGATACCCCGTGGATGCCCGGTTTCCTTCGGCGTAATGAGGTGGGGATAGAGATAAAACGTTAGTATACCTGCTTCAACACCCGACTGCCTGATAGCATAAGTCCGGTTGGCCACTAAAAGTACAAAGCCCCACTCTCTCCTATCCCCTCCGTATGAGCAAGAGAGGCACCTATCCCCCAATATAATATTAACCAGACTCGGGGGAACGGACCTCAAGATACCTTTATACCCGGACACCCGAAAAGAATTCCGGATGAAACCGGTCTACGTGAAGGGTCTGCCACCCATCCCTGACTCTGGGGTAATCTCGTCCGCTATCAGGAATGTGATCCTAAAAGCGACGGATAACCTTTCATGGCTCTCGGAAGGTGAAACGGTTCTTCTTAAACCAGCGCTGAACTCTTCCGACCCGTACCCGGCGACAACCCACCCGCTTGCAGTCAGCGTCACAGCAGACCTCCTCACCAGGAGGGGTGCAGTGGTTGCAATCGGGGATCAGTCCGGCATAGAACATGTCCTTCACGATTCTGGCGGCGTTATCCGCGGCAGGACAGTCGATAACTTTGCCCGGTCGGGCATGGGGGATCGCAACGATACAAGGTTCATTGGCTTTGAAGAGGGCGGATGGGACGCAGGGTTCTTTCACCACCGTTCAGCGTTCACAGGATCATGGCAGAACGGGTTCTATATCACATCATGGGCCAAGAAAGCCGACCATATCATCAGTCTTCCCCGGGTGAGCACGCACAGCATTGCGGGGACGACACTTGGCCTCAAGAGCATGGTGGGGATGCTTCGGCAAGACAGCAGGATGGAGTTTCATGCGAACGGCCCGTTCAACGGGTCCATCACCCGGGCAGCAAAGGGTAGTAACCTTACATCGGCCGATGATGGTAGCGGAAAATTTCTCGAAAAGATAGTGGAGATCAGCGACGCGATCCGCAACAAACTCAGACTTACTCTTTTTCTTGCGACCGAAGTACAGGTCACGTTTGGCCCGGACCGGTATGGCAAATCCATTGGTCAAACCGGCCTCGGCCGGGCCTGCGTGGTACGTCCCGAACCCGGACTGATCTTTGGCAGTGCAGACCCGATAGCGGCTGAGGCGGTAGCAATGGCAGTGTTGAAAGATGCAAAGCGACATATGCCATTGCTACCGGGCTTACTCCAGCGTATAGCATTCTTTTGGAACCCATTTGTGATGGATCTTGATCATACCGCTGTTGGCGACCACCCGTACATCCGCCATGGAATGAAGATCGGGCTGGGGGAAATGCCAGGTGATATACTATTCGAGAATGTGCCTGAAGCGGTCCAGAAACGGCTGGGTGGATTACTCCAACGAGCCGGATAAAACCCGGTAAAACGATTTCACCCGGTTTGTAATTTCTTTTTAAAAAAGGGTGGAGATCTCTCTGCACAGGGATGAAAGTGAGGGTGCTGCTGCTCTTATCCGATGAGCACAGGATGGTGGTGGGGTAAGTGGCTCTTTTTTAAGCAGGAGATGAAGATTATTGAGTTCATCCATGTCCACGGTTCGGCGAAGAAGCGTGATCTGATACGGTTTTATGGTATTTTTAGGCCGGCAACAGGTGAGGAGATCACCCGGAGGGTTAAGCAGAACCTGACCAGGACCAAAGGACAATGGTATACTATGTGATACGTGTGAGAGCGTTTAGTTGATTCCGGATCAACTGTTTACCCCAAGGAAAAAAGAGGATTATAGGTGAAACCTGTTGACGCAATCGACAGATGGTTTTCTTGTGTAACACAAACTCAAAAAAATGATACACAGAGCATGCAATCTCCTTGCAGTAATGCCCGATATGCAAAATAATGGTACAAGACTGATCAGCCTCTTGTTGATCAACTGTAGTATAAAATAGGCATAGTTTACCGATAAAATAAGAGTGAACGGCAATTCTGGATTTAACCGGGCTCAGTAATTAGAATATTCTCCTGATTTTCATCAGTCAGAATCTTTCCATCTCTCATGTAGATAATACGGTCAAAATACTTCTTGTGCCAGTCCTCGTGGGAGACCATCACCACAGTCTGGTTGAGGTCTTTGTTGAGTTTCCGGATCAGTTCAAGGATCGTAGTCGAGTTCCGTGTATCAAGGTTCGCACATGGCTCATCGGCAAGAAGGAGCGCCGGATTGTTCACGAGCGCCCGGGCAATAGCAACCCGCTGCTGCTCTCCGCCGGACAGTTCCCCCGGCAGAAAACTGACCCTTTCCCTGAGTCCGACGATGCCAAGTATATCCCTGCAGACCCGGGTGCATTCCCGTGAGGTCATACCCCGCACCTTTGAGGGCAGGAAAATATTCTCTTCTGCGGTCAGTTCGGGGACAAGGGCATAGTCCTGGAATACATACCCGAGCCGGTTTAAGCGGAAGAGTGTCCGTTGCCGCTCGTTCAGGATACCCACATCCACTCCATCGATGACAAGGTTTCCTGCGGTCGGGCGGTCAAGCAGCCCGAGCAAGTGGAGCAGGGTGGATTTCCCGCTCCCGCTAGCACCCATAACCCCGATAAACTCCCCCTTCCGTATTCTGATGTCCACGCCATCAAGTGCTCGGACTTCCACGCTTCCCTTGCCATATATCTTCCGGAGATTGCTACCAACGATCATGTTAACCTCGTATAGCAGAGAGGATATCCTCTCTCGTGGTCAGCCACGATGGCACGTACCCGGCTATGAGGGATACGATGAGCAGGCTTCCGATTGCCCGGACCACCAGCATCGTTTCAAGAACCGGGGCTACCGGCCCCCCAGGGAAAACCAGCGGGGATGCGGTAAGATACTGGAGCACGGCAAAAAGGAGGGCACATCCGACAGTTGTACCGCAGGCAAAAATGAACAGTGCCTGGAATATGTAGGATTTGATGATGATTGACCGGTCAATACCGATTGCCTGAAGGATACCGATCTGTTTTCTCCGGTATACGGTATTGATGAAGATGACGATGAAGATAACAACAATCGCAATGATCAGGCTGACGATGGTGCTGATAATGTTGATAATATCAAAGCTCCCGACAATGGATTTTAAGAAATCTGCAGATTTATCCTGCCAGGTCCAGATCTTTTCCTGGATCCCGTATTGCATCAGGGTGATGCGCATCACGTTTTCATTGCCGGTATTCTGTGTCCGCACAAGGATCTGGTTTGCCGTATCCTTCGTACCCAGCACGGATTCCAGTTCTTTTCTCGTGATGAACGCATTCGAGTCAACACTGAACGAATTGGTTGCAGTGATTCCCTTGATACGGTACTGCCTGGTTACCCCGTTATTGAAGATGACCTCAACGGTCTTTCCCACCTCCACTCCCCCCAGCGTTGGCGTGATATCGACTTTCTGGTCTTTATTACCGGCCAGGGTATACCCGATGACCATCTGGTCGGTATCACCCTCATTCAGGAAATCCCCGCTGATAATTTTTGTATGAGTTTTCAATACCTGTTTTTCATCATCCGGATTAATCGCAATCAGGAGTGGCGTTGTGGATTTTCCTTTGTACACGATAGTTGCTGCACTAGTATACCGGGGAGCGGTAGCTGTAACCCCGGGAATGCGGTTGATCTTCTGCTGGAGCTGTTCAATATTGGTAATGACCAACTGGTTCTCCCGTGGTTCGATAACCAGGTTCCCGTAACTGTAATCAATTGACTGCTGGTTGAAGAGCACCACAATGCCGGCTATAATGGAAGGAAGGAAGATGAGGTTAAGAAAAACCATCGCAATGATCATGATGGTTAACAGAAGTGTTCCTTTGTTCCCCCGGGTAATGAGACGCGAGGCGAGGAAAAAAGCAACCTGCTCTTCCTCAAACATCGCCGGTTCTCTTTTTACGGAGCACGAAGTACCAGTACCCGGCCCCGCCTCCGATGACCAGGAACAAAACAATCAGTATGATAAGCCCGGTGGAATCCCCTTCAAGCACGGTCATCTGGAGAACTTCTGTTTGGGTCTGCACACCATAATCTTCTTCGTATCGCACCGTCAGGTTGTAAGGATAGGTCCCGGGGTTTCCGGCCTGCAGGGCAAAGACCGCAGGAGCATCGTTATTGGGTTCGATCTTTCCGACATAGGCATCTTTTCCCCCGCTCATGGGAATGTCGATACTAGCCTTGACTGAATTTGCATTATCCGTGCCGGTGTTCTCCAAACGGATGATGAGCGTGACCGCATCGCCTTTTTTAATACGGACCGGATCCACTGACACCGATGCGATGCCGATCTTTGCCTTGCCTTTCACATGGATTCCCAGTGTCTCGGTTTGTGTGGTGATCGTGCCGTCTGCATTGGCATACGAGAGGGTAAGGTGAATCAGGTTCAGGCCAATGGGAGCTTTCTTGTCTGAGGAAAAGACCATGTCGAGTGTGGAATTCTCACCTTTGAGCAAACTGTCAATATGGTAGGTGTTGGGGGTTTTGGGGGCAATGGACGATGTGCCGGAATTGACAAACGCCGTTATCTGGTCAGCCCGGGAAAGCCCGTCATTGTTCAGGATCACCCTGACATTGAAATCATCACCGGGATTTACGCCATCAGGTACGGTCTTGAGGGCAGTCAGTCCTGGTTTTTTAAGGAGGGCAATCTGGGTATTGACGTTGACAGGTATTGGTTGCCGGACACTCTGGCCGCCGGTCACATCAATCCAGATCTCCGGGAAATAAATCCCGTCCTGTGCCGGGGCGCGGATTAGGAAGGTAATAGAGATTGACTGACCGGGACCGATTGAACCGACCCGCTTGTAATTGCCGGAGATGACTTCCACATCCTTTGAATCGAGCTGAATGCTCTCGATATTGACCCCGATATCGGTTGTCTTGGTACTCTCAAAGTTCCCTCCGGTCAGGATGCCGGTATTTTCCCTGATGCTCGCCGAACTTGCAGTATTCCGTATGGTTGCGGTAATGGTCCCAACATCACCTGGCTGCAGGACGGATGGTGTCAATATATAATCGGCCACAATCACCGTGGGACTATCCGCAAGAACCGGGAGCGGCAGGATGAGCAGCGCAAGCAGAAGGAAAGTAAGTGCGTGCAGAAATATTCTCATGAATTCAACATCCCCGAAATATTATTTTGTTTTTATTATTGTGAAGGGTGATAAGGGTTATGTCCATTCCATGCAATAAGGAGTGACGAGCCCGGTTCCCGGATAGTATCCACCTACTATGTTCGGCGAAGCGCCACGGATCAAGCCTTGCCGGGTCGTCAACTTTGCCGGTGTGGTGTTCTGGATGCCATCTGCAAAATTTAATAAAAAATAATTATTTTTGAAGTCGTCAAAAAACCTTCATCACGGAGTTCCAGAAGGAATGCCCTCAGGTTTTCAAGAATGCGGAAAAAGAGCGATTCAGGATTGTTGAGATAAGGCAATAAGATGCAGAGAAGTTAGGGATTGATAGAATAACGCCAGGGAGGATGAAAAATATACGGTATATGAGATCGGTATGAATTTTGAGTTGTTTAC
>Ga0307378_10010283_pt1 | contig 12165 bp, 10 predicted proteins | sample UN1MG_FD_202238 | JGI IMG/M metagenome (GOLD analysis project Ga0307378, IMG submission 202238) | Soil microbial communities from Risofladan, Vaasa, Finland - UN-1 | ecosystem: Environmental > Terrestrial > Soil > Coastal area > Acid sulfate soil | place: Finland: Risofladan, Vaasa | collected...
CAACGCTCGTTCCTATTGGTCGCAGTGCCGCGCGCTGATGCTCAAGGCCGTCGCCCACAATATCCTCATCCTCTATGCGCCGGGCGAACCGTCACGCCTTGCCGCTTGAGGGGTTTTCTACAGAGCATTCCTCACCCCTTTCCGGCCCTATTGTCCCAGCGGCGGCGTTCACCTTTAGGCTCTCGCCCAACCTCATCGTCAGCCTCGCATGGCGCGCTGCCGTCTCGCCAACGAAACTGGAGGCCACGCGGACCTCTACATTCTCAGTTCGGCCATCGGTGCTGGGCGCCAGGCATCGAACCGCTACGGTCTGCTCACCCGCCGTCGGGCTCAGACTAACTAACTTTTGTCCGTCGCTGCGCAGACCTCGGTTCCGGGCTGGACGCCCTAGTAGGAACTCCCGGACGACCTCATCATTCGTCATGACTACTTCCTCTCTCCCCCCCGCGCCCCCCACGACACAGCGGCAAGCGGGGGTAAAGGGGACAGGCTACTTTTGCCGCTTGTTCTGGCTCTTGTGCCATGGGTGGCCCCTTGCGAATTGAGAATACCATCGCGGCACCTGGGCGGCAAGGGGCGCCGCGGGTCGGCAAGGAATATGAAAGAACGAACCCATCTGCAATCTCCGATTTCCGATTGCCGATTGCGGATTGCCCAGCCTCGCTGGGCTGATGGCCGCGGGCCACGGGCTACGGGCTACGGACCACTGGCTACGAAAATGGAAAAACGAACCCATTTGCGAGATAAGGGACTGGGGACTAGGGACTTGGGACCAGGGAAAGCGCGGGACGCGAAGCGGTTCATTGCAGGTTGCTGAGCGCGAGGGCGACGGCAAGGGGGGCGCCGAGGCCTCATCGGGGCGGGATGCGTCAGTTCACTCGGGCTTGGGGCGTTTGTGAGGCGGGGAGGTGGTGCAGCTCTGGAACAGCAGCCCGATCAGCGCCGGCACGCCGATCAGGACCGGCAGCAGGTGCGCGTTGCCCGTCAGGCCCTTGATGATCGGCTCGCGGATCGGCTCATGCTTCAGCAGCAGCGACAGGACGCCCGAGACGATCATCGTCGCCCCCTGAAGCGAGGTGGTGATTATCACCCCCATGCGCAGCAGGAAGAACGCCGACAGTGCCAGCACCACGCCGCCGCCGATGGCCCCCGCCCAGGCGTACCCCGCCAGCCCCGGGTGATTCATCGCGGCCGCGAAGTAGCGGATGGCGGCATGCCCCACCAGGCCGCCGGTCAGCGCCCCGATCAGGCCGACGGCGTACTTCATCAGCGGCCAGGCCAGAAGGGCCAGCAGAATCCCGCCGCCTATCGAGCACCACAGCGGCATGTAAGGCCCCTGCAGCATCGTGCCGACACGGTCGCCGACGAGCACGCCGAGCATGCCCGCGTTGACGATGACCCAGATGCGGAAGATCCGCCAGCCCTGTAGCAGGAACACCAGCCCCGCGCCCAGCAGCAGGATCGCCACCAGCCAGTCTGCGTATTGCAGGTCTCTCAGATAGTCCTGCACGGTCGCGGGCATGGCGGCCAGCAACCGATCCCAGGCGTCAGGCTGGGTGGTTGGCGTGAGGGCAATGGCCTGTTGGGGACCCACAAGCTTCGCTCCAGGCCGCCGGCCCGCGCGGCAGGCCTAGGACGGGCTGCCTGGCCTCCGCAGCCTCTGGCGAAGGAGGCTGCCCGCCAGCCCAAGCACGTACCGGCGGGACGTGGCACCCAGCCGCCGGGGACCCATTGACAGGAGCGCTTCCCGGCGGCGGGCGTTCAGTTGCGGCCTTTGGCCTGTCTGCGCCTGTCGGGAGGCTCCCCTTCTCGCTTCTTCTCGGCCTTGTCGGCCTTGAGGGCCTTGCGGTATTGCAGGACGATCCCGAGGATCGCCCCGCCGGCGGCCGTCCCGGCAAGCACGTACCAGTAGTCCGCGAACAATTGCCCCAGCGAGCCAAACAGCAGGACCGCGGCCCATGCAGCGCCTCCCACGGCGCCCGCCGCCCCGCACACCGAGGTCATGAAGATGGTCGCCAGGCGCATGCGGACCACGCCGATCACCAGCGGCAGGGCGGCCGCCAGGCCGCCGACGGCGGCAACCACCAACGGCTCGGTGTTCCAGACGGCCTGTACGCACGCGAGCGAATATTTCGCCAGGCTTATCACGTAAGGGCCGAGGCCTTCGCCCGAGAGCTTGAATTCCGGAGCGCGGCCGGTCAACTGCGGCAGGTAGCGGGCGACGGTGAAGTAGAGGGCCACGCCCCCTGAGATGGAGGCGGCCAGCAGCGCCCACAGGAGCGGCCCGAGCACCACCCCGAGCAGCCCCAGCGTGACGGCCGCCCCAAGCCGGGCCGCCAGAAGGTTCGCCTCCAGCCAGCCGGCCAGAGGCGCGCCCAGCGCCAGCCCGGCGCCGGCGCCCACGAACATCCAGAACAGCCGCCCGACGGCCCGCCCCCACAGCAGCAGCGCCAAGCCGCAGACTACCAGCCCGCACGCAATCGCCAGATAGGCCCAGACGCCCCATTGTGGAATCGGCACAGGCGGAATGGATGCAATCATGGTTCGCGGACATCCTTGTCGCGGCCGCGGGCCGCTCGTCGGCCCTCATCCCTCGCGGTGGCGATGAATCAGCTCCAGGTCATACCGGGCCAGCTCCACCTTGCGCGGATCGGAGGAGGACTGAATCGCCTTCTCGAGATATTGCTCGGCCTTGTCGTACTCTTGCAGGTATCGGCCATACAGCAACCCGAGCATCAGATAGATGTCGGCCAGGTGCTCGTAGGTGCCGTAATGCCTCAGGAATCGCTCGTAGGCGTCGGCGGCCTGCGCGTATCGCTCCGAGGACATGAGCTGGTTGGCCACGTCGAGCTGCTGCTGGCGGGGCAGGACCGCGTCCGGCGCGATGGCGAGCAGCTCAAGGTACCTGTCCGCCGCGGCGGAGGTGTCATGCCGGGCGCACGCCTCTGAGATCTCCCGCCTGGCCTGGAGCTCCCTGGCCATCTCGTTGTCCGGGGTGGCGGTGGTGAGGCTCCGGGCCGACACGCGCCGCGAGGGGTTGGCCGCGAAGCCCGCCTTCCCGACGCCGAAGGGGTCGTATCCCTGCCAGACCATGCGGCGATACCGCTGCCTGCGATGCCCGGTGCGGATCAGGCTCAACAGGTCGAACGCGTCGCGCGGCAGGACCCGCGTCGCCAGCATAGCCGCCGCCACGGCGATGCCGAAGACGTATCCGCCGATGTGCGCCCAGTAGGCGACGCCTCCGGCGTGCCCGCCCAACTGGGTGAAGCCCATCAGCAGGTTGTGCACGAACTGAAACGCGATGAAGAACAGGCTGGATATCTCAAACGGCAAGAGCACGTAGAACAGCCAGGCGACCACAGTCACCCTCGTCCGCGGAAGCAGCACCAGGTACGCCCCCGTAACGGCGCAGATCGCGCCGGACGCGCCGAGCGCCGGTATCCACCCGCCGGCCAGCACGTAGAGGATTCCCGCCGCCACCCCGCCGCCAAGGTAGAACGCCAGATACCCGATCGGCCCGAACCGGTCGTTGATCGCGTTGCCGAAGACCCACAGGAAGATCATGTTGCCGATGAGGTGAGGCCAGCCGGCGTGCAGGAAGACCGACGTGAAGAACTGCGCCAGCCGCGGGACGCCCGGGTCCAGGAGCCACTGCCGCACCAGCCTATCGTTGCCGCCATGGAAGCCCGCAAGGAAGACCACCACGTTGGCGATCACCAGCGCGTAGTTCATCCAGGGCCGGCGGCTCAAACGATAATCGGTGCGAATGGGGATGATCATGGCGACGTTCGGTTCGGCGGACTAGAAGGCGAGTTACTCCTCTTTGCCGACGACTCGCGCGTCGGCCAGCGTAATCGTATCGGGCCAGACGCTCGTTTTGCTCAAGTCGAACACCACTTCGAAGGTCGCCTTCCTGCCGGGGGATATCCTCCCGCCGAACACCTCGTCCAGCTTCCCCTGCACCGAGCCGACGTACTCGCCGTCTCGGGTGAACAGCTCGCAATAGACCCACACCTCGCTCAGCGTCTTGGTGCCGAGGTTCCTGGCCGAGCCGGTCAGCACGATGGTGTTGGCCCGGCGGTCGAAGGCGAATACCTCCGCCTCGTAGCACACCGCAGGCCGCTCCAGGGGCTTGCACTGGGTGGACAGCCTGACGCCCTCTATCTGATCGGAGGCCACGCCGACGTAGCTGACCGAGTATCGGGCGTCGCCTCTGGCCGGCACGTGGCGGCAGGTGACGGTCGCAAGCGTCGCGATCGGCCGATGCTCGGCGTCCAGGACCTGAGGCGTCACGAGCAGCTCCTTGATCCCATGGCCGTACAGGTTCCTGATCGTGCCGACGATCAAACCGCCGTGCGTCGCGCCGGGAGTGGGAATCTTGCTCCATCGGAGCGAGGCGATCTTCTCGTCAACCGGCAACTCTCTCACAGCCGGCGGCTCGGGGGCCTGCTGAGACGTCGGCTCGGTCTGCGGCCCGGGCAGGCGCTGGGGTGGTCGCGTCCGCATACGCCTGTCGGCCTGCCTGGCGAGCCGCTCCTCGGCGCGCTTTCGAAGCTCCTGCTCGACCTGGTTGGCCTCTCCGTAGGTGCTGCGCCGACGCACGATCTGCCCGTTCGCATCCCTCTGGGCCACCGAAAGCGTGCCGGAGTACCTCATCAGGACAATCACGGCAATGAGGGCGGCCACCAGGCCGACGCCCGCAATGATGGCCATGGGGAGTCTCTCGGTCTTGCGCGGCGGGGCGTATTTCGCAACCGCCGGCCGGCCCTGACGGCCGGCTGCCCGCGGGGGCGCCAGCGGACGCGGCAACGGCGGCGGCCTGCCCGCCTGCGGCTGAGGGCGGGTCGTTCCGACGAACACCGCCCCGCACGCAGGACACTTCACCTTCGCGCCTCTAAGCGGCCCGGGGGTCGTCAGATTGCGCCCGCATACTGGACACTGGACTGCGTGCATGCGTCTGCACCCACCGATGTTACACCGTCATTGTAGTTTACGCCGCGTCCGCCTGCCAGTAAAACACCGCTGCCGGCCCGGGCAGACGCGAGCCAGAGCAGACGCCGGCATCGAGAGGCTCCCGCGGAATGACCGCACTAGGCTGGACACTGCTGCCTGATACGATCCAGAACGTGCCGCTGTTCATCGTCCTGGGCTCGATGGCTGCCCTGCTCATCAGCGGCGCCAAGGGCGGGTTCGGCGGAAGCGTCGGCCTGCTGTCCGTGCCGATGATGATCTATGCCTGCGGGGGTGCGGCCAGCGCGGAGTCCGCCAGGCTGGCCGCGGGAATCATGCTGCCGGTGCTCATCGCGTGCGACATGGTGGCCATGGCTAGCTGGTGGCGCCAGTGGGCGTGGCGGCCGGTCTGGCTGATGCTGCCTGGCGCGATCGTGGGCATGGCGGCCGGCGGAGCGGCGTTCGCCGCCTTCGCAAAGATGGAAGCCGGCGGGCAGGCCAAGGCCGCAAACGCCGTGCTGATGATGGGCATCGGCGTGATCGCACTGGGTTTCGTGGCGATCCAGGCCGTTCGCATGCTCCGCACGCGCCCGCTTGCTTTTCGCCCGGTGTTCTGGCAGGGCACGTGTTTCGGGCTGGCGGCCGGCTTCACCTCCACGCTCGCGCACGCCGCCGGGCCGATCACGACAATGTACCTGCTGCCGCAGCGGATGCCCAAGGCCCAGTACGTAGCGACCACTGTGCTGTACTACTGGATGGGCAACCTGATGAAGCTGGGGGTGTACATCCCGATGCGGCGCCTGGACCGGACATCGCTGGCCGCCAGCCTGATCTTCATGCCCGCCGTCGTCGTCGGCACGCTGATGGGAGTCGTCTTGCACCGCCGGATCGGACAGAGGTCCTTCGACATGATCGTGTACGCCCTGCTGTCTCTTGCGGGACTGAAGCTGATTCTCGACTCGGCCGGCGTGCTGTGGGCCTGAGGGCGCCGCGGCAGGCGCCGCCGACCGGCAAGGCGCTCGGATATCGCTTCAGAATCGTGTATAGTCTGCCGATCAGCCGATCATGAGGAGCTACGTTATGTCCAACAGGTCTCGTCGTGCGGGGTTCATAGCGGCGGCCCTGATCGCCGCGGTCATGTGCGGGTGCAGCAAGGAAATCACTATCATCCGCTACCCGCCGTTCTGGACACCCCAACTGAAGTCCATCGCCGTGGTGCCGTTCAAGTTCTCCGACCGCCAGGCCGGCCAGATGATCGCCGACCAACTGGCCAACAGCCTGCGGGCGACCGGAACCTACAGGGTGTTCAACTCGACCGAGGTGGCCGACATGGCCCGCATGCAGGACATGCAGATCGCCTTCGGCGACGACCAGGTCGCGATGGCCGCCCAAATCCGGAAGATCTCCACGCTCAACGTCCAGGCGATTCTGATCGGGCGGATCACCAACTACACAGCCACCAAGCGCGACGAGCGCCGCCGCGAGCCGGTGCAGGTCTGGGACCCGCGCACCAAGCAGTACGTGCCCTCCGGGCAGTATCGCTCGTTCGTGGTGACGCGCAACGAGGGCAACGTGGCCGCCACGGCCGCCATGATCCGCGTGAAGGACGGTACCACCATACACGCCACTGCCGCCCCCAAGCAGTGGCTCCAGTGGGCGCAGGGCTCACCCCCGCCCATGGACGCCTACGCCTGCCGCTCCATCGCCGTCTCCAGGGTCGTCAATCAGCTCGTGGAGGAGTTCGCCGTCGTCCGCAAGAAGATCAAGATCAAGCCCGACGAGACCTTCATGCTCGCGCGCGACTACTATGAGGGCGAGTGGGCCAAGACCAAGCAGTTCAGCACGGCCGACCCGAAGCTCACGGTCGTGCTGTCGCTGCCGCCGGTGTGCGACCGAAACCGCTTCCGCATCACAATCGTCCGCAAGGGTCAGCGCGAGAACCTGGCGGAGGCGGACGTGCTCTGGTCTAGCCGGTTCCCCCAATACGGCAAGGCGTACGACTTCAGCCCGGCCGAGATCGCCTCAAAGGGCGGAGGGCCGGGACAGTACACCGCGAAGCTCTACAGCGGCATGGAGCCAAAGCCGATCCTGACGATCGATTTCACAATCCAGCCGTGACCTGAAAGGAATCGCCCGATGGGCCGGCGGCTGGTCTTCGTGATCGGCGACAGCATCTCCCAGCACTACGGGCCGCACCTTCAGGAGATGCTCAGCCCGATGCTCGACTACGCTCGCAAGACGGGCGAGGAGCCTCAACTGACCGGCACGTCCCTCGAGCCCAACGCCAACGGCGGGGACTCGGCGGCGGTGCTGGCCTACCTGGAGGCGATGATCCGCGGCGGGGGCTTCGGACCGGACGTCCTGCTGATCAACTGCGGGCTGCATGACATCAAGACCGATCCGCAGACCGGCGCAAGGCAGGTGCTGCTGGAGCAGTACCGAAGCAACCTCAAGCGGATCGTCGAACTGGCCCAAGCCGCTGCGCGGAAGCTGATCTGGGTCCGCACCACGCCGGTGGACGACGAGCGCCACAATTCTATCAGCACGGCGTTCTACCGCTACGCCGCCGACGTGGACGCCTGCAACGCCGCCGCGGATGAGATAATGTCCGCCGCGGGCGTGCCCGCAATCGACCTGCACGCCTTCACGGTGTCGCTGGGCGGCGAGGTGTTCTGCGACCACGTCCACTTCACCGAACCAGTCCGCCGCCTCCAGGCAGCCTTCATCGCCGGATACCTCAACGGCAGGCGGTAGGCGGCCCGCGCCGGGCCATGGCCGAGTGCCTATTGCCTGCTGCCTGGTGCCTTCTGGAACGCGCGCGCTTCGGCCAGCACGGCCGAGACTATCTCGTCCACCGCCAGCGTGCGGATTCGCTTGCCCCCGGAATAGAGAATGGCCTTGTCCCTGCCGGCGCAGACGGCCACGTCCGCGGAGGCCGCCTCGCCGGGGCCGTTTACCACGCAGCCCATGATCGCCACGGTGATCGGGGCCTTCACCTCGGCCAGCGCCTCGCCAACCTGCTCGATGATCGGGAGTATGTCCATCTGTAGCCGACCGCACGTGGGGCAGGCGATCAGCTCGACGCCCTTCCGCTGCCGCAGCCGCAGCGATGCCAGCAGCTCCGCCGCCGCGCGGACCTCGCGGACCGGATCGCCGGCGTATGAGATGCGAATCGTATCTCCGATGCCCTCGCTCAGCAGCGTCCCCAGTGCCGCGGCGGATCGAATCGCGCCGGTCTCGGCCGTCCCGGCGTGCGTTACGCCCAGGTGAAGCGGGTAGTCCCAGCGCGCGGCCAGCCGGCGATTGGCCGCCACGCAGGTGAACGCGTCGTGGCTCTTGGCCGACAGGACCAGGTCCCCGAAGCCCTCTTCCTCAAAGAGATGGAGGTACTCGGCGAGCTTGTGCTCCATGAGCTCATCGAGCGGGCGGGCGAGGTCGGCCTGCCGACGGGACTGATCGACCCGCTCGACGACAGAGCCCTCGTTGACGCCGACGCGGATGGCCGCCCCGGCGCCGGCCGCCGCACGAATCACCCGCCGCACCTGCTCGCGGTCGCTGATGTTGCCGGGATTCAGCCGTATCTTGGCCGCCCCGGCGTCGATCGCCTCCAGCGCGCGGTCGAAGTGGAAGTGCACGTCCGCGATGATCGGAACGGGCGAGTGTTTGACGATCTTCCCCAGGGCGGCGGTGTCTTCGCGCGTGGGGACGGCCAGGCGGACCAGATCCGCCCCCGCCTCCGCCAGCGCCTCGACCTGCGCGGCGGTGGCGTCGGCGTCGGCCGTCCGCGTCTTGGTCATGCCCTGCACGCTGACCGGCGCGCCGCCGCCGATCGTCACGCCACCGACGCGAACCGCGCGGGTCTCCCGCCTGTCGATGTAAGGCATCTGCATCGCCCCATTGTACGGCAACGGCCCGGCCGCTGGCGAGCCGGCGCAACCGGCATTGACACGGACGCCGCCCCGGCGAACAATAGAGGCGTACCAAACGAGTCCCCGTAGCTCAATTGGATAGAGCGTCGGCCTCCGGAGCCGAAGGCTACAGGTTCGAGTCCTGTCGGGGATGTTCCGGGGCTTCCTTCCGCTGGGCCGGCTGGACACCCGCTTGGCCGCACACGTCAAGAATGACCAGCGCGTAGATGCGGACGGCGTCGAGGTAGTCGGCCAACTCCACGCGCTCGTCGGGCATGGTGTTGTAGCGTCCGCCCGGCCCGCACACGACACCCTCCATGTGGCCCGAGTGAAGCAGGTGGGCGGCGTCGGTCCAGAACCAGCAGGCCGGTTCGATCGCCCCGGTGGGCTGAGGGGCGCCTCGCACAGCGCGATACGCGCGATTCACCGCCCTGACGATTCCCGCGTCACCGGCCACCTCAAAGGGCAGCATGGCCGGCCAGCCCGGCGGTCGAGGCTGGGCGAACACCTCCGCACTCAGGCCCTGATACTCGCCCCGCAGTTGCTCCACCATGCCCCGCAGATCGGCCAGCACCGACGCCTCGCTCTCGCCCGGCGCGTAGCGGGCCGTGCCGACCAGCCGGGCGAAGTCCGCCACCTGGGGAGGCCGGGCCTCGCTGAACTCCCGCGTCAGGCCCGCCCGCAAGGCCCCGACGTGCGCGCGGCTGAGGGCTTGGTGGGCTCGACCGGCGGCGCCGAGGAAACTCGCCCCGTCAATCCGCGGTACGAGCGCGCAGGCAGCCGCCAGCGCGTCCACCGCCTCACGTCGCTTCGAGACATGGCGCGTCGCCCCCGTCAACTCCACGACGAAATTCATGGCCCCGGCGTGCACCGTGAGAGCCCGCAAGTCCGTCGGCTCGCAGTTGACGAACCAGTCGGCGCGAAGGCCCCGGCCCAGCGCCTCCAACGTGCCGATCCCCCCGTCCAGCTCCCCCACCACGAAGCTCAGTATCACGTCGCCCGCCGGCCGCGCGCCTCGTTCGATCAGAGTTCTGACGGCGCAGAAGGCCGCCGCATCCCCCGCCTTCATGTTCGAGGCGCCGATCCCGTACAGGCAGCCGTCGCGCACCAGGCCGCCCCAGGGGTCCACCGTCCAGCCCTCCGTGACCGGGTTGGTGTCGATGTGGCCGTTGAAGAGCAGCGTCGGCCCGCCCCCGGTTCCGCGCCAGACGCCGAGGGCGTTGAACCGGCCGGGCTCGACGGGCTGTAGGGTCGCCTCCAGCCCCATCTCGCCCATGCGATCGACGAGAAAGCGAGCCAGCTCCGACTCTCCGGAACTGCCGCGGGTGCTGTCGAACCGCACCATCCGGGCGAGGAGTTCCACACACCCGGACTCATCAATGTCGCCTACGATGTCCGAGCCCTGGGTCATGCCGATGCCCTCCGGTCCTAGCGCCCCCCTTTGGCAGCGGGCAAGGCGCCGTCTCGGCTCTGCGCAGGCTGCGACGGGGTCGCGGCTTTGCGCTGCTCGTCGAGGAGCTTCCAGAAAAGCGTGTCGGCCTTGGTGTACGCCTCGCGAGGCGTCCAGGAGTGCCCGGAGTTGGGCGTAGTCAGGATGTGCCTGGGCCCCTTGAGCTGGTTGCAGGCGGCCAGCACGCCGCTCGGCCAGCAGGTGTGATCGATCAGGCCCACTCGCACGATGGCCGTCGCCTTTGTCCGCGCGGCGAAGTTGCATACGTCAAAGTACCGCAGCGTGCCAAGCTGCTTGCCGGTGAGCTTGCGCTTGCCGACCGGCCAGCCGGCCGCCCGGTTCGCCTCGCCGGCGGTCAGGTCGCACAGCCCCGGCAGGCCGGCCGAAAGGATCGTCACCCGCGCGTCCAATCCGGCCGCCACGATCGCCTGTGCCCCGCCCTGGCTCGAGCCGCGGACGGCCAGCGTCTTGCCGTCCCACTCGGGCTGCGACGTGATGAACTCCATCGCCCGCATCAGCCTCAGGTACATTCCGAGGAGGTAGCACGTATCGCGGCTGTCCATGCCGCGCGTGGGGTAGCCCCTCAGCTCGCCGGCCAGCAGCGCGCTGTAGAAGTCCTTCGGCTTGCCGTTGGGCAGGCCGTGCGCGTTGACGTCCATGCCCAGCATGCCGCGGGCGGCGTATCCCGCCGTGGACATCAGGCTCGAGCTGTGCACGCCCGCCCCGTGGAACGACAGTATCGCCGGCAGGCTGCCGGGCTTTGCATCCTTCGGCCGGGCGAAGTAGGCCGACAGCGGCTTGCCGCCGGGGCAATCGACCTGCACGTCAAAGCACTCGACCTGTGGCCCCCAAGAGACCTTCGGGGCCTGCACGGGCGTGAGCTTCGGCGTGGCGGGCGCGTCGGTGAGGCGCTTTCTCTGCCGCGACCAGAACTCATCGAAATCGTCCGGCGGCGGCAGACTCGGGCGTATGCGGTTCGGATCGACGGTCGCGCCGGCCTCCGCTCTGATCTGCGCATTGCCGTCGAGCTTATATGTGGCACGCATCGCGACGCAGCCGGCCTCGGCGAGCTCGGTCTGCACCTTCGCCCCGTCCGCCGCCAGCGGCAGCGTGCCCTGCTTCAGCGTTCGCGTGCCGCCGGCCACGATCTGATATGAGACCTGGCCCTCCTTCAGCGCCTTACCGTCGCGCGTGACGCTGACGGCGAACGCGATCTTCTCGCCGGCCCGGTAGATCCCACTGTCGCGGCCTGGCGCGACGCTGATCTCATAGCCGTCCTTCGCCGCACCCGGCGGGCCGGCCAGACAGAAGGACACACTGACCAGACAGGATATGACCGCCGCGATCGCTCGTCTGTGCATGTGCGCCGTCCTTCGCTCTCTTGTCCTTGGCATCGCAGATACCAGAACCCCCTGCACGCTGCAACCCGCTTCGCAGCGGACTCCCCCGGCGCCGCCGGCAGAGGGGGAGATTGCCTGCCCAACTGGCGCCGTCCGATGGTAAACTGCGCTAGTGCCATGAGCCTTGACATCAGCCGCATCCTGAAGGACTGGCCCTACGAGCCGGGGCGCATCACCGCCCGCCGCATCGCCGGCGACGACGGACGGGACCGCATCCAGCTTCGACTTGACCTCGGCCTGTACCAGATGGAGACCACAGGCCGACCGGACGGCAAGCGCCCCCGCGGCCAGGAGAGCCTCCTGGCCTACTACGAGCTAAAGCTCCGCAAGCACGTCGAGCAGACCGGCACCGGGGACGGCTTCGAGTTGGATGAACGCGCGTGCGAGCTGCTCCGCAACGAGGCGATGATGTACTACCACCGGTATCTTGCCGAGTTCATCCTGGAGGACTACAACG
>Ga0307378_10010285_pt1 | contig 12161 bp, 25 predicted proteins | sample UN1MG_FD_202238 | JGI IMG/M metagenome (GOLD analysis project Ga0307378, IMG submission 202238) | Soil microbial communities from Risofladan, Vaasa, Finland - UN-1 | ecosystem: Environmental > Terrestrial > Soil > Coastal area > Acid sulfate soil | place: Finland: Risofladan, Vaasa | collected...
TTAATTTTTTTTCAAATCTTTATTGTTATATATAAATATGTTAACTTTTAAAAAAGTTTTAATTTTTTAGAGATGGAATAACATCATCTTCAAAAAACATTTTAACCTCAGGTTCAATACCTTCAATATCATCTTGGAATCTTCCAACGTCATCGTGAATACTTTTAGGGTCTTCATTTATATCGTAAAAATCAAAATCAATTAAGTGTCCCATTTTGTTTAAAAATAAACCACCAATATATTCCTTATCTTTAAAATATATTGTACCATATAATGCAGTTTCATCTTCAGTTTCTTCTTCGTAATCAAAAATAAATTCTATTTTTGGGATATGATTAAAAGAAGATATGAATTTCTCACCTTCTCTATCATCATAACTTTCGGAAGGATCAACAAACTCGTCAGGTCTTCCTTTATGTTTTGAAAATGCATCTAAATATCTTTTTTCATCCACACTTAAAGATTCGTACCCACCATCACTAATTTTATCTAATATCCTATCAACCTCTTCTTGATTTTCAAGAAGAATACGATATTGACTCTCTGTGAGTATTATGTTCATTTTATTTACAAAGATCTCCGTCTTGTGCTGATTCAAGTGCGTCCGCAATAGCGTTTAATGTTTCAGGACCAACTTTACCATCTTCTTTAATTTTCATAGAATAACAACTATTAATTTTCTTTTGAAGTTCTAAAACAGATCCTGGTTTGAATTCATCTGTATTATTGTCAACAATATAATCAATAATTGCACCTGCAGTTTCGTTTCCTATCTGACCATCAGATGAAATATCATATCCTTCATCCGTTAAAAATCTTTGAATATCTTTTATTTCAGCATCTACAGAATTTCTTCTTTCATTGGGATTTTCTTTATTTTCAAAGTTGACATCTTTGAATTCTTTATCATCGCAAGAATATGGTACTTCAATTCCTTTATATAATTTCATACCATTACCCATATAGTAAGTTTGTTTAATTCTAAAACGAGTTCTTTCATTGTTTTGGTATTTATCAGGAATTGAATCAGGATGTTCAACAACACACATATACATTCCCCAATTATCTTTTTTGTTATCTTCTTCTTCACCTCCACCACCTTTATTAATTGTTGTTGTGGTAGTTGTTAATTGATTGGTTTTCTCAGCCTCTTTATTGGCCTCTTCGGTTGTTCTGATTGCTTTAGCAAGTGGTTGTCTTACATATGTGTCCCAATAACCAAGATTAATATCACCATCAATTGCTTCATACATATCCTCACCATGTTGTATTTCATATTCTTCAGCAACTTTACAATAATCAGGAATTGATTTAATTCTAGATAAAGCCGAAGCCAGATCTTCTTCATCTGTACCCCATCCCAATATAGACGCTCCAACTTCCTTTGCAATTTGAATGTGTTGTTGTTTACTCATCATAGGTTTACCAATAATACTATCGGTATCATCACAACCTTTATGTAATTTTGCCATTGCTTTATCTGCCGCAGATTGATACATCCACCCATAAGTCGCGGCACCACCAACAAGTGCAATCCCTAATGTCCAAAGACCTATGGTAAGTAATTCTTCATTAAGTTGTTTCCGTTCATTAAGAACTTTGGTGACGATTCTTTTAAGATCGGTCTCGTTTAATTTTATTATTTTTGCCATGTTTTTTATTTTTTAGTTAGATATAATTGACCATATGTTTGTTTAGTGGTTGGTTCAACTGATTTCCATAGATTTGCCAACGCCTTATTACAAAATTTTGTTGGTGGATTTTTCCATCTTGGGTCAGATAATTTAATACCACTAACCGCATTATTAGCGTATGTGGTTTTTACCCATGTTCTGAATTTACCTTCATCTTCTAATGTTTTAAGTTCAGGTGCGGCAACACAAGTACTAACTTGTTTTTGTTCTTCAGGTTTTGGTGTTCCGTCATCTTTTTTAATTGTTGTTGAAGGAATTGGTAATAAATCAAAAAATTCACCTTGTTCTTTTAGTAATGAAAATTTTTCATTGTTATGCATTGAACGTATTCTTAATTTTTCTTTTTCAGTTATTAAACTTTTCATAATTTATAGTTTTATAATAAATATATCGTTATTTTGCTTTTACATTATTAAATATATATTATATACTTAAAAAAAAGAATATATTATGAAAAAAGTTTTAAATGACAGTACCGTTACGGTACATTACACTGGAAAATTAGAAGATGGAACAATTTTTGACACATCTTTGGCCGAAGGTAGAGAACCATTAACAACAAATTTAGGTCAAGGACAACTTATTAAAGGGTTTGAGTCAGGTCTTATTGATATGTTAGAAGGTGATAAAAAAACAATTGAAATTGAACCTCTTGATGCTTATGGTGACCATGTTGAAGATATGATCATTGAAGTTACTAAGGATAAAGTTCCTGAAGGAGTTGAGGTTGGACAAGTTTTACAAACTGTAGGGCCTATGGGACCTAGTTTTGTAAAAGTTATGGAAGTTAAAGATGAGGTTGTGGTAATTGATGCCAATCACCCATTGGCTGGTAAAAAATTAATTTTTGATCTTGAGGTTGTTGGTATTTCTTAATACCAACAACTTTTAAAATCCTAAATAAGAAGCCGCACTTTTTAATGTGTCTTTAGTTGAGTTAATTACTTTTTCAGTTGTGGATTTACATCCACTACAACCTGACAAACATTTAAGGGTTACCGAGATACCCCCAACTTTAGGGTTTAACTCACAAGTACCAACATTAGATTTAATTAGTTTAGGTAATTCACTATTATTACTTACTTCTTGGGTACTTGAACCTTTAAAAGGAACTGAGTAACTGATACTATCTCCACCAGGGAAATCGTTTACGGTTACCTTAACACCATAAGCACTCAGTGAATATATGTAAGATTTTTTAATTTTGGTATCAGTTATTCTAATATTACCATTAATTGCCTCCAACGTATATGGATCAACAATCAATTTTTCTTCATCTATTTCTTGCTCTGAAATAACAATACCTCGTTTATAACCAAAAAGGTATTTCATTTGATTAAGTTCTTCTTTGATAATTTCTTTACTCATGATTTTTTATTTAATAAATATCTGTTATCTTTCGTTATACTTCACCCCACTTAAGGTTTTTTCTACATCCACTTCCGTTACCACTATTTTTCATTACAATAATAGCAATGATAATTATAAGTAGAATTGCACCAATTGCAATTAATAAGGACCAACCTACCATAACGGTACCAATCATAATTCCACCTGTCACAATTTGCTCATCAAGTTCTTCAGGTTCCGATGTGTCTCCTGATTTATTTTTTACAATGGCCATTTTGATACCTTTCTTAACATTCTTAAGAACTTCCCATAATGAGTTTGATCCTTTTTCTTTTTTCATTCTAAGTAACTCAGACCTAACTTTTGATATAATATTATCGTGTTCTTCATTTCCGGTAACAATGTCACAAACCTGATCATTAGAAACAACATCATCAACACTTGGTACATTACTTGCAACCTCACCCAATGAAGAATCATTAACAACTTCTTTTTCAAACATGGATTGGATCTTTTCTTTCGCCATAGAACCCATTCCCGACTCTTCTGAGTCCATATCCGTCTGTTCTGATATAATGACTCCTCTTTTATAAGAAACGAGGTATTTCATCATATTTAATTCTTCATTTAATATTCGTCTTTCCATAATTTCATATTTTTAACATAAGCCTTTTCAGCATACTCAATAAAGTTATCACCATATATTCTTGCAAGTCTATCCATCATCAACTGAGGATTCTTTCTCATATACCTCAATATATCATTTGGGATCTGATCTTCGTATTTACCAAACATATTTTGTATTTGTTTTTCCCTTGGGATCATCCTAACATTTGGTTCCACGGTAAATGAATTATCTCTTGGTTCATCAATTTCCAATAATACTTTTCTAACTATTTTTGATATTTCCATTTTTATTTTTTACACTTCAGTTGCAACTTTATTTCCTAATTGACCAGCCTTTACGGTAGTTTTAACTAATTTCTTAGTATTTGACACAGCATCCTTATAGTGATTTGCCATCCATTGTGAATTTCCTTGTATTCCGGCTTTTTTCCAATTTTTGGTGTTCTTTGCAAGGTTTTTCCCTGTATTTTTAACATCTTGTAATATATTAAATCTTTCTGAGAAATCTTCAGTATATTTTAAAAAGGCGGAATTAGATTTATAATGGAAATTCAACATAGAATTAATTTCTACCATTAAAGTATTAGTGGATTTTAATTCCTGTGTGTTTTTTTGTTTTATAACACCACTAACAACTTTTTCAATGTCAGATTCTGTTAGTCGTATTACTTTACTCATATAAATGGTTTAATATATAAATATAAGAGATTACGGAAAATATTTACAATCTTGATGCAGATTCCATAATGAATCTCATTTTCTTTTCTAATTCATGTATACGTTGTCTTTGACTATCGTTAAGTTCAAAATTCTCACCTTTGATTGAGGATACCTGATTACTTAGTTGGTCGTACTCGTACATAAATCTGTCGTACTGTTGTGCTTTTTGATTTTCGTTCATAATTTAATTATAATATTTGTTATTAAAAAGGAAATAAAAAATCCCTCTTGTGGAGGGATTATGTTATTATTTAACTTTTTTGAGTACTTCCCAAATTGCTTTCATTGTAGTTGGCCCAATTTTACCATCAACACCTTTACCATCAACACCAGTTGTCCCAAGTTGATAACCTAATTCTAATAATTTGGTTTGTATGTTAGTTGCGGTAGATGACATTACGGATTTTGTATCCATTTTGGTGTCACATTTCCATCCTGATGCCTCATACGCAGCAACATCATCACCCCATCCACATTTTTTAGCATTAATCAATAAAAGTTCTTTTGGGTCAGGTTTACCAAATTTAACGGTTCCATCCGCAGCGCAAAAATAATCAACGTTTTTAATATTAAGTATATCCGTGTTACCAGGGGTACCAGGTTGAAGGGTTGCTTTATTGTTACTAAAGTACAAATTACCTTGTTTGTCTGTAATGGCAGATACTCCTCCACCACCAGTAACAACATCCCCTAAATTTTGCACACAAGCAGGATATTCTTCTTTAGTCTTACCATCGGCTTCAGTTAATAATGAACCATTTTGTTCTGAAATTACTTTACCCTTTTTATAATCAAAAAGATATTTGATTAAATTTAACTCTTCATTTATTTGTGTTTTCATAGTTATAAATATATCAATGAATCCAATTACCATCCTCATCTATGCAAAAATGTTTATTATCTTCATAGAATTCATGGATTCTATCTACAAAGTGTTCAGAAATAAAATCATATATATCTTGATAATATTCACTATGATTGTCGTCCCGACCTAATTTAAATAAGGATTCATATAAATTATCAGCGGTGTAATCCATCACACGATCCACAAAATCAATTACATCAGTATATATACAAACATCATAACGTGAAAGAGCTCTATCAATAAACTCACTAATTTGTTGGTATCGTCTTTGGAAGATTCTTTTATCGTAAGACTCATTGATGTTTTTATTGTCTCTCCAATAATAATTTCTATCCCAAAACTCTTTTAATTCCTCGTAGAAATTATTTTTAATGAAACGTATCAATTGATTTCTATACGTAACATAATCTTCTTCAGGTATATTCATTTTACTAACAACATCTTGAGCAACATCCCAACAAATTTCAGTTAAAAAATTATCAAAGGTGTCCATAACAGTTAACTTATGGGTTAAGATAAAATCCGAAATACCATCTTCAATTTCTTGGTATCTTCGTTTAAATTTTAATTCATGTGTGGATTCATTAATATTCCTACCCTTATCCATACGAGAATAAAAATATTCCCTAATCATATCAATATATTCGGTTTCTATAAACCGTTGTATTTGTTTTTTTAATACCTCTTTTTTATCGGGATCAAAAATTGATTCATTATTAATAATTTGATTTGCAATCTTAGTGGATATAACGTGAATAAATGTATCATATTCACCCATATTTAAAGGAGTTGGATTACCAAATTGTAAATACTCATAAACATTATCCATTACAGGTCTAATTGAATTCTCCACTTGAGAAACTCTACGCATTAAACTGTACTGATTTTCTGTTATTATTATTTTCATCTTAACAATGTTTTTTTGTCCAAGATTTAAAAGTTTTTTTTATCTGTTTACCAACCATATCGTTTAATGAAAAATATAAATCATCCCAGTCCCAGTTATTTATATTATGTGTAAACATCATTTCATTCGCCACTTCTTCAAGAATATGGTCTGTAAATCCATCAACGTCATTTGGATATTCATCACAAGCAAGATTATTTGTCATATAATGATCCATCTCACTCATAATAACATTATGTCTTCTAAGAAGTGCATACCTCAAACTTGTATCATATTCTTTATCCTCATATGATTCCTGTAGGTTATATTCTTCATCATCCACATCATCAAATCTTTCATTACAATTATAGTCGTACATGATTATCTCAAATTTTTCTAATATGTAAGTATCAAAATTATCCTTAACCCACTTGTGAACGTTTTCAATCATTCCAACAGTATCGGTAGGTAAGTTTAAATGTTCCAACTTATCACTTACTTGCCAACAAATTTCATTTAAAAATCCAAAAAAATCATAATCACATATATCTGTGTCTTGACTTAACACATCAATTCCTTCATCAACAAGATCTTTGATTTTTTTATACCTACGTATAAACTCAATTTGGTTTTCAGTTAATATTATTTTCATCTTAACTTATTTAATATTCAAAATCATCATCATCATCGTCACAATTTTCACTATATTCTTCCCACAATGAAACTAACTCACTGTAGTACTGATCAGTCATTAATTTTTCAATCTCTTCTCTACCGCTATCTTCATTCTCATCCTCATCAGCAAAAATATCATCCTCTCTCTCATAGTTTTCATCACCATAAAAGAAACTAATCCCTTCACCAATACAAAAATCAGCATACTCATCACCATCCTCAAAATTACAAGGGTCTTGAATTTCCATTTGGAACTCTATAGTGTCTCTAACTTCCTGTATCCTTCTTAATCTTTTAAGGAGAGTTTTGTTCTGTGTTTCTGTTATTATTATTTTCATATTAATATTCTTCTTTGCAGTTATGGTTATAGTATTCTACTATGTCACTATGAAAAAACTCCATAGACATATCCCATAGGGTTTCATATTCAACAGATTCGTGCCAATCAAGAAGATAAATAGACTCAGCCAAATCAACATCAATTGCTCTCATAAATTCGCCCAATGAATCAAAGTCACAAGGATACTGATAAGAGTATAAGTTTTGTATTAAACTTTTAATCTCAGGTATTCTTCTTATGATCATTAACTTTTCTTTTTGGTTTTCTGTTATTATTATTTTCATATTAACTAATTAAATCTTCAAAATTATTTTCAATGAACCGTCTTAACATATTCAAATTTTTATCTGTCCACTCAAGTTGTGTGTCAGGGTCATCCAAGTACGTCATTGCAGAATGATCTATTGTAATCTCTCTTGCATCATATGGTGATTTACCCTGATCCAATAAATAGTTATAGTCAGACCTAACCCAATCTTTGAGTTCTTGGTATCTTCTAATAAATTTATGTTGAGATTCTGTTATAACAATCTTCATATAAGATAAATATAACATAAGGACAAAAATTACCCCCGTCTTTTGAACGAGGGCAATCATTACTCCTGTATTTTACCTGTTTTCTTCATAATATCTTCTAACCTCATCAAAAAATATTAAATCAAACTCTTTTGATAGTTTTTTACTGACTTCAATCTCATTTTCATCACCAAGATCATAAAAATTTGGGATATCGTATATAATAAATTCTACAACCGAATCTTTTACGGTGTCGTAATAACGTTCAAACCCTTCGTTTTTTCCAAATTTATTGTTATACCACGCTGGAACCTGATCTTCAAGTTCTCGTTCAAAGATTGGAAGTATCTGTAGATACCTCCTTTTTATGTAATTATACTGTGATTCTGTTAGAATTATTACCATATTTACTCTCCAAAATATTCTGGACACCTTTCTTTAATAGATTTATCATAAAACTCCTTCATTTCATCATTTAACATATAAGAAAGTTCATTTCTAAAATTTGCCCACGATCTAGAGTCAATTTCCAACCTTTCTTCATCTGTAATCTCATCAATTGCCGATTTTAATACGTCTCTTTTGAACTTATCAAAATTATGGTAATCCCTATAATAACAAGGATTGGATCCATCCATACGATTATGTACCTCATTTCTTATTTTGTGGTATCTCCTTACTAATGAATTTTGATTTTCTGTTATTATGATTTTCATAATTATATTGTTCCACAATAATCTTTTATTTTTTGACCATACATATCATCCAAAAATCCACGTATTTGATCAAATATATCTGCCAGTTCTTCTTGAACATCCCCTTCTTCATCCTCAACCCAACTATCTTCATAGTAATATAGAATTGCGTCCGTTGTATCAAAAATAATATCATATTTAGCACCATCACAATTGATGTGTGAACTACCATCATAATTAATGTGTGATCTACCATGAGCACTAATAAAACGTTTCATTGACTTGGAAAGTAATTCCTCAATAAGATCTTTATCCACAAGATACTTACCTATTCGTCTAATTGTACTATAATCAACATTCTCACCAGGAATATACTCTACCCCTTGTAGAGACATATTCAAATCTGATCCGTTTAATAATTTTAGTTGTTCTTCTGTGATGATGATTTTCATATATTATAAATACCCTATAAAACAAAAAACCCCACTGATGAGGTGGGGTCGTATTGTTTTTTTTAAATATTAATTATAGTTTTTTTTAAAGTTTTTTATCACATCATCTTTAGTAATATATCCTTTATTTGGTTTTTTACTTCTAAATACGTCATTTTTGGCATAATGTAACAGTTCTTCCAAAACTTCAACAAGATCGGAAGGTTCAATTTCAGAATACTCATCATTAATTATGTTTCTAAGATCACTTTTAAGATCCATTTTTTTATTGTCTTTGTCTTCATTCATTACACGTTTAACAAATCTTGTTAAATTTCTTTCTGTTAGATTTTGTTCAGGATCCTCTTTGTTTTCAAAACCGGCGTTATCAGCATAGATATCGGTTCTTCCTTCATATTCTGAAAAATCATCTTTTTTCCCATCACCAGGATCTGATTCTCTGATTATTTTTTTTACTAACATATTAATGTCTTTTTCTGTAAGTCTTACAATTTTTTTCATTTTTAATTTGTTTTACATTTAAAATTTGCCTTTTCGTATTCACTCCAAGAATTATATCCACACTTTGTTGCCACTTCCTCATTTGTTCCACCAGCTCCCCAAAAATATATTGTGCCTCCATTATTTTCAGGATAAGTACTATCGTCTAATGGTCCACCTTTTAGTTTATTCTTCCACCAACTCCATATTGTTGCGTGACCAGTAGCCCCACTACCAAAACCACATGGGGTACATATAAAAACACCACTTCTTCCTGGTCCAATTTTCTGTTGTACTTCTTCTAAACTTGTAACCTTATCAATTTTAACGTCAGGGTTACCCCATAATTTTATTAATTTATCTTTAAGACGTTTTGCTGAAGTTACAATACCTTTACCTTTAAATTGGCCATTGGTAACTCTAAAACTTGCAGGTAGAGTTCCACCAGCGGCGGTGATAGCTAACGATACTTTAGTTGCACACCCATTGGTAAATTCAATAAATGGCATTTTTCCTTGTTCTCTTTCATTTTTAAAAATTTCATTAAAAGTCCCATCTGAACCCAAATCATTATATGTAGTATAAGTTGATTCTAATTGACCTCTATTTAATGAATCAGCAGATGACTCAAGTAGTAAACTTTCATTTATGATTTTCTTAAGAACTTTTTTTAATTCAGATTCCGTAAGTTTTACAATTTTTTTCATATGTTATAAATATTAGTCAGATCCGGAATGTTTACGTTTAGGTTCCATCTTTTCGTAGAAACCTTCCTTAGATCCGTTCCAATCCCAAGGTAGGTCATGTTTCATATTATATTTGATCTGGTCGTCAGAGACCCCCTTTAACTTGGCAACCACCTTTTTAATAAGTGTGCTCATATCATTTTCGTTTAATCTTCTCATGTTAATAAATATATTACAAATGAAAAAAATATTATCTACACTTACGTACCCAAAGATTTCTAATGTAATTACCGTAGTTTTGTTCAACAATTTTATTTAATATACTGATGTCCATATCCGAACCACCTTTTTCGGAAGTATCGTGGAAGAAATTCCAATTATCATTTTCAAATTCTTCAATTGAATTATTCATTAGATTTTCAAAAAAAGTATCTGCATTAAAATGACCGCACCACCATGAACCATCTTCATTTAGTTCATACCCTTCAATATGATCCTCAACAATTTCAATAAATTGTTGTAATCGTCTAAGAACATAGTTTTGGTTTTCGGTTATAATGATTTTCATACAATGATAAATAAATTAATAAAGTGGGAATACATTTGTACCGTCTGTTGAATCAACCGCAATGTACCCAACATTTTCCACAGTATAAATATAAAGTGGTGGATACTTAACCGAATACAACGGTGCTCGTAATAACACAACTGACCAACGACCTGTATATCCTGCGTCAATTAAACATTGTTCAGATTCTTCTTGTGTCATTTTAAGTGGTGGGTGAATAACCAAATCATCTAAGTAAGGACTATCCACAGTTTGAACACTTATCTTCCCGCCAGAAGTACAATTAACCATAATTGTTGCATACTCATCGTTACCCCTAAAGATACAATGAATGAAACTTAAATCGTGAGGGGATGACCCCTGATAAAGTTTTGCCATTTTCGTCATACCAAGTGCAGTTTCCCAACACTTGTTTAACATTTCATTAAAATTTAAATTTTCCATAATTATTTTCATATTTTATAAATAGTTAATAATCCGATTCATCATCATCTTCATCACATTCACGATCCCTATATTCTCGTTTAATTAGGGAACGATATTTACTAACAATTACATCAGCCACAAACGACTCAAGTTCGTTATCTTCAACATACACATCACTACAAAGGTCATTATATGAATTAATAAATGTTATTGCGGATTCATTTACTATGTTAATTTCATAACTATCATAAGTTCCGTAGTTACAAGGATCGGTATAATCAAAACCCTCAATAACAATATCCTTTAAGTGATCCATTAATTCACGGTCATTCAATCTCCTACGTAACCATAGAATTTTACTTTGAGATTCAGTTATAATTATTCGCATGATTCAAATGATTTGTGAAAAAAGTTTTTTAGTTTATCGTAATAACCATAATCCTCAAAAAATTTATACAGATCTTTATTTTTATATGAATCTTTAATCCCAAGTGTTAGATTAGTTTCCCACACAATTCCCAACATAACGTCATCGGCAAAATATAACGAGTCTTTTTCTGTGTTTGACCATATTCTACAAATGTCTTTAGGATCCAACTCGGAAATAATTTTATCCGCAATACTAAGTCGTCGTACAAATGAACGAATTAGTTTATCTTGGTCTTCTGTTATTATTATTTTCATTTCACCAATTATATTCTTTTTCCATATCAATAAAAATCCCATATTCAATGGATATTGTATCTCTTGCATAATTAACTTCACTAACTGTAATCCCCCTAAGTGAACCTTCCCCTTTTACTATATTTAAATTTTGGTCAAAAGTTATTTTATTAATAGAATTATAAATACTTTTTTGGTACTTATGTATTTCCTCTAATATCCCATCGGGTTCAAAATCACAATCACTACAATCTTGGTCAATAACTTTAAGGTATAAAGTAATCTCATAGATTTTACCATCAATTCTATCAGATTCAATTTCTAATTCCCATTTGATGTCATCTCTAATGTTTCTCAATATTGATCTTGATACTATAATTTCTTTTATAAGTTCAATTTTATCAATAATTTCGATTGAATAGTTTTTCATATTATTTTCTTTTTTTTCTTCCCTGACAATGTGCTTTTTGAGAAAAACCTTTAGGGTTATTACAATCAATTGATTTTTTATATTTTTG
>Ga0307378_10010287_pt1 | contig 12159 bp, 8 predicted proteins | sample UN1MG_FD_202238 | JGI IMG/M metagenome (GOLD analysis project Ga0307378, IMG submission 202238) | Soil microbial communities from Risofladan, Vaasa, Finland - UN-1 | ecosystem: Environmental > Terrestrial > Soil > Coastal area > Acid sulfate soil | place: Finland: Risofladan, Vaasa | collected...
AGCTTGCCCGCGGTCCAGTCCTTCAGCGTTTCGTTGTCGGAGCGCTTGAAGAACTCCATGCCGATCCTGATCCTGGGGTTGCGCGCGTGGACCGCCTTGATGATCCGGTACTGCGCCTGGTGGTTGGCCATGGAGGTATGGCTCTCGCCGAGGTAGACATAACGCATGCCGGCAAGCTCGTCGGCGAGCTGCTCGAGGGTGATGCTCCGGCCGGTGGCGGCCGAGTAGATCCCACCCGCCTCGACCGTGAGCGCGCGCTTCTTGAGGTTGGCGTCGCCGAGCGGCAGGGTGTTGACGGTGGCGGGCATGCGGGCCGCGCAGCCGGTTACGGAGAGCGTTACCGCGGCGACCAGCAGCATCGCCGCGAAGCGTGCGGAGACGGCGGTAATAGTTCTCACAGGTCTTCTCCCTGTTACCTTTCCTACAGAAGAATCCGGCGGCGGCGCAGCCGATTCGCTGCACCGCCCGCCGGGTAATCTTGTTCTACGCTATTGTGACCTATCAGCGCCTGCCAAGCCAATCCATGTCGATGGTGATGCCGGCGCGGAAGGTGCGCGGCGCCAGCCAGAGGCCGAGCTCGCCCGGAATCGGGCTGCCCTGCGCGTCACGCGTGTAGACGTCGGCCTTGTCGAACAGGTTGTCGATCTGGGCGAAGGCACTGAAGGTGTAGGTGTCGGTGGTGAAGAAGGTCTGCGAACCCTTCAGGTACCAGATCTGGTAGCCGGGGCGCTCGGTGCCGCCGTCGTAGGGAATGCTGTTGATGAACTGTCCGCGCAGGTTGACGCGGGTGCCCGACTGCGGCTTGAACCAGAGCAGTTTGACGAAGGCGGTGTGCTCGGGATAGCCGAGGATCTTCTCGCCATCGTCGTCCTCGCGCTTGACGTAGGTGTAGGAGAACTCGGGTGTCAGGCCGAAGGGCATGTTGACTGCCAGGGCCGAGTTGAAGCCGCTCGCCGTGAAGTCGTTGAGGTTGTTGTAGGTGTAGGGGAAGACGGAGAGGTCGAAGGCGATGCCGTCCTTGATCTTGTTGTAGAAGATGTCGAAGGAGCCGGTGAGGTACTCGCTGGTGTGGGCGTAGCCGAAGGTGAGGTTATTGGAGGTCTCGGGCTTCAGGTCGGGATTGCCCTTGAAGAAGAAGCCGAGGTCGATGTAGAGCTCGCCGAAGCGCGGGGCGCGGAAGCCGTGGCCGTAGGTGAAGCGCACGCGGTTGTCGTCGTCGACGGCGTAGACCGCGCTCAGCTTGGGGCTCCATTCCTTGCCGAAGTCGCTGAAGTTGTCGTAGCGGAAGCCGGCGGTGAACTTGAAGTTCTCCAGCAGGTTGAACTCGTTCTGCGCCCAGAGGACGTGGATGTCGCGGTCGGCCTCTTTGGCGTCGGTGCCGGGGATGGTGAGGCTGCCGCGCTCGAGCTTCTGGTTGCGGAACTCATAGCCGAACTGCAGGAAGTGGTCGCGCTCGGCCAGGTTCCAGATGTGCCGCGCGGTGGCCTTGAATTCGTTGTTAGTCTCCACCCAGGGATCGAGCACGCTGGAGGTGTCGTCGGTGTATTCACGCGTCTCCTCGCGGTCGTAGACGCCGTAGTTGTAGAGCACGTTGACCGTGGTCGAGTCTCCGACCTCGAAATCGAGCTCGGGCGACAGCGAGTAGCGGGTCAACTCCTGCATGTTGTTGTACATCGGGCCCATCTGGGTCGCGCCGGCAAACCACCACTTGGAGATGTCGCGGAAGCTGTAGTCGGCGAAGAGACGCGCACGCACCCTGTCGGTAACCGCGTATTCCATGTTGCCGCTCAGCACATAGCGCTTGCTGGCGGGCTCGCCCTGGGTGACCAGAGTCGCATCGTCGAGGTCGTAGCCGTTGTAGTTGCGGTAGGAGGCGGTGATCGCGCCGCTGAAGTTGCCGCTGCGGTAGCCGAGGGTGTCGCTGAAGCGCGTGTCCTCATAGCTGCCGTAGGCGATGTCAAGCGAGTTGGTGAAGCCCGAGTCGGTGGGCTTCTTGGTGATGAAGTTGATCACGCCGGCCATGGCGTCGGAGCCGTAGATGGCCGAGCTGGCGCCCTTGACGATCTCCACGCGCTCGACGTTGGAGAGGTCGATATCCTCGAGGTTGACTTCGCCGAGGCTGTTGCGGCCGAGGTAACGGCGCCCGTCGACAAGGATCAGCACCGAGCTGCCGCCGAGGCCGTTGATCGAGACCTGGTTGGTGGCGCCGCGCGGGCTGACGACGATTCCTGAGCCTGCCTGCTCGATGAGGATTTCCTTGGCCGACTGGCCGCCGGAGTCAACGATGTCGTCGGCGCTGATCAGCGTCGTCGGCTCGGCGACATTGCGCAGCAACTCCTCGCGCCGGTTGGCGGTGGTGATGGTTATCTCAGTGGAGAACTGCGCCAGGGTGAGCCTGACGTCAAATGCTTTCTGCTCACCGGCGGACAGAGCGATCTCCTCGCTGAGGTAGGGGGCAAAGCCAACGAAATTCACCTTGACTCTGTAGGTGCCGGCTGCCAGGTCTCTGAAGGCTACCGAGCCGTTGTTATCGGTGACTCGGCGGGTGGCCTGGTCGGGGCCGGGGCCCTGCAGCGTGACCACTGCGTTGGGAATCGCTCCGCCCTTCTCCGATACGCTTACAGTTAGCTGAGCCGTCTGCTGGGCAAAAGCGGGAACGGTTGCCAGAACCATGGCCATTAGCACCGCCAGCACGGCTGACCGAAAAGTGAGATTCATTTGTTCCTCCAATGTCGCGAGTTGAGTCGGAATTGCTAATAAAGTACCAAATTACCGAATCGTTTTGCGTTAAATGCCCATTTGAACCACGAGAAGTTAGTGCCTTCTTGACAATTTGTCAACTCGTTTACCGGCGCTAAAAGCATTCCGCAGACTACACAAGTACTTAGTTTAAATCTTATACGGCAATCAGGCTTAGATGTTCCAAACTGTTGCGCATACGGGGCTGCGAATGCTAAGTTTCGACCTCAGAACGAGGCAAGCGGATGAGCATTGATTTAGCCAAAGCCCTTGACGATGCCTGCCGCGGTGCGGAAATCGCCTGCGAGTTGATGATGCGCACCTACCGCGGCGATTACGAGGTCTACACCAAGGAGGGCGCCGGCGACCGCGCGGGAGCCGTGCTGACTGAGGCCGACCTGGAATGCGACCGCGCGCTGCAGCACTTCTTCACCTCGCGCTACCCCGGCCACGCGATCGTCTCGGAGGAGTCTGTCGGCTCCCTGCCCGAAGGCTGGCAGGAGCACGAGTGGATCTGGTTCATCGACCCCATCGACGGCTCGCTCTCCTACCTCGAGGGCACCGACAATTTCGGCGTCTCCATCGGGCTGACGCGGCGGGGAGAGCCGCTCCTGGGCGTGCTCTGCAACCCCGCGCGCGGGCTGCGGGCTTGGGCGGTGAAGGGGTGCGGTGCTTTCCTCAACGGTCTTGAGACGGGGCCGTTGGCGCCTGCGGGCGAACCGCCGCGGCTGATGCTGAGCAGCAACCAGAGCAAGCGCTATTCCTACGGTAAGGCAATCGGGATCTTTGCGCCGCGCGAGGTGGTGATGCTCGAGTCGGTGGTGACCAAGACGATCCGCCTGTTGCAGGACGGCGCCGATTATTACTTCTCACTGCCGCACGAGGTCTTCGGCGGCGGCTGCCCCAGCGCCTGGGATTTCGCCGGCTCGGCGGCGATCCTGCGCGAGGCCGGCTGGTTCGCTGCCGACATCTACGGCGAGCCGATGCGCTTCGGCGGCCCGGAGACTTACTGGCGCCGGGGGCACCTGTTCTGCAAGCCGGAGCTCTCCGATGCGTTGCTCGCGCAACTGGGCGCCTTCGTGCAAGAGCGGCGGCAAGCCGGCGAGGCCTGGTTCAGCGACCGCGACGTCGACCGCACCGACCTGCAGCCCTGAGCGGCGCAATTCCCCGGCGGCCGCATTCCTGCTATTCTCATTGAAGGACGACTCACCATTGACGGCTGCAATATGCCTTGATCCAGGGGGACGAGTGATGAAGGAGAAACGTCAAACGCCGCGGCGCGTCAATCGCCGCGAGTTCGTGGCGACCACAGCCGCGGCCGGAGTGATGCTGGCCGCGGGCGGCACAAAGCTGATCGGAGGCACTCAGGTGAAGAAGAGCCCGGTTTACCTGGTCCAGGGAGCCGAGCGCGCCGCGATGCTGGCCGGCCTGCTCGAGCTGTTCGGGCGGGAGCGCTGGAAGGCGTGTGTCGCCAGCGGAAGCGTGGTCATCAAGCCGAACTTCAACAGCGCGCACGAATTCCCCGGGTCGACGCATCCCGAGACGCTGCGCCTGCTGCTGGGCGAGATCAAGACTGCCGGCGCGGCTTCGCTGACGATCGCCGACCGCAGCGGCATGGGCAACACGGCCGAGGTGATGGAGAAGGTCGGGGCGACGGCGCTCGCTGCAGAGTTCGGCGCGCAGATCATCCCCTTCGAGTCGCTGCCCCCGGAGGCGATCGTGCACAAGGAATTGCCCGGCAGCCACTGGAGCCGGGGCGTCGAGTGGCCCAGGCTCTACGATGAAGCCGACTGCATCGTGCAGACCTGCTGCCTCAAGACGCATCAGTACGGCGGCCACTTCACGCTCAGCCTCAAGAACACCGTCGGCATGGTGGCAAAGAACTCGGTGACCGGCGAGCATAACTATATGCGCGAGCTGCATGGCGGGCCCAATCAGCGTTTGATGATCGCCGAGATCAACGCGCTCTACGAGCCGGCACTGGTGGTCCTCGACGGCAGCAAGTGCCTGGTCGACGGCGGGCCGCACGTCGGCACGCTCAAGGAGCCGGGGGTGATGCTGGCGGGCACTGACCGTGTGGCGCTCGACGCCGTCGGCGTCGCGATGCTGCGGTTCTACGGCACGACGCCGGAGGTCTCCAAGGGCAAAATCTTCGAGCAGGAGCAGATCCGGCGCGCCGCGGAGTTGGGGCTGGGAGTGCCCTCGGCCGAGGGCATCGAGATTGTAACGCCCGGCGGCGGCAGCGAGGAGTTTGCCGCCAAGCTCAGGGAGATTCTGGCCCAGGGGTAGACCATGGCGGATGACCAGGCGGAGCGCCCGGCGGGCGCTGGCAAGCTCAGCCGTCGCCGTTTTCTGGCCGCAACCGGCGCGGCGGCGGGCATCTCGCTGCTGGGGATGAAGCCGGCCTACCTCTCCCCCGCTCTCCCCTCAGTGACAGGCCGGTCCGCGGCCGGCGCCGAGGCGTTGGTCCTCGGCAGCTCGCAGGACGGCGGCGTCCCGCACGCGGGCTGCCCCTGCGCCCACTGCGAGGCGGCGAGGCGGAATCCGGAGTTGGGCCGCCGCAGCCCCGGCCTCGGCCTGTTGGATCACGCCGAGCGGAAGGCATTCATGATCGACGCGGGGCCCGATTTTCCGCGCCAACTCGACGACTTGCCGAGCGAGTGGCGCGACGGCCGGAATCCGCTGGCGGGTGTCGTCCTCAGCCACGCCCACATCGGCCACTACGCCGGGCTGGTCCACCTCGGCCGCGAGGTGCTGGGAACGCTCAAAGTGCCGGTGTGGTGCAGCGAGCGGATGGCCGCCTTCCTGCGCGACAACGGCCCCTGGAGCCAACTGGTCGGGCTCGGCAATATCGAGTTGAATGTGTTCGAGCCGCGCCGAAAGTTCAAGCTGACGGATAATCTTGTCATTGAGCCGATAGCGGTGCCCCACCGCGCCGAATACACCGACACGCACTTCTTCGTTGTCGAGGGTCCGGAACACCGCCTGCTCTACCTCACCGACATCGACCGCTGGGAAGGGTTGGAGCCACCGATCGAGGCACTGGTCGCCGGCGTCGATATCGCGCTGCTCGACGGCACGTTCTACTCGGCGGAGGAGTTGCCGGGGCGCGACATGTCGAAGATCCCCCACCCGCCGGTGGTGGAAACGGCGGCCAGGCTCGCGGACATCGCGGCGGCGGGCAGGACGCGCATCGTCTTCACGCACCTCAATCACAGCAACCTGCTGCTCGACGCCGACGGGGAAAAGCTGCGCGCCCTGAGAGACAAGGGATTCGATATCGCCCACGACGGGCAAAGCTTCGAGCTCTGAGCGGGAAAGCGCCTGCCTCAGCCCGACCCGCTATTTTAAATAGAACCGCAGGAATTCGACCGCGTGCGACCATGGGCCGAGCCGCGCGTTCCTGGGATTCCATAAGCGCGGTCCGCGGTCGCCGCCGGGCTGCGGTCCGCCCCAACGGCCCGGCCAACTCAGCCAGCTCTCATCGGAATCATCCACAATCTTCAGCAGGTAGCCGCCGGGTCGCAGCTCGACGCCCGCTGCGGTCGTCTCGGAGCCGAGGGAGAAGATTTTCTCCTCGTCGACGTAAGTGGGGTGTTCTCCGGCGGAGTGGTAGAGGGAATGGCTGCCGGGGGCGATGTAGAGTATCGGCCTGCCGCCCCTGATCCCGGCCTGATTCAGCTCGACGGCTGTCGCGTACCAACCCTGTGTCACGGCCAGGTAGCGCGGATGCTCTTCGTCCTCGAGGTAGACGGCGGCCATCTGCCAGTCACCCGAGCGGCCGGCAAACCCTTCCTCGTGAGGGAAAAGCATCCAGTACTGAATGACTGTAAAGCGCTCGCCGTCAGTTCCCGCTTCGAAGGCAACGGCGTAAACCATCGGTGTGAAATCGGCGACCGGCCCGAGGTCATTGAGGCGGAGATAGGCGCCGCCGCCGGCCAGTGCGAGGTCGGCCGGAGCCAGGGGGCCCTGCTTCGCGGTGCCGTCGACCAGACCCCAGAACCAACGCGGGCCCTGCCTGAGGTCCGCGGAAGCGAGGTAATCCTCAACAGCCACGGGTCGCGCGGCGTCGCCCTCGCTGAAGACCAGTATCGGCGCGTAGCGCTCGGCAAGCGCTCTCGCTCTTTCCGCAGGCAGCGGAGTCGGATTCGCCGCAGCAACAGGACCGAGGGCGTTCTCCGCCGTCCAGTAGTAACCCTGGATCAGCATTACCAGCAGCAGGACTGCGACGATCGCGCGGCGCCCCCATGTGGGGACAATCTGCGGCGGCGTGGGCACGACCACCACCTCCTGCGGCGAGCGGATGACGAAGAGGAAGCCCTTGGTGTAGGAGATCATCGTCGCGGCGATGAGGATGAGGCTGCCGGCGATGAAGAACTGTTCGCCGAAGGGGAAGTCGAGGAAGTAGCAGACAACCAGCCCCGCCTGGAAGCCGAAGGCGTACTTGCCGATGATGTTCGACTCCATCATCACGCGCTTGCGCCCGGCGACGAGGACGCCGGCGACAACGATGAGCGCGTCCTTGCCGACGATCACCAACGCCAGCCAGAGCGGGAAGTCGCGCGTGGCCATCAGCACGAAGGCCAGCAGGATGACGAAGAGCTTGTCGGCGAGAGGATCGATCATGCGGCCGAGGTCGGATGCCTGGTCGAGGAGGCGCGCGAACCAGCCGTCGAGGAAGTCGGTGAGGATGGCGAAGACCAGCAGCACACCGGCGGCGATGCGCGCGGGCACCGAGTCGATCAGCAGCAGCCAGCCGATGAACGGCACGGCGGCGATGCGCGCCAGGGAGAACAGATTGGGAATGGTGAATATTTTTTTCGCGGAGAAATCGAGCATGGCCCTCACCCTTCTTGTCATGGCGGTGCCCCAAGTCTAGGGGAGGTTTTGTTGTGTAACAAGGGAATTGGGTAAAGGAAGGATTTCACCACGGAAGACACAGAGGGCACAGAGTTGAAGAAGGAGAAAAGAAGAGGGATAAGGGGCGGAGTTGGGGCGCGTTCGCCAAAGTCGAAATGATTATCCCGCCGTTGCCGGGATGCGGGGGCCGTGAACGACCCCCCTACAAGTTTTTGCGGGGGTATGGTGATTATGGCGGGCGATGCAGGGATTAGCAGAGGGGATTGCTATGGGCTATAATGCCGGGAGTTCAGGGCGAAGGAGAGTTGATGTGACAGCGGAGGAAGCGGTAGCGAAGATCGCCGACGTGGTCGCCAACATCGAGATGGTGGTCAAGGGCAAGACGGAGGCTGTGAGGCTGGCGATCGTGACGCTGCTGGCCCGCGGCCACCTGCTGATCGAGGACGTGCCGGGCGTGGGCAAGACGGTGCTGGCGCACTCGCTGGCGCAGTCGCTCAACTGCTCCTTCAGGCGGATCCAATTCACCTCCGACCTGCTGCCGAGCGACATCCTCGGCGTCAGCATCTTCAACCAGAGCAGCCACGAGTTCGAGTTCCGCCGGGGCCCGATCTTCAGCAACATCGTGCTGGCCGACGAGATCAACCGCGCCACGCCGAAGACGCAGAGCAGCCTGCTGGAGGCGATGAGCGAGGGCCAGGTCAGCGTGGAGAATGAGACGCTCGCGCTTCCGGCGCCGTTCATGGTGGTCGCCACCCAGAATCCGATCGAGTACTACGGCACCTACCCGCTGCCGGAGTCGCAGCTCGACCGCTTCCACATGCGCATACATCTCGGCTACCCGGAGCGCGAGTTCGAGCGCATGATCGTGACCGGGATGCGGTCGTCGGAGAAGCTGGCGGCGATGACGCCGGTGCTCAACGGCGACGAGGTGGCGTCGCTGCAGGAGCGCGTCGAGCGGGTGCGGATGGAGTCGAGCCTGCAGGAGTACCTGCTGGAGATCGTGGAGCGGACGCGAGCGAGCGACCGCTTCCAGCTCGGAGTCAGCCCCCGCGGCGCGATCGCGCTCTACCGCTGCGCCCAGGCGATGGCCGTGGTCGAGGGCCGCGATTACTGCGTGCCCGACGACATCAAGCGCCTGGCGGCGGCCTGCTTCGCCCACCGTGTGATCCTGAGCAGCAGGCGCCGCGACGGCGGCTGGAGCACCGCCGAGACCGCCGAAGCCGTTGCCGAGCTGATCGAGAGCGTGAGCGTGCCGCGCTGAAAAGCCGCTGGCACTGACATCCATTTATGGCTTCTTTCAGATTCAAGATCCTGACAAGGAATCCCGAGCTGGGGATTCGCGCGAGCGGGCTGAAGTTTGCCTTCATCTTCGTCGTGGTGCTCTTCGCCGCGGTAAACACCGGCAACAACCTCACCTACCTGATCTTCTCGGCATTGCTCGGGGGAGTGGTCATCAGCTGGTCGACCGCCTATCTCAGCCTGCGCGCCATCGAGGTGAACCTGAAGTTTCCCGAGGAGATCTATGCGGGCGAGGAGACGCGCGTCGACTTCATCATCCACAAGGGGCCGGGGCTGCTGCCCGGGCGCTCGCTCGGCTTCGGCTTCCGCCCCGTGCCGCCCAACGAGGCGGCCCACCAGCCCTATCTGTCGCAGCTCGAGCGGGGCGAGACGCGCCGGCTGCAGGGCAACTACTTCTTCAAGCGCCGCGGCCGCTTCCGGATCGACGGCGTCGACGTGCGCTGCAACTACCCCTTCGGGCTGATCAGCCTGGGCAAGCACTACCCGCAGCCGAAGGAGATCCTCGTCTATCCGAAAATCGTCAAGCTCGAGGAGATGCTGGAGCGGCGCTCGGAAGGGGCGTTGATGCGCGATTCACACCGCCGCGGCCACGACGGCGGCCTGCTCAACGTGCGGCCTTTCCTGCCCGGCGACGATTACCGGCGGCTGCACTGGAAGGCATCGGCGAAGCTGGAGCGGATGATGCTGAAGGAGTTCTCTCAGGAAGAGGGCGAGGCGATCTGGCTGCATTTCAATCCGCTGCGCCGCGGCGATAAGCGGCGCGATGACGACAGGATTTTCGAGCTGGGCGTCTCAATGGCCGCCTCGATCGCCTACCTCGGGCGGCAGTCGGGGCTGCGGATGCTGTTCAGCGCTCCCGACCTGCGGCTGGTGCCCGGAGAGCCTGCCGACCACACACGGCAATTCCTCGATTACCTCGCGGAAGTCCGGATCGGCCCGCGGGCGCTTTCGAGCGATGTGTTGCGCGTACCGGAACACCGCAGCGAAGAGGCGGTGATAGTGGTCGACCCGCTCAACACGGGCGCCGACTGGGGCCGGGCGGAGGTCTACGACCGCGGCAATCTGGAGAAGATTTTTTCCGGCGGGAGGACCGGGAGGTGAAACCGTCGACGGCATTGAGGCTCTCGGCGACGGCGCTCGTCGCTTCCGGAGGCCTGGCGTTGGCGGTCGCCGGCAGCGAGACGGCGACCTCGGGTCTGGTGATGGTCGCGGTGGCCCTCATCGCCGCCGTGCTGGGAAGCCCGAGGCCGCGAAACGCCAAGGTCAGGAAATACGTCTGGAACGCCCTGGCCTTCCTGGCGTTGTTCCTCTTCCTCGGCGAGCTGGTGCTGACGCGCGACCTGCTGGCTTCGGTGGTCAGGCTCGTCATCTTTCTGACCTCCTACAAGCTGTTCAACATCGTCGCCACGCGCGATTACTTCGTCCTCTTCATGCTCAGCTTCTTCCAGATGCTCGCCGCCGCCTCGATCTCCTACGACTACCGCTTCGCCCTGCCGTTCGTAATGTTCATCATCTTCGCCAGCCTCAGCCTCTGGCTGCACACGATGGTCGCCGGGCGGGAACGCGAGAGCCAGGCGCGGATGCTGCACACCGGCTGCCCGCAGCCCGATGACACGCGGCGGATCGGCTGGCGGCGGATGGGCGCGCACGTAGTCATCGGCGTGGCGATACTGGCGCTGGCGATCGCCTTCTTCCCGCTGATACCGCGGCTGCGCACCGACGTCCTCGGGCCGGCGATGTCGGAACCGCTGCAGCAGGTCTCCGGCTTCAGCTCGATCGTCGACCTGGGCGCGATCGGGGCGATCAAGATGAGCGACCGGATAGTGATGCGGGTGACGCTAAGCGGCGATCCCGAGGTCGTGGCCCGCAGGCCGAAGTTGCGCGGCATCGCCCTGACCCACTTCGACGGGCGCCGCTGGTACCACAACATGCGGGGCGGGACGCGGCTGGAGCGCTCGCGCGACGGCCGCTTCCATCTGCCCGAGCCCGCGCCGGGGCCGAGAATCCGCGAAGAGATCATTCTCAAGCCCCTCGACACGAGGGTGATCTTCGCCTCGGGCAAGCCGAAGAGCGTGCGCGGGCCGTTCAATTTTCTCTACGCCGGGCCGGCGGGTTCGCTTTTCCTGCGCAGGTTCAATTACACGCAGATCCGCTACGATGTGATTGCCGTGCTGCCCGGAATCGACCGCGAGGAGTTGGGAGGGATCGGCTTCCCGGAGGTCGACGAAGGGCTCCGGCGTTACCTGCAGATACCGTGGAACGAGCAGTTCACTATCGACGACAGGCGGCGCGTGCAGGAGTTGGCGGAGAGCGTGATCGCGGGCAGCGCGGACCTTTTGGAGGCGATGCGGAGGCTCGAGCGGCACCTGCAGCGGGAGTATCGCTACACACTCGACCTGCGCGGCTACCGCGGCTCGCGCTCCAAGCTGGTCTCGTTCCTGTTCGAGCGGCGCGAGGGGCATTGCGAGTTCTACGCCTCGTCGATGGTCCTGATGGCCCGCCTGATGGGTGTGCCGGCGCGGCTGGTCAACGGCTTCCAGCTCGGCCAGTACAACCCGATCGGCGACTTCTACACCGTGCGCGCAGCCGATGCCCACTCCTGGGTCGAGATCTACTTCCCCGGCCGCGGCTGGGTGGAATTCGACCCCACGCCCGCCGGCGGGCAGACCAGCGAATTCGCGCGGGCCACGCCCGACTTGTGGTCGGGGTGGCTGGAGAGCGTCGACATGTTCTGGATCCAGCACGTGATCGCCTACGACGCGATCGACCAGGAGCAATTCTTCGAGGACGTCAAGGGTGGCATCGGCTCGGCCTTCGGTGTATTTAACTCCGTGATCGACACGCTGCTCTCGCTGATTCCGAATCTCGACGTGAGCGCCGATTTCTACCCCGCGCTGCGACTGGTGGTGCAGCTTCTGATCGCGGCCGCGGTTCTGGCCGCCGTCTACCTGCTGCTGATCAGACCGCTGCTGCGCGGGCGCCGGGAGCCGGCGGGACGCAGGGTGGTGTTCTTCGAAAAGACGGTGAGGTTGCTGCGGAAGCGGATCACTGGGTATGAATTCACGCCGGATCAGACCGCCAGGGAGTTGGCGGCGGCCGCAGCCGGATTGGCTTGCGGCACGTTGGTGGCGGAGATCGTCGAGATTTACGAGCGCGTGAGATTCGACAGCGGGGAGGGCCGGCCCGCGGTGACGGCCGCCGGCAACGCGCGGGTGAGGAAGTTGGAGCGAGCGCTGCGGGGGGAGCGGTGATGGTGCGGCG
>Ga0307378_10010288_pt1 | contig 12159 bp, 5 predicted proteins | sample UN1MG_FD_202238 | JGI IMG/M metagenome (GOLD analysis project Ga0307378, IMG submission 202238) | Soil microbial communities from Risofladan, Vaasa, Finland - UN-1 | ecosystem: Environmental > Terrestrial > Soil > Coastal area > Acid sulfate soil | place: Finland: Risofladan, Vaasa | collected...
CCATTCATCAAACCAAATATCGGGGTTGCATTCCACATACCATGGAAAAATATGGCTAAAAGCAATCCCAATAAAATTAATATAATCTTCAAAGTCTTTTTCTTTACACTATATGATAGCAAAAGGCCAGTTGCAGACATAACGGTAAAAAACGGATGTACTAAAGCTGATAATATCCCACGAATAGCAAATAGGGATACAAGATCACCCAAAAATGGAACTACAGCTGCCCTGGCATAATAAAATATATTTTCTGTCATTGCGAATCCAAGACCAACAAGAGATGCGTATACAATAACATCTGTAAAATCAGTCAATTTATCTTTTCTGAACATTAAAATACAAAAAATACCCAAAAATTTCATAGACTCTTCTACAACAGGAGCCACAAAAACAGGGATGACTATCCCTGGAACTGCGTCAAAAATAGATACAATCTCATTGCCAATAACTTCGCTTAAAAACAGAGAGCTAACCGATGTTACTCCAATTCCCCATAGGAATAAACCTATGATAACAATCCATGGTTCTGGTTCGAATCTATCCAACAACACAACAGCATACAAGTATATGACAGTAGGGATAGCCGCCATAATCGTAGCTAGACAAAGATAAAACATGGTTGCTTTACAGACAACGAGATATAATGCCACAAAAAAAGTGATAACACCTATAATACAAATAACTATTGATAATATTCTCTTCATCGTCATGATGTTAACTCATCTAGCAATAGACAAATCAAGGTCATATGTCCAAGTTATCCCTCTTTTATCGTGGATACCAAACATTTTTTGTACAGGACGAGATGACCTAACCAATTCTTTCAAAGAATATATGTCTCCTCCAACGAAAGAACCATTCAATATCACTCTGCCAAAATTAGTAGAAAAATCAGTTGCAGTATGAAAATGCCCCGCTATAGTATAATTAGGTATACATCCTGTAATACTAGCCATACGTTCGGAAACGGCTTCTAATGATTTGATGTTTCTTGCATTGTCTCCGTGTAAAAGTAAAAATTTATGATTGCGTATAGTCTCCATCAGCCACCAAGCATCAGGAACAACAAAATTAACCCTACTATTATCACTAAAACGCTCTTTAAGAAATTTGTAACACACATAATCCCAATTCACATATTCTTTCTCTACCCCCTTACTTGCACATCTTCCATGATTACCATATACCCCATAAAAGTTAATATTTTCAAACAACCCCAACCAATAATAAATCATATCCGAGATAGCATCAGTACCAGCTACTGCCTGATCTACAATTGGCATATTGATATACGTACTCGACCAATTGCCTGCCGCGTTCATACCGGCTACTATATCTCCAGGGCAGAATATATGTAAATTAGGCAAACTGTACAACTGAGAATGTAATTCAACAATATCAGTTATAGCTGTCTTTAAAAACTCTACTCTCTTCTTAAATATCTCAAAATTATACTCAGATATTCCCCCGGTTTCTGACAGACTGTGATGATGGCCGATATGGGCATCACTTAAAACCAACCCAACATCTTCTGGAAGGTGCTTCTGTTGGGCACTTTTCTTAGAGAATTTGTATACTTCTTTTTTGACATTTGGCAATGCCACTACTGCATCTTCTATTCTATCCGCCAAAATTTCTGTAGCCATATGACGAACGCTAATTCTTCTATCGTTAGCATCTGATATTCTCTGAGCCAATGCCACCTTCATATTCTGTTTGATACGAACCCTGGTATTATCATAAAACGGCTTTGTTTCCCAAGTCGTTCGTCTCCATTTAGATTTACATGACTCACTAGTACGTTTAAGTTCAAGAGATATTATGCTGTATGGTAACCCTTGTATCGCCTTCAATTCAAAAAGAAGTGCTTCTTCTTCTGGTTTCCAGTCTTCTCCTGTCCGAGTCTCGTATTGATTGGTCACTTTTTTCTGAACCGTGGTACTCTGTTTTTTTGACATTTGTTTCCCTTCCTCTTATTTAAGTACATCGCTAATGCGATCATATGGGCACGAATCATTTTTTGTTTATTGAGATTCGTAACTCCTAAAGGATTTTCTCTATAATAAATTAGCGGGAGAGGTATATTAGCAAATTCTTTCTTCGCTATAATCGCTCTACCCCATAACTCAAAGTCTGGAACCAGATAAATTTTTTCGTCTTCCGAATATTTCCCTATTTCATTAAAATCTTTTCTTCTAAACATAGTGGTTGGATCTATCATGGGATTTAGAGGACCGTTCCTGTATTGGTGTAATATCGCAACATGCCCAGGTGGAGGATAAAACATCTTACCGATTTCTTTCCCACCGGAATCTATTTTTATGGCTTGACCCCCAACGCAAAACACTTTTTCAAATTCATCCAGGAAATCAACTTGTCTCTGAAGTCTATAGGGAAAACTGATATCATCTCCATCCTGGATAGCAAGATATTTTCCTTTTGCATTAGAAATAGCTTGGTTTCTTCTGAATGGTATTTTTCTATTATTAAAGTTGTAATACCTTTGTATCCGTTTATCATTAAACTCCTGAACAACTTCCCAAGTATGATCCTTTGAACCATCATCGACTATTATAAATTCAAAATCCTGAAATGTCTGATCTAAAATGGACTGGATCGCTTTCTTCACATATCTTTGACAATTATATATTGTCATTATAACTGAAACAACAGGGTCACCCATTATAGTATCCTCGTAAATACTTCGTAGTATTTATTGGAAATTTTATTCCAATTAAGGTCATTTTCTATTCTCCTAATGCCTGCACAAGATAGTTCGGCAGCAGTATCATGGGACAACAGTATTTCTTTGATGGCTTCGACAAAATTTTTGAATGTCCCAGATGTGTATGTCAAATTGCCATTTATATCATTATTGTAATCTGTTATTGCGAAGCCCCCTGACAAAGTATTTACGTTACCAACCTCCATGGCAATCCACGGTAAACCAGCCGCCATAGATTCAAGTATAACTATCGGTGCAACCTCCTTCTGTGACGGCAAAACAAAAACATCGGATTCAAAATACGACTGAATAACATCTTCTCTCGGTATATCGGAAAGCATTTTATATTTAAAATTATATTTTTTAATCTGCATTTTAAATCTTTGTCTCAACTGCTGTGCATGCCTGAATTCAACAGTAGAAGATATAAATACTACGGTGAAATCTTTGATGTCCTGATATACTGTGTCAAAAATCTTTGGCGTAAATTCTTGTCCTTTCCCTGGAAAAAAGTTTGATACACACAAAATTACTTTTTCTGTTTCAATTCTATATTTTTTGCGAAAAGAAAAATTCTGTTTTTTGAATTCATTGAGATTTATTCCGTTCGGAATAACTTCTACAGGGATATCATAATCTTCACATAATTTATAATCTTGATAATTATTAGAATGAGTGATAACCTGAATATTTTTTTCTTTATTCAAAAACAAATTCAACAAAGATGGGTCCGATAGTGAAGCGTTGAAGCCAACGGGAATTAAAACAACTTTAAATTTCGTTTTATCCATCCTATCCAGAACAATTGACCAATATTTGAAAAAATCGCTATAAACAAGGACAATATCGGGATCTGATACACGAAGTTGATTGATGAACTGGGTTGGACCACTCCCACAAGATTTTATTGTCACACCATTATGTACAATATCATTTTTACAACTTTTACTCAATATATCACATTCGAATCCCCTCTGAACCATGTTCTCCGCTATCTGCTGAATAACGAACTCACTGCCTCCAGTGTGAGGCCAAGAGTGATTTGCACAAATTGTGAGTTTCACCCTTGCTTCCATTTAAGATATATTTTTTTACACAAACGTTCAACCAATTTTTTATCATATCCCTTTTCGCAAACGCTGCATATGTATATAGGCGGACCTACGTTCTCGCTTCTCAAATGGCTACGGTTTTTCGCTGTTGTCCAATACGCAGAACCAAACCTACCCTCTTTCAAGCCACTACCACAAATAGCACACCTTAACGTCCGCATATACCATGATCTCATCAAAATTTTACCACTATTCCTTATAATCATATTTTCTTCCCGTAATAATTTCGTTTACACAAAAATTCCAACAATCTCTTACTAATTTTTTTCTGGCAATTATCGCAAATACTCAAAAAACCAACAGACTTCACTATATACCATCGGCAGACTTGATGGAGGACTTTAATGTTTCCACATATATCACATCTCACTTGATGTGGATAAATATGTTTCACTTTTTGCCAAAAATAAATTTAAGAAATTTTTTAGAACACTTTTTATAACAGTATGGACACACAGCAATACTTGTCCTTGAATTTTGCCACCAATATAGTAAATCAAGATAATCGTAGTATTTATTTTCTGGCATCGAATGTTGTGCCCTATCCGGTGAAAAAAATCTACCACAAACATCGCACATTTCAATATCAATACAATAAAAGGGATGATGTTCATCAAAAAACATTATTAAATTTTTTCCCCTAGACCCATCAATATACGGGTATCTATCTAATATCTCATTTCACTTTTTATTTACATATAGTTAGTTTTTTCCGTTTATTTAGTTATCGACATTTCGAGAAAACTGCGTGCTTTAGCACGCAAATGAATCGAAGTTGACAACTTTTGAAAATATTTTTCCAATTTTTTCAAAAAAAGTTTAGAAAAACTTCTTGTTCTTCCGAATATATAATAGTATTGTAAGTTTGGTCGCTGAGCCAGGAAGCCCCCACGCTTTAGCGTGGGGTAGTTCACTATTGGTAAAATCTTGGAGGTTTATATCCCTTCCATTTTTCTCTAAACAACCGCAAACTTCTTCCAAATCTAAGGGCCTTTTCTTGATGACTCAATTTACCCAATGTTTGATGTGGCATATGGACAATACCTGCTTTATAGTTCCAGCCAATCTTATAATCGGCATTGTGAACCCGGAAATTATAATCTGGATCTTCAAAATATGAAGGATTAAATCTCATATCAAACATACCAATTTTATCAACAATTTCCCTTTTTATTAACATCCCTCCACAACCAACATATGTGAAAAATTCTTTTATATTATCAATTCTTTTTATGGGCAAAAATCTATTATTCATTTGCCATGCCTCAACACCGACTACACCATAACCAGTCTCCAGAAAATTCAAATGCTGTTCTATCCATCCTTTTTTCACATACTGGTCATTATCCAAAAACATCATATATTTTGATTTAGGTTTATTTGCTTTAGCAAAAGCATAACCAATATTCCTGCCACCAATAACACCAAGGTTTTCAGAATTAATCATCAATGTCATGTATTTATATTCAGTGGCAAAGCCAGACAAGACATCAACAGAATCATCAGTAGAACCGTTGTCAACCCATAAAAGATGAACCATACCTTCTGGAGTGTTCTCTGAAAAGAATTGTATAAAGTCACGAGTAGTATCGCTTCCGTTACAAGATAAAACTACCAAATCAATATCACATTGTTCGTGACATTCTTGTATAATACGAGATGTCTTATTGACATCACCCATTTTTTTCTCCTCAATCCTGTTCGTTGTATATCTCGGCAACGCCGTGTATTTCTACATTATCTTCGTCATTATTGATAATTTTTAGACCAACTCGGTACAGATCAAGATTTTGGATAGAAATGTAATGTTGCCCTTCCCCGCTTCTGTTCTCATTAAAAACAACCAAACCATCTCTCGGCAACAGAGAATAACTAGAGGGAGATACAGTTGTAGAACCAACTGTAACAGACACAACAGCCTCCGGACTCCATGCAATATTCGCAGTTTTATATGAGTATCCATCTATGTTTATCAACGGTTCTATCTTCATATCTTCAGCCTCTCCATTTCTCAACGGAACAACTATTTTCCCGCTATTCTCAACGGCTGGCTGCCCATCAACGGCAAAGTCATTCCAATGATGAGTGTATTGCCCAGAAGCACACCCAATTTCAATACTTTTGTTGTCGTTATATTGATCGTTAGAGTCTACGGCAACAATAACCTGATCCACAGTACTTGTAGTCGTAGTCGTGTCTATATACATATAATCAACTTTTTGAGGTGCATATCCAAAATCAATATCTGTAATTCTTGGGACACCAGCCGTTGGAACATCCTCATATCCTTCTTCATTCGAGGTGCTTAATCCACTATAAAGTTCAAAATCAAATTTCACATATCTACACAATAACCCATCAAAATAAGCAGTGTAGTTAGGCTCGAAATAAGCACTATAATCAGAGTAACTATAATTGTTTTCGCTAACACTAAATCTCCATCGACCATTTGTATTAGCATATAACAAATAATTGACTAAAACAGATTTTAAATTAACTACATCTTCAAAATCGTAAACATAATTTGAACTACCATACCCTAAAGACCCTTTCGCGGCACCTGACATCATTAATACTAAATCATCTACCATATCAGAATCAGATATAGAAATCCCCTGGCCATTAGTTTGAGAAACAAATGTTTCATATGGAGGATAATTAGTATACCTATATAAAGTTGGTAACGCTATATTGCTACCTATTGACATATTAAGAATCATAACAGGATTCTCTTCATACCCGTCAATACCATTAACTTCAACGGCGGCTTGTTCCATGGAATAGACGGAACAACAGGGACCAGAATCAGTAAATGCGTAAGTTGATTTTTCTGTCGTCCAATATGATTGTTGAGACAAAAAGGCACTACTGCCAACAAGGCAATCCCACAGGGGTGAACCTCCAATATCAGCGTCGTCTCTCAAATCATCAATTAAATCTATAGCACTAGAAGCCGAGACTATACCATCAGATGTGACATTATCTACGCTGGGAATCCATGGGTAATTACTATAGCAATTAACAATAGCAACATCCCCTTGTCTTATCTTACTCGCCAATAACTCAAAATTCCCTACCGCTGCCGGATTTTGTAGTGCCTCTATCGCAAGATTAGAAGAACCGTCAAGACACGGAATACCAGCTACAGAGTTAGGTACAGAAACAGAATCACCAGAAGTATTAACAAATGTTTGACCATAGTACACAGTATCTTCAATAGTGACTTGTACAACTATTTTATACCTTAGCGTATCAACATTTTGCGTGAATGTGACATTGTTCATAAGTCCATAAAGATAATCGTCATATCTTGGTTGCAGTTTAGTAATTGCTTGACCATTAACAAGAGTAACCATCTGTTCAGATAATTGAACCTTATGGCTTAGAAGTTCTTCTGGGATTATATGTTCAGACCCTTCCGCCACATCTGCCAATTGCAAATATCCTTTCACTGATGCTTGAATTTCTTCAGACGGAGCGTCTCGGTGATAGTCTGCAACTTCTATCAAAACCTCAACAGATTGCCCCCTGTCTAAATACATATTAGACTGAAAAACATCAGTGGATATTTTGAGAAAATTATTTCCTTTGCCGCTTAAAATACCACCAGACACCATCATATATTCACCAGCAATCATAGACAAATATTCAGCGTCTAACCCACTACGTCCAAAATTCATATTAGTTTGCGGATTTATCTGCCATTTTATTTCATCGAGAGGATGGCTCTCTAATTCTTCTACCTTTTTCATATTGTTAATTGTCCCATCTCTACCGCCAATAAAATAGTGTGTTACAATACCGTAAACAATAGATGTTTGAGAACAGAAACGAGGCATTTCTGAATATGTAGCTTCATCGTCCATAGAAGAAATAATATCAGGAGTTATTCTGTGCATATACCCATCTGTTTTATATTCGAAAGTATCATCGTCACTATACACACCGCTAACTATGACGAACTTATCAATGGCATCCCAAATAGGTACAGGAAAAGCTCTTTTATATTCTGGTAATTCGTCATCTGTTATAGGGTCAGAATATGACCAACTATCTAGGGCTATGTCATAAACTAAGATTCTATCGTTATATTCTACCGATGAACCATCATCTGTTATTTTTCGAATACCGCTATATATATAAATCTTATTGTTTGCAGTATCACGTATGGCTGTCCCACAAGCTATGGCATAGGGTGCCCTATCCGGACCTCCTAAATCAATGGTAGGCATAGGTTCTAATTCATTCCACAAACCAGTGGCAGTGTCGTATCTCTCAACCCTGTCGGTAATATATAGATTATGATTCTCTACATCATAATCTATCCCGCCGAATATATATATTGCAGATTCGCCATCACCGACATCAACAGACTGAGCCATCATGCGAGGATATCTCATAGCAGCACTACCAGTCCAGGTGTCAGCATCACCATCGTAGGCATCTACACTATTCAAAACTCTACTACCATTTATCCCTCCACATGCATAAACCGGCTGTCCAACGGTTGGGTTTCTTCTTAACTGATGAAAAGCTCTACTTGTATTCATGTCGGCAACATTTGTCCAACCAACATCAACAGCCTGATCACGTATCTCTGTCTTTCTTGTAAAGATGCTTCTCACATTACTTGTATCTGCCAAATAATCTTCAGCATCAGCGGAGATGTTTATACAGAATGTTTGAGTCCTTAAAATATCCCCTTCTAGATCATATGTAATAGTAAAATACACATCAGAATTAAAAGTTACGCCAGATGGGATTGGACGCAATACAACACTTGCATAACTCCTTAAATTACTACTGATACTACCGTCTATATCATTATATGTGTCAACAATAGAATCTGACACACTTATAACATCTTTACCATTGTTCACTACTGTTACGGTGATTTCGGTGCCAGCTGGCACAATATGTCCAGCAAATGACACATCTAAAAGTATTTCATTAATACTAGTACCATCCATAACGAAACCATCTACAGATGATCCAGAAACCCTTCTATCAATTGGTCTGATTAATAATGGTTCTTTTGGTGCCAATACAGTTGGGATAATGCCCCTATTGACATTCCCTCCACCAAATAATGATATTGAAACAGTCCCATCTGGACCATCGTGTAAAGATACAGCCGAACCAGTTACCGTGATTTCATTCTGGTACTTAATAACAGATGTAACACCTAGAAAATCAGAACACGGACTATTTTCAGGTCTTTCAAATCCAATTTGACTATTAGTTGTAACTGATGCTTTTCTAAAGAAGACATAAGTCTCATCGTTGTTTGACAACCTTATAAACGCACTACCTCTACCAATCGTCGCGTTAGTAGTATCTAAAACCCAATCACCCACATACGGATCTACATATTCTAAAACATCACCCCAAATGATCTCAAGATCGGGGTTATCCGTATTAATAAACACTGATTGCCCTGGCTGCAATTCAATCAGTTCTTTTCCCGAAGCACTTAAACAACTTCGAAAAGCATTAGAGTATTTTGTGGTGGAAGAACTCGGATCGTGAGATATGGTCATTTTCCCATACCCTCTACCATCGGTCCAAAACTCCTGTTTATAATCATCGAACTCCATCAATAAATACGATCCAGTTGTAGCACTCTTATCAACGCTTAATGGCAAAAATTCCAAATTATGTTTTTTCTCAACAGAATAATTACCGTAAGAGCAACTAACTTTCAACTCGTGTGTTTCATAAGTATAAGCATCACTCGATGTCTCGAATATTACTTCTTGTACAGGACCTATTAAAACGCTATGTGTTACACCATTGCTGACATACGAATAAATGCCATTTTGGGGAGGTGGCACATCTATACTATGAGTGCCATTATAACTTAGAGTTTTTTTGCTGCCGACTCCTATTGGGGTCAATTCCCACTTCACCAATATATCATCTACAGCGGTAGTTGTAGTGTTATCATCAGGATTATCCGGGTCAATTAAATATACTGTTGCAAATTGTTCAGATGTTTGTATCCCATCAGCAATTGGTATATTTGGAACGACATCGAGTTGTAAAGGAGAATTGAACAGAATAATATGTCTTTTAACAAGACTATATCCACCCAATGTATATTTGACATACACATATATGGTTTTACGAGAATCTGGCACAGGAATAGGTAAATCAACATAAGAAACGGCCTTCTTTCCTCCTGTGGGAACACCGTCGCTGTCCAAGACATCCTCAATAGTATTTGTTATCACCAGTGTTGTATCAGGGAGTAACACAACGTTACTAATACCTGAATCGGTTGGTGTGGCATCCCTATTACACCAATCAAATGAAGCCTCACGTATTTGGACATCTATGGTTCCACCAGATATTTGCCTATCTCTAAGACTTAAATAAACCCTTACGGTATAATCAGAACTAGCACCGAGATATAAACCGTTGTATCTAGGATAATCATAAGTTGCTTGTTGTAACGACTCTAATGATTTTGAGCATCTTATGGTGACATATTTTCTATCTTTATTAACCATATACATGGAAAATGTATTTTTAAATCTTATGTATATAGGAGATGAAATATATCTAAATAGATCAACGGTATCATTATTCGGGTCTTTAATAGATGCAATCATACGAACTCGTAAATCTACAAATTCAATATCAGAACGCAACTCTTCATTTCGATTATTGATATAAATGCTACCCTTGACTTCTCCATCAACCATCTTCTCTATTGCATAATTATACATCTCAGTTAAAACAGGAACAGACATTTCAGTATTACCAGCGAAGTAATCAATACCAGCATCTTCTCCGTATCCATAGGATGCATCGACTGACAACGAGATTTCCAAATCATCCCTCTCGATAATATCCCCATTATCATCAATTATTTTCGCATATAAGGCAACCTTGTCCGGAAAAAATACTTCAATAGTTCTAGACGGCAAAACATTATTCCAAAAAATCTTTACAGAATTAGAATCTGTTATTTCATAAGATGTACTCTCAACATCTAATAAAGGAAAACTGGACATGCTGTCAGTACCGTTCCCAGTTGCTTTCACCTGAGCGGATTCCGATCTTCTACCATACTGGTCAATGAATACAATTGTGTAATAGTAATCCTGATCTGATACAACATCATGATGTACATAAAAAGTTTCACTTATATCTCCCTCGAAAATTAATTCGCCATCATAACAATAATCACCAGATGTTGGGAACCCATCATTAGATGCATAAATTCTGACAGAAACAGCGTCTCGATAAGTAGCTTCATCAACTTCCTCCCATGCCAAATATATCTGCTGATTTCCCTCAAGGACAGTAGCAATAGATGGCGTTGGTAGTGTCGTAGAGGACACAAAACCAAGTGAATCACGAGTCTCATCAGACATCGAAGGAATTACAGTCGGGATATTGTGGGAATCATAGATATTGCTATAATTGCCGTATGAGTTTTGAGTGAATATTCTTATATTGTATGTAGCACCAGTAACGAATTCATCCTTATATGTAGTGTAAAAAATGCCAGGAGATACAACCCGATCATATACTATTTCTCCATCATTCTCATTAGATGGTGCGACAAATGGTCTAGACACTATTCTTAATGCATTATAACCAGGATTAGTGGGAATTGTCCCACTAACAACAACAAGCCTATCTCCGTTGTCTCTGTCCAATTTGGTATCCATCGGAGCATAATCGGAGATATAATCGATATCTCTGGCAGTATTATGTACACTCATTTCGCATATTTTACCCCAGAAATATACGCCGCCGATCCTATCATAACCTATATCTACAAACTTCAGAGAAGATACATCTGATTGTGGCGAAATAAATGTACCTGCCGTAATCCCATTAACATAGAATGTCCCAACTCCAGATGAGTCTATAACAACAGCAATATGGTTCCATTCAGCACGAGACACTGGAATAGTAGAAGTACCAACCGTGATACCTTTGACTATTAACAAAACAAACCCTGTCGCATTTTGTATAGAAATCATCCACTCATTGACCGCAGCACTTTGTCTTGCGATAACAGGTCTTTGGGTATCAAAGTTTAAGGGTTTAATCCATCCCATTATGGTAAACCCTCTTTGATATATACATTGTGCAACCTCATCAGAAGATAAGGCCGTGCTTACACCGTTAAAATGTAACCCCGATGAACCAGAGGGAACATCGCTTTGATTTAACCATCTCGGAGTAGTCTCAGTACAAAGTAAATCAACATTCTCTGTGAAGTCGTAGACCCTTCTATTATTGTACTCTATTTGGTAATGTTCGTCGAAATGCCACGCACTTTCTACGTGTTCATCCACC
>Ga0307378_10010290_pt1 | contig 12159 bp, 12 predicted proteins | sample UN1MG_FD_202238 | JGI IMG/M metagenome (GOLD analysis project Ga0307378, IMG submission 202238) | Soil microbial communities from Risofladan, Vaasa, Finland - UN-1 | ecosystem: Environmental > Terrestrial > Soil > Coastal area > Acid sulfate soil | place: Finland: Risofladan, Vaasa | collected...
TGAATTATTCTATCTTTTTGTAAGTCGATTGTCAAGGTATTTATTGGCCATTTTCCTCTTTATTTTTAACAGATTAAGGCTATTATCTAAGCTTCAATTAATAAATCAACAGAGTCATATATGGAAGATCCATCGAAAAATCCGATCGCGCTCATTACCCAGCACACCAATTTTCTTTCGGATTTGCCGGTACATCGATTCCTCGATATCCACGCGAGGATACGGCAAACCACGTCGCCCAGATCCATTATAGAGGAAACCCTGGAATTTGCCAATCTGCTTACCGGAGAGCCGATTATCATGGAAAGCGCCATGACCGAGCTCTCAGGTGGCCAGACACGCGCTTTGCTGATAGCTGATGCGGTCATTATCGGAAACTCGCCTATCATCCTGCTCGATGAAATCGAAAATGCAGGGATTCACAGGACAAAGGCACTGGAGCTTTTGAAAAGGTACAAGAAAATTTTTATCTTCGTCACCCATGACCCCAGAATCACGCTGATGTCTGATTTTAGAATTGTTATGAAATGCGGGGCCATGCAAGACTTGATTATCACGGGAGATGAAGAGAAGCGGGTAGGTGAGGAGATCAAGAAACTGGATGATCTTCTCTTAGGATTCAGGACGCAAATAAGGGCCGGGAGCCGTCTTGAGGAAAGAGATATGCAGGATCGGCTGCGATCATTGGGATATATTGCCTAGCATAGTGTTTAACAGAGGGCTTAATAATAGAGATTAACAGGGGATTAACATTAGGTTTAACGTAACTACTCAGGTAGATAGGCTGTAGGTAGATAGGCTGTAGGCTTTTAGCCTAACAGCCTAACAGCCTGCATTACTAACAGCCTAAATACCTACAGCCTAAACAACCTGAGTAGTTACGGTTTAACAGCAGGAATGTGGACATATTTTAAATCTGTCCCCATTTCTGAGGGCTTACTTAAGGAGAAGATGAATCATGAAAATTATTATCTGTGCCGGACCACCGACCAGTGGAAAAACAACCGTATTGAGGCAGGTAGTCAAGAGGCTCCTTCCCAAAGGATATAAGCTGTCCTATTTAAAAATCGATGTTCAATTCGCTGATGAGGATGAAATTTTCGCCAGGGAGTATGGAATCCCAGCCAGAAAGGTTTATTCAGGAGATTTATGTCCTGATCACTGCAATGTGGTGGTCCTTGGAGATGCCATTAGATGGGCTGGCCAAACCGGGGCTGATATGCTCTTTGTGGAGACGGCTGGCCTCTGTTTAAGGTGCTCACCTTACATAGAAACCTCATTGGGTATGGTCGTTCTGGAATCGACCAGTGGCGTAAATCTGCCCCGGAAGATCGGCCCCATGCTGTCGTTGGCTGATATAGCCGTGGTCACCAAAATTGACCTTGTATCCCAGGCCGAGCGGGAGGTGTTCAGAGCCAACATCAATGAGGCGGCAGGCGGCGTGGCCGTGATCGAAACCGATGCACTGCACGGTATTAACATCGATCATGTGGTGAGGAGAATAGAGCGGATGGAGGAATTACAAGAGCCTTCCTTCTTGAGAGGGAATCCTCCTGTAGGGACCTGTACGATTTGTGTAGGCAAAAAGGATATCGGAAAAGAGGCCCACTTTGGTGTATTAAGATCGCTGGAATCAGACATATTTTATCGAGGAGAATGAGGAAAATTAAAGAAAGTAAGGGGAATAAAGATAAGGCGAGAATAGAGATAAGATGAATAAGGATAAGGGGAATAGGGATAAAGATGAATAGAGATAAGGGGAATAGAGATAATGGGAATAGGGGATAAGGAATATAAGGAAAATTAAGGAGAAAATGAGATGCAAAATACAACTGATAGAGCGAATACCATTGAGATGGCGAATACAACCGGGATTGCGGATACAACTGAAGTAATGGTGAAGCTGCCGGGGAAAAATTGTGGCCTGTGCGGACTCAAAACCTGCGAGGAATTTTCCGAAATCGTATCGAAAAATCCGGAAGCTATAACACGTTGTATATACACAGAAAAATCAAGGGAGCGGCCTGCATCTCAGGAATTCAAAGCGGGCTGCTCACAGGAATTCAAAGAGGAGGATATCACCTGGAAGGATAATCTTGGCCGGGAATACGAGTTTATTCTGGATAAATTTCCGGGGGAGTCAGGGCCACGGGAAACGATCATCCTGTTTAATCCTGGCAACGTGGAAAAGCTCGGTCTTAAGAAAGGTGATGTCCTCTATGGCCGTCCCGGATGGATCTCCTGCGGGTGTCCGGTCAGCCACGTTGGCGTTATAGTCGAGGAGCCTGATTATTTTAACGGTACTGTGGTCTGGTGTGTGGTGGGGCCAATGATGGCCAGGGAGAGAGGTATAAATATTGGTTATTATAATACCACTGCCTATGAGGGCATGGTCCATTACACCAAAGTGGATCTTCAAATCGGCAAGCGATACTATTTCCAGCCCAGGTATTGCATGCTTCAGTGGCGGCACTGCGGCCTGGTCAACACCCTTGGCAAAACCAGGGATGGATTGAGGGTGCGCATCGAGGGGCTGTGGATCGGATAGAGGGCCATAGGTCGGATTGATGAAGAGGGAAGCTACGGGTACGGGGCCGGGAGAATCATCAAGGCCCCGCGATAGCTCATTATTTCTTTCTTCCTTGTCAAAAATATTCTTCAAGAAAACTCCACAATTCAACCGCTCGTAGTATAAACAGCCCCATTTTGATTATTGATCCACACAAAATAATTCTTTAAATCCTTGTACTCCCTTGTACACCGTTAACAATATGTAGTATAATTTTGCGTAAGATACTTCAGTAAAGGATATCTAAAACACGCAACAAAAATATTCACCTTTTATATCATAATCAGATATGCTCTAATCAGATATACTCTTATAGGTACATTGACATGCCTGGCAAAGATAAGACAAAAGAGCAACTCCTTAAAGATGAAGAGAGACTACTACAGCGTATTACCGAATTGGAAACATTGGACGCTGACCGTAAACGGACGGAAGAGGCACTCAGACAATCAGAGCGGGAGCTGAGCATCAGGAATAAAATCAACTGCATTTTTCTCACTATCCCTGATGACGAAATGTATGGGGAAGTTTTACAGGTAATCCTGGAGGCTACGGAAAGCCAATATGGATACTTCGGATATATAGACCGGAACGGAGACCTGGTCTGCCCCTCCCTGACCAGAGATATCTGGAACCAGTGCCAGGTCCCCCACAAAGATATCCTCTTTCCCCGTGAAACATGGGGCGGCATTTGGGGCCAATCCCTCAGAGAGAAGAAAACCCTCTATGCAAATGGGCCGCTCCCTGTGCCCAAAGGGCATATACCTATATCGAGGGCTCTGGCTGTACCGATCATCCATCAAGGAAAGGTTATCGGGCAGTTGGTAGTCGCCAATAAGGCAACCGACTATACCCAGAAGGACCGGGAGTTGTTAGAAGTTATAGCTGACCGTATAGCCCCCATCCTCCATGCACGGTTGCAAAGGGACGGACAGGAGAGGGATCGCAGGCAATCAGAAGATGCCCTTCGAGAATCCGAGGCCAAGTACTCGACCCTGGTGGAACAAGCCAGGGAGGGTGTAGCTATTATCGAGGGTGTGTCTCTTGCATTCGCTAACAGGGCTATGGAAACCATAACCGGCTATGCAACTGAGGAATTAACCGGTAAGCCTCTTCTGGACTTGGTGGCTCCTGAGTGCAAAGATCTCATGATAAAAAGATACCAGTTACGCCTGGCAGGGAAAAAAGTTTCCACTTTTCATGAAACGAAACTGAGTTGTAAAGATGGAACCATAAAGGATGTAGAACTTTCTTTCGCTGCTATCAACTATCATGGGAAACCGGCGATGATGATCATGGCCCGTGACATCACTGAGCGCAAGAAGACGGAAGAGGAATTATTAAAAATTCAGAAGCTTGAATCTCTCGGTATTCTTGCCGGCGGCATTGCCCACGACTTTAATAATCTGCTGGCCTCTATTATCGGTGGTATATCACTTTTAGAACTGGAAGCAGAAGATGAAACGGATGCTTCCGGATTATTAGAAATAATAAAAGCGGCCTCTCAGCGGGCAAAAAATCTGACTCGACAATTACTCATCTTTGCCAAAGGTGGAGCACCTATTAAAAATGTCGCCTCTGTTTCAAAATTATTAAAGGATACGGTCAGCTTTGCCTTAAGCGGTTCTCAGGTGAGTTGTGAATTATCCATACCGGATGATCTTTGGTGGGCTGAAATCGATGAAGGACAGATCGGCCAGGCTATCAATAATGTAATGATAAACGCTGGGCAGTCTATGTCCGGAGGCGGTACGATCAGAGTATGCGCTGAAAATGTGGTGATTGAAGCACAGAGCTTACTGCCACTGAAAGAGGGAAAATACGTCGAGATTTTGATGAAAGATCAGGGAATCGGGATACCGGAAGATAACCTGATCAGGATATTTGACCCGTATTTTACCACCAAACAAAAAGGACGCGGTCTTGGACTGGCCATCACCTATTCTATTATCAAAAAGCATAATGGATACATCAAGGCAGAATCTCAAGTAGGGGTTGGAACAACTTTTCATATCTATCTTCCTGCCTCAGAGAAAGAAATCCTCACCGTAGAGGGTGTTGAGGGTGTTGAGGGTGTTGAGGGTGTTGAGGGTGTTGAGGGTGTTGAGGAGGTTGCGGTGGCTGAGGGGGTTGAAGGACCTGAGAAGAAAAAACTCCATCCCGGCCAGGGGAAAATTCTGGTTATGGATGATCAGCAATTGGTGAGAAATACGGTCGGACGGATTCTGACTCATCTCGGATATGAGGTTGGGTTTGCCGCAAACGGTACTGAGGCCATTGAACTCTACAAAAAAGCAAAAGAATCAGGGCTCGCTTTTGATGCTGTTATCTTGGACTTAACCATACCGGGAGGTATGGGGGGAAAAGAAACCATTCAGAAACTGCTTGAGATAGATCCCTATGTTAAGTCAATCGTTTCAAGCTGTTATTGCAATGATCCCATAATGTCCGAACATCAAAAATACGGTTTCAAGGGGGTAGTTACCAAACCGTATGAAATGAAAGATCTGAGGGAGATATTGTATAAGGTAATAAAATGGGATCAGGCTGATACTCATTGATCATGCCCTGCCACATACCCTTCCCTATTTCCCTATATAGGCGCTGAGGCTATACTCCTAAAGCGGGACAACCTTTTCCGAGGAATGATCTCCCGCAGAGACGCAAAGACGCAGAGAATGACTGAAAATGATATCCTCTGCCTCTTTGCCTCTTTGCCTCTTTGCGCCTCTGCGGGAGAAATACAAAACTGGCAGGGAGCCCCTGTGGCAGGCTGAAGGGGGGGCGAATGATCAGGCTCTTGGCCGTTTTATTCACCAAGGTTTATTCACCAAGGTAGACTTTGCGAATCTGTTGATTTTGGGCCAGATTTTTAGCTGTGTCGGCCAGGACGAGGCAACCTGTTTCCAGAATATATCCCCGATGAGCAATCTCCAGCGCCTTTCGGGCATTTTGCTCGACCAGCAGGATCGATAACCCCTCCTGATTGATCCTGGTAATGATCTGAAAGATACTCTCCACAACCTTTGGAGCAAGACCAAGGGATGGTTCATCCAGCAGAATAAGCTTTCCCCTGGCCATCAGGGCGCGGGCAATGGCCAACATCTGCTGCTCTCCGCCGGAGAGGGTGGCCCCGTACTGCTTTTGCCGCTGGTGTAGAATGGGAAAGAGGGTAAATACATAGTCAAGGTCCTGCTTGATCGCTTTTTTGTCACGACGCAGGAAACTTGCCACTTCCAGGTTTTCGATTACCTTCAGGTTCGCAAAGATCCCGCGGCCTTCCGGGACATGAATGATGCCCAGTTTGACAATCTCGTGGGAGGGGAGGCGGGTGATATCCTTGCCTTCGAAGAAAATTTCGCCCCCGAAGGGCCGGAGCAGGCCTGATATGGCCCGCAAGGTACTGCTTTTGCCTGCGCCATTGGCTCCGAGCAGGGCAACGATTTCAGCCCTGGAGACTTCAAAGGAAAGGCACTTGACAGCCTGAATTTGTTGGTAGCGAAGATCAAGGTTACAAATTTTAAGCATCGTCCTGATGACCTCCAACTGATAGAGCGCAACCTGCGCCAGCCTTAAGCATCGTCCTGGGGACCTCCGAGATAGGCATCAATGACTTTGGGATCTCTCTGAATCTCTTCGGGAGTGCCCTCGGCAATCTTTTCTCCGAAGTTAAGGACAATGATTCTTTCACTGATTTCCATGATCATTCTCATTTGATGTTCGATCAAAAGGATGGTAAGGGGAAACTCCTTCCTGATCCACCGGATCAGACCCATCAATTCATCCGTTTCTCCGCGGTTCATCCCTGCTGCCGGTTCATCCAGGAGGAGAAGCCGGGCACCGGTGGCCAGAGCGCGGGCAATTTCAACCCTTCGCTGCAAGCCATAAGGCAACTCTTGCGCCAGCTTGTGCTGCTCTTTCGTTAAGTCAAAGGTCTTTAACAGGGAGAGGCTCATTTCGCTGATGCGCTCCTCCTCCTGCCGGAAGGTAGTGCTTCGGATAAGCGTATCCAGAAGATTATATTTTTTTTGGAGGTGAAAGGCCAGACGGATATTATCCAGGACCGTCATCCGGCTGAACAGCCGGATATTTTGAAAGGTGCGGGAAATCCCGGAAGCGGCAATGAGGTGGGGCTTGAGACCGGCAATTTCCTGGCCGTGGAACTGAATCTTTCCTCCATCAGGGATATAAAATCCTGTCAGCAAATTAAAGATGGTGGTTTTTCCTGCCCCATTGGGTCCGATCATGGAAACGATTTCCCCCTGATCAATGCGGGTGGAAAAGTTTGAAACCGCCATCAATCCGCCAAATGATTTGTGAATAGAATCAACTAGAAGAAACACGTTAAAGGTCCCTTGAAGATCTCTTAAAGATCCCTTTTGAATAGCCCTTCCGGCTTCTTGAGCATAATCAGGATTAAGACCACCGGGTAAATTACCAGCCGCCACTGCTGCAGGTTAACCATGCGTAAGAATTCCAATAAAAAGGTCATGGAACTGGCTGCAATGATCGAACCCCATAAACTGCTCATACCGCCCAGATAGAGATAGACCAGATACTCGATGGATTTGATGAAGTTGAAGTTATCCGGATGGATATAGCGCAAAGTGTGTGCGTACAGCCCACCCCCAAGGCCAGCAAAGAAACTGGCTATGGCAAAGGAGAGCACCTTGTAGCGGGTGAGATCGACTCCCATCATTTCCGCTGCAATATGATCTTCCCGCAAAGAGATCCAGACACGTCCATAGCTGGAATGGAGAAGCCGGTGAATGACCGCAACCGTCAGCAAGGTAAAAGCCACTGCCCAGAATACATTAGTAAACCCGGGAATTTGCCCGATCCCCCTGGGGCCGCCGATTTTCTGAACGATCCGGCTTAAGGTGACAAGATGGACCTTGCCGAGCACAGCAGCCAATTCATCAGAAAGTTTGATTGCCGAGCGAACCACCTCCACCAGGGCCAGGGTGACAATAGCCAGATAATCCCCCTTTAACCGCAGGATGGGAAGCCCGATCAGATACCCAAGGGCAAAAGAAACCAGCCCGCCCAGAATGATAGCTGCCAGAAAGAGGGGAATCTGCAAGAATCCAGGCCATGTGGCCGAAGAAAAAAGGATTGTGGTCACAAGGCATGAGGTATAGGCCCCTATAGCCATGAAGGCCGCATGCCCGATAGAGAATTCTCCGGTAAAGCCATTGATCAGGTTCAGGCTGACCGTCATGATGATATTGATGCAAATGAACAGAAATATCTGCTGGTAGTACCGGCTCAGGAGGTGAAAGTGAACCAGAAGACTGACGGTGAGCCCTGCTGCGATCAAGCCAACGTAAAAGAAACGGTAGGTACATGGCCTCTCACCTTGCCACAACAGGGGCTTCCTGCTTCCCCTCTCTTTTGGGGGGAGAGGGCAGGGTGAGGGGTGTTCATTTGAGCGGTTTGTTGAATACCCTGGTATTTTCATGCCATTAGTGAAATTTCATATCTATTATCAAATAGTATCATCTATTGTTATCTGTTGGTTTCAGCTTTCCTGAAGGAGATAGTGCTCCACCTTATTCACAAAATCAATTGCCTTTGGCAACAGTTCATCCACATTACCTCTCATAATATCCGCTTGCTCCATATAATCCCCTTTTTGACGAAGATCAAAGGCATGGTGCAAAGTCTTTGATAAATCCTTATCAAAGATCCCTGTTTTTATGAACTCCTTATCAAATGCAGAGATTACGCCTCTGTGTTTGGATGTGCCTATATTCTTTTCCTGGAGGAGAGCCAGAGCAGCATAAAAGAGAGCATAATATAAGCGGTTCATCACAGAACGGAGGCTCATTCCTTCCTTGAGAAGGAGCTTTGCCTCATCCAGAGAATCATGGGCCTGGCTAAGCCGATAACGGATGAGGGTAAGCGTATCCGGGCTCATATTATTATCCCTTCGCGATAAACGTTCTTGATAAAGACCGATGCTCTTATGGGACTGTTCTTGAGAGCATCAAGAGTTACGGCAATCGGCACGACGAGTATATCATCAGGGAATCCCGCCTCCCAGGCACAATCGCTGATGTACCATTCTATCGAGTGGTCCAGAGAATCGGTTACAACGAATATATCTAGATCCGACTCTTCCGTTGCGTCTCCCCTTGCCCTTGAGCCAAAGACTCTTACCTCATGTACTTTGACTTTCTCTGAAACGAGTTCTTTAAACTTTTTTGCGACCTTGAGGTCTTTCTCCTGCATAGTATACCCGCCTTAACTCCCCATAGCTATTCTCGTTAGCTATTTCAGTTCGTAAGCTTATATTGGTTCTGTTCCTTCATTCAAGGTTTTAATATACTGATCATATCCGAACACACGTCCTCGACGATGACCGGTCAGCTCATGTACAATGCCAAGTTTGCACAGCACATTGAGTGCTGCGGTCACGGTAGGCACTGAAAGCGAACTCCTATGCGAAACTTTGGCGATTGAAGCTATTGGGCTTTGTTGCATGGCATAGTGGACACGCAGGGCGGACCCAGCGGATTTACCTATCGACTGGATCTTCTGCCGATCCTCGGCAAAGATTGTAATCAATGCTTTGGCTGTTTTTACAGCCAAGTCGGCTGTTTCCTGCACTCCCTTGAAAAAGAACTCCAACCAGATTTCCCAATCTCCCTCTATTCGAACCCTTTGCAGTAAGTCATAATATTCCTGGCGGTGCGTTTTAAAGTAGAGACTCAGGTAAAGCAGTGGCTCGCTCAATGCACCCTCTCCGCATAACAGAAAGGTGATCAACAGTCTGCCCAGCCGACCATTGCCATCGAGAAAAGGGTGAATTGTTTCAAACTGGACATGAGACAGGGCGGCCTTAATGAGAAGCGGCATCCTCAGCGGTTGATCATGGAGAAACTTCTCCAGATCGCTCATGCATTCCAGTACTCTGTCTACCGGCGGAGGAACGTAACCAGCGTTACCGGGCCGAGTTCCGCCTATCCAGTTCTGAGAGGTCCTGAATTCACCAGGATTTTTTTCGCTCCCTCGCCCTCTGGAAAGCAAAACCTCGTGAATCTCACGAATCAATCGAAGAGAGAGAGGAAACCCTCCGCGAAGGCGCTGGAGACCGTGGTTCATGGCTGCTACATAGTTTGAGACCTCCTGAACATCATCAATCGGGATGCCGGGCACATCCTCGCTCTCAAAAAGGAGAAGATCGGACAACGAGGACTGAGTGCCTTCGATCTGTGATGAGAGGACAGCCTCTTTCCTGATATACATATACAGGAAAAGGGAAGTATCCGGCAATAAAGTGGAGAGGCTGTCCAATCGTCCAAGTGCCAAAAGCGTATGATCCATTAAATCCTGAAGACCGGCATCGATCACCAGAGGTGGACTGGGCGGCAGTGGACAGGGAACAAAAGCGCGGCATACTTCACTTCCAGCCGTGGAAACGGTAACATACTGTCCTGTCTGGGTTCTCTTCACTTTACTTTAGCCCTTATTAAAGAAATTTTAATTACGGTTATAGTTATTAAAGATTTCGGCCTTTTCCTTTAATAAGACGAATGATATAAGATTGTTTTCATATCTATCTTTTTAGAGGCTTCAAGAATCTCTATACCGACTAATTTTCCCTCTTGGGTAATATCCAGATTAACACCCTCCGAAATCTCAGTAACTCCTTCCGGTCTTTCCTCTCCCAATTTAATATAGAGCGCATCAACTTCAATATCATAGGATATTTTCATTTATTTATCCTTGAACTCTTCTTTGTTCATGACGTGAACATATCATTTTCACGATAGTATCCCCAAATGCCTTATGTTTCATCTTCATTCATTTCGGCAAATATCCCAGCTTAATGAGTGCTTGTTTTGTTAAAGCTATGCGCTTGTCAGAAATTTCTGCAAAGCTTGCCCCTTCAATGTTCATAGCGTAAAAATAAACATTGCCTCCGGTTTCCAAATATCCCACAAACCAGCCAATGTATTTGCCATCTGTTATCTGGCCACCGCCAGTCTTTCCGCTGAGCTTGTAAGCCGGGGCTGCCTCCGATGTCTCCATCACGAGGATGTCTTTAACGGTTGCGGTTGACCGTTTGGAAACGGGTAAGCGTCCCGTATAGAACGCTTTCAAGAATTCTACTTGCTCGTTGGCTGAAATTTGCAACTCACCACCTAACCAAAAGCTATCCGCAGGACCGGAGGTGTTTTGGTTGCCATACTTGAAAGCCTTGACGTATTTTTTCATCCTTTGCTCGCCAACGCGAGAGGCAAGCTCTCTGTAGTACCAGACAACAGAATACTTAAACGCAGACCTGAGCGTTTGATCTTGCGCCCAATGAATAAACGGCTCAGTGTTGTTCCAGTAACTTTCCGCAGGGTATTTTTGACGGTCCCACGGAATACCAAAGTCAGCATCTCGGATAACCCCTGTTTCCAGGCCGATCAACGAGTTTGGAATCTTGAAAGTTGATTTGGGGCTGAACCTTTGGCTACAACGTGACTCATTGTAGCGGATGTAATGGTTGCTATTTAGATTATATAGTACAAAGGCAGAGTTGGTGCCTTTGAAGATGGAACTCAAATCTTGTGTGTTAGCAGTACTAATGGATGCCACTCTGCAACTTGCCGTAAGCATCAGCAAAACATAGACAAACAGAAGTCTGTTATTTATCCGCATTCTCACTTCTCAGCCCTTTAATCTCAATATGGACCTTATTCTTCATCCTTTAGTCCTTATCATTTGATACTTTTCATCCATGGAACGTCCTCAACTCGTCCTACACACTTTAAAACGAGACGATTACTATACGTGCCAAAGTAGCCACATATCCGAAGCAGGGCAAGTTCCAGGTACCAAAGCCCCAAGTTCCACGTCTCAAACAAGACAGAGCCAAACTGTCCACGTCGCTTGTGTTCGGGATGAACCAGCGAGTTACGAACCTCTGTCATCGCATGCGGGGCGTCCAGCCAGTTAAATTTTTTTGCCAGCGTCCCCATCTCTGGGACATTGGTGGAAATATCAATCGGAATATCCAAAGAGGAAAACAAAAGCCTGAACTTGTCAGATGCGCGTAGGTCAGTAAAGCCTTTCGCCTCAATTAGTCTACGATCTATAACCGTATATTCGTACGAAAGGCGTTCTATGGCCGCTTGAGTCAGGATGATACCTGCATCAATCCCTCTTGGTGAATAATTTGCATTCAGATACCAGTAGATGACTTCATCTAATGCTTCACGCCAATCCTCATCTTCCCATCGTTTCATGAAGCCTGGAAAAAGACCTGTAAGCTGCTCACAATGATAGGGGTCAAACCAAGACATTATTGGAGAATACCACGGCTCTCTCGGTGAGGACCATGATTCCCAGATGTGGGTGCTGGAATCGTCAAACCCAACTGCACAAATCGGCTCACACCACATGCCTTTGGCAAAAGAAAAGAATGATCGTAGAGCATGAAGCGCTTTTTCTGCCTCTTTCCCTGTGAAAGAAGATTCATCATGTTTCTTCAGGCAACCAATATGTGTTAGGCCATAACCACCTTCAGCTTTCAATTTTTTAAAGTGATCAGGTGTTTCTACCAATGAGCGCAATTCTACTTTCCAGTTATCGGC
>Ga0307378_10010292_pt1 | contig 12158 bp, 16 predicted proteins | sample UN1MG_FD_202238 | JGI IMG/M metagenome (GOLD analysis project Ga0307378, IMG submission 202238) | Soil microbial communities from Risofladan, Vaasa, Finland - UN-1 | ecosystem: Environmental > Terrestrial > Soil > Coastal area > Acid sulfate soil | place: Finland: Risofladan, Vaasa | collected...
GTTACTTTGAACCAAATTTAAGATTTGAAATTTATCAGGTTGATATAAATGATATATGGTCTCCTGGGAAATATTTAGATATAACTGCTTCTACTGAGGGAGGAGATTTAATATAATGGCTTACACAACAGCATTTTATTTATCAAAATCTGCATATCGAACTTTACGATATGATGAAGAATTAAATAATAATATGGATAGATTGGAAGCAGCATTACTTATGTTTCCTGGGATTTATCCACCAGGACATGCAACCAATTGGCCTGATGTAACTCCTACTAATGGTATGCATTGGCTTGATATAGGTAATGATCAAATAAAAGTTTATTATAATAGTACTTGGAATGTAGTTCACACATTTACTTAAATAAGGAGGTATTTTCTAATGCAAAAAGTTATTAATTTAAACAATCCCTTAGTTAGAAGGGCTGTTCAAGCTCTGAGAAGGAGAAAAGGGGTTTTCGGTGGATTTGGTTTTTGTAACATTTGGAATTTTGAATGTGGTAATTATGTTATGGATGGTGGGGAACGTATTTGGGTTCCTAAATGGAAAGAAAAAATTCATAATTTGGTAGTTACTGAAGCATTGAATGATGTACTTGATGTTTATTTTAAATCAGGTACAGCATCAGCTACTTGGTATCTTGCTATTTTTGGTTCTGATTCTACTCCTGCTGCCGGATGGACATATGCTGTTCCTGTCTGTACAGAATTTACCAATTATGATGAAGCTACCAGAGAAGAATGGATTGAAGGAACTATTGCTGCTGGAAGTGTTGATAACTCTGCATCTCCAGCAGAATTTACCTGCACATCTGGAACGAATACTATTTATGGTGCAATGTTAAATAATGTTAGTACCAAAGGGGATACTGCAAGTGGTACTGGAGTTTTATTTTCAGCAGCACGATTTAGTTCATCCAGACCTTTTAATACAGCAGAGGTATTAAAGATAGTTGTTACAATTAATGCCCAAGATGTATAAGGAGTTAAATTATGTCTGAGTCACAAATTGCCGTAAATGAAGGTTCAGGTAAGAATGTCTCAACTGTTCAAGTGTCCATTGGTGGAAATACCAGAGAGATTGAACGTGACCTTGCAGGTATGGGAGAGATCACTCTTGCTAATATCACAACTGCTCAAGGATCAGTTGGATTGTATCCTGCTTCTGCCATTGAAGTACGTGGGAGATATTATATCATATTAAAAAATACATATAATGATACGGAAGCAGCAGCATCAATTCGATTTTTATTTTTTGATAGTGCTGATATAGAAATTGGTTACTCTGAAATTATTTCCATATCTAATCTTGGTAAAGTAATATCAGCAAGGTATTGGGGAGATATAATTGTTTTTGCTAATATCTTTGGAGCAAAATCATTTAAAGTATCACTTGAATCAATATCTGCAAGTGATAATATATCAATAGACTATGGAGTAACCTAATGACTCTTTTGCATCCATCAGTTCAAGTACAAGAATTGTATCCTATAGGCACTATCATTGAAGCAACGTGTCCACCTAATAATAATTGGTTAAAGTGTGAGGGCCAATTATTATCTCGATCTACTTATTCAGAATTGTTAGCTGTATTAGAAACTGACAATCCTTATTCTTGGCAGAAACAGGAAACAATTAAACCTTTAGATTCTGCTTTTGATTCATCAGGATTATTATCAGTAATTAAAGGTGGCAGTAGGTGGGTAGCTGTGGGATGGGGAGGAGATTTTGCTTATTCAGATGATGGTGTAACATGGACGAGTGGAACATTACCAGATACTTCTAAAGATTATTTAGAGGTTGCCTACAATGGATCGGTGTGGTGTACCGCAGGATATAATTCTATTTCAGGAGCAACATCAACTACTGGAGCATCATGGACTTCCAGAACATTACCAGCAATAGAGGATTGGGAAGGGATTTGTTGGGATGGAACATATTTTATTCTTGCTGCTAATGATACAACCAATTGCTATACATCAACCGATGGAATTACCTGGAATAATGTAGGAACATATCCTGTTGGCCCTAATTTTATAGCCAGCGATGGTAGTGGTTTGACTGTAGCAGTTAGAAGTAGTGGTCAAATTATGGTTTCTTCAGATGGAGGAGTAAATTGGACATTAGCAAATAATTCCCCATATATTCCTTTTGGTCTTATTTCACAATGGAAAATATCTTATGCTAATGGTTATTTTATTCTTCCTTGTCAGTATAATTCAGGACATACATGGATTTCAACAGATGGTTATGAATGGAAGCAAATTTGGTTTGATACAATGGAAAATATTGGTCATACTGCTTATAGTTCTTATGATCCAAGAAATAATAATCCAAGTGGAATTAAATGGAGATATTTTAAAGATCAATGGTTTGGTTTACCTGACGGTCATACTTTAGGAGTAAGATCTCCAGATATGAAAAGGTTTTATCCTTGGCCTATAAACATGGGAAATTTAGCTTCAACAAATGATTTTTTATATAATAGTTCTTCAGGAAAAATAATAATAATTGAAGATTGGTATCGTTATATGACTGTATGTGAAGAATATGGTTTTGATGAAGTTAATTATTTTCAATTACCAAGAAAATCATTTAATCAATTTGGTGTTAATAATATATATTATTTTATAAGGGCTATATAATGAGACTTTATCCTTCAACAAATGCTGCCAAACACCCCGTTGGTTCTATTATTAGTGGTCAAGGAAATCCTGGTCAGGGATGGGTTTTATGTGATGGATCAAGTTATTTAAAATCAAGTTATGCTGAGTATGTGAGTAAATCTATTGATCTGCATCCATTGAGATTTCAAAAACATGAAATGATTTATTTTACTAATACTCCTGCTGCTGAAATTAAATCAGTTGCGATTAATGGTGATACAATTGTAATGGTAGGAGCAACAACAAGATACCATTGGAGATCAACCGATGGAGGAGATAATTGGACAGAATATTCTGTTAATTTACCATCTTCACAAGATTGGAGATTAGTTCGATATGCTAATAGTCAATATGTGGCAGTAGGATATAATAGTACTGCTGTTGCTTATTCTTCCGATGGGATCACATGGAACTCAGTAACCTTATCAGCATCAGGATTGTGGGAATATCTTTATTGGGATGGTACTCAATGGATACTTGCTCCTGCTAATGGAGGAACTTATTATACATCAGATGATAGTATAACATGGACACAAAGAACAGGTATGCCCTCTCCTGATATTAGTGGTATAGCTGTTGACTTAAATAATAATGAGTTAATGATTATAAGCGAAGCTACAAATCCTTATTGTTATCATTCTACAGATGGAATAACATGGACAAATAAAGAATATTTTGAACATCATTTAAGATCTTATGATGGTACTTTTTATGCTGCCAATGTTATGTATTTTCCAGATAGTGATAAATGGTGTTTTGTACTTGATGATGCTTATAGTGGGCCTGTTAATCAAGCATTTGAATCATATGATGACGGTGATAATTGGACGATAATAAATATGGGAACACGTTGGCCTGAGTCGGCTCAATATTTTGGAAATGGCACACTATGGGATGGTGATTGTCATATTTGGTTTGAAGGAGGAACATATTTTAGAGGGTATTATATGAAAGATTCAAATGCTTGGGTTAATTTTTCTGGCCCTGGATATGGTCTTACTCCTGAATCCCCTATGGGTTTTGCTTCTGAATATGAGCGTTGTATGATAGTACCTTCATTTAAATTAGGTGAAGCAAATTTTGATTATATATATAAATACCATTATGGTGATTATAATCCTCAAACTTATTTTTGTGTGCCTAATTTAACTACAAGGCATTATACAGGAATTGATTCTTATATAAGGATAGAATAAAATGAGACAAGTTATTTTAAAACAATGGCAAGCACCAGGAGATTTGTTAATGTTGTCAGTTGCTATTAGAGATCTTCACAATCAATACCCTGGACGGTTAGAAACTGATGTATTTAGTTGTTATCCAGAAGTATTTTTTAATAATCCTTATTTAACTTATTTTCCTAAAAATAACGGGTATCGTATATTTGATTTAAAGTATGCAGGAGCAAGAGATTACCTTGCTCCAAAAGGGTGTCATTTTTCTGATGCTTTTATTTATCTTTTTAATAGAAAGTTTGGTTTAAGCATTATTAAATCATCGATGCGTCCAGATATTCATTTAACTTCTGATGAAAAGTCTAAATCTATATTAGAACGTTTAGAAATTAAAAAACCTTACTGGATAATTAATTCTGGAATAAAACAAGATATTCCTATTAAGGGTTATCCTCCTGCTATGTGGGAATTAGTAATAGATGATTTAAAATCTGCTGGATTAAATTTATATCAAGTAGGTAGTAAGAATCATTTGCATCCAAGGCATAATAAAATTAGATCATTAATTGGTCAGACTGAAAATTTAAGAGATTTTTTTTCATTAGTTTATCATAGTGAGGGTAGTATTGGTCATGTATCTATGCATATGCATGTTGCTGCTGCTTTTAATAAACCTTGTGTGGTGGTTGCAGGAGGAAGGGAGGATCATATGTGGGAAGCCTACCCCGATCATAGTTATTTACATACTATTGGGGAGCTTGATTGTTGTAAAGATGGTGGGTGTTGGATTTCAACAGCACAGGATTGTAAAAACCGTTGTGATAGAAGCCCTTATGCTCAATGTCTTGCAATGATTTCACCAGATAAGATTGTAAATGAAGTCTTGAAATATTGCTAATAAGTGTGTTATAATATTAATAATCATTAAATAAGGAGAAAAAAAATGCCAATCTATAAAAATGAAACAGCAAGTATAATTACTGAAGAAGTAGAAAACACTAATGGATCAAAAAAGACATTTAAATTTAATCCTGGCGATCAAAAAACAACAGAATTTGTTTTGTTTAATGGAGATTTAACAGAAGTTAGTCCTGCTCCATATTATAATCCTTTAATGCGAACACAAGCGATTAGTTCAACTGGCCCAGGAGATGATAAAACTGTAGCTATAAATAGAGAGACAAAAGGAATTATTATTTATAATGGTTCAAGTGCTGCTGTTACTGCTTTTATTAGATCTACTGCTAATAATCCTGGTCTTCCTGTTCCTGCAAGTACTTTGCGAGAGCTTGCTGTTGGTTGTAATGTCAATCAATTAGTTTGTCAATTTTCAGAAGCAGGAAATATTATCATTGAAGAACGAAAATAAAATAGGAGAAACAAAATTATGAATACAACTTTAAAGCCTTTGGGGGCATCATCCTCAGTAGTAAATGAAATAAATAATTATTATTCTGAAGTTGAACAAGGTACAGGTTTTGTTGATCCTACTGATAGTCAAATATCTTTTGACGATGGAACAAGAACTTTTACCATTGAACCAACAGGAGATTCTTTTGTATTCTATGCTTTTGGTAATAGATATGAAAAGATTTCTGCTGAAACTGAACAAATAGATGATGTTGAGGGTCTTTGGTATATCTATTATGATGTTAATGGTGTCTTGGGATCAAGCCAAAATATTTGGAATCTTTCTACTCAAGTTCCAGTTGCTACTATCCTTTGGGATACGGGTGTAGGAACAGTAGATGATGGTAAAAATAATACAAAACCATCAAAATTTGCGTACATTTATATAATTGGTGTTAGCTCTCCAAATAAATTTACTGATGAACAAGTAATTTTGCTTCATGTAATTGCCGGATCTGAAACTGTTGTATTAAATAAACATCTTCCTTATAGTATAGCAAAATGTGGTGTTGCCCCAACTGGAAGTATTGCTTTTGATATTTTGGTTAATGATGTATCTAAGGGTAGTATCAATATTGCTGCTGCTGCAAACACAGCAACGTTTACATGGAGTAATAAAATAACATTGGTAGGAGGGGATGTTGTGAAAATTACTGCTCCTGTTACAGCAGATGCTACATTAGCAGATGTGGCAATAACTTTGGAAGGTATTAGAGAATAAAAAATAATTAGTTAGGAGATAATATTATGGGCTTATTATTTATAGATGGATTTGATCATTATCCTCAAAGTTCGATGATAGGTAAAAATTATTCACTGGTTGCCGAAGGCCAGGTTGTTTTTTCAACTAATTGTAAACGATTTTTTAGTGGTCAAGGAGTTGCAGTTCAGGGATACCAAGGAGGTTTTAAAAAGAATATAGGAGTATATAATTTATCTACTATATACTTTGGTATAGCAATATATAAGCAGGAAGATGGCACAATATCGGTGAATACTACATATCCACTTATAACATTATTAGATGAAAGTAATATAAACCAAGTAAAACTTTGTGCTAATCTTAATTATGGAATAAGTGTTTACAGAGGAGATAATACTTTACTTGGGTCTACTGCTAATAATCTTTTTTCCGATAAAAAATGGTTTTATTTAGAAGCAAAAGTAACTATTAGTGCTACTGTTGGTGTGGTTGAGATTAGAATAAATGAACAACAGGTATTAAATTTAACTTCTAAAAACACTAAAAATGGATCAGATTATATAGAGAAAATATTGTTTAAAGTGATTTATGATAGAGATACTTATTATGATGATCTTTATATAGATGATTCTCAATTTCATGGTGATTGTCAAGTAAAAACATTTATGCCAGATTCCGATGGTAATTCTGCTGACTTTACCAGATCAACCGGATCAAATGATTATGAATGTGTAGATGAAGCAGTATCAAATATTGATACTGATTATATATTTTCTAATACATTAAATCATAAATCTATTTTTGGTATAACAACTGGTGCATTAGAAATAGTTAAAGGTATTCAAGTAAATAATCATTGTCGATTAGAAGAAGCAGGAGTCAGAAAAATTACTCCTATAGTTAGATCTGGAGGAACAGATTATTCTGGTACTGAAAAAGATGCAATTGCTGCAAATTATTATTTTGAATCAGAAGTTTGGGAGTTAGATCCAGACGATTCAGGTGCATGGGATCAAACGAAACTTGAAGCAGCAGAATTTGGTTTGGAAATCACTACCTAATAATTGATTAGGAGATAATATTATGGGCTTATTATTTATAGATGGGTTTGATCATTATAATGAACCGGCAATGCCGGATAAAGGATGGTCGTGGTATTCTACTTCTTTTTTAGTTTTTAGTAGTGCTTATGCACGATTTGGTGGGGTTGGAATTAGTCTTCAGCATAGTGATTTTGCGTGGGTTACAAATGATTTAGGAGTAAATAAATCTACTATATACTTTGGTATAGCAATATATAAAGAAGGGGAGTATTATCCAAGTTTAAAACCTGATGGCGAACCATTGATAACATTAATAGATGAAAGTAATGTAGCACAAGTAAAACTTTGTACTAATCCTGGTTATGGAATAAATGTTTACAGAGGAGATAATACTTTACTTGGGTCTACTGCTAATAATCTTTTTTCCGATAACAAATGGTTTTATTTAGAAGCAAAAGTAACTATTAGTGCTACTGTTGGTGTGGTTGAAATTAGAATAAATGAATCTCAGATTTTAAATTTAACTTCTCAGAATACAAAAAATGGATCAGATTATATAAGAAAAATACGATTTCAAGGGATGTATCATGATATAGATATTTATTATGATGATCTTTATATAGATGATTCTCAATTTCATGGTGATTGTCAAGTAAAAGCGTTTAATCCTGATGCTGATGGTAATTCTGCTGACTTTACCAGATCAACCGGATCAAATGATTATGAATGTGTAGATGAAGTTGCGAGTAATGAGGACACTGATTATATTTTTTCAGAAACATTAAATCATAAATCTATTTTTGGTATAACAACTGGTGCATTGAATACTATAAAAGGTATTCAATTAAATAATCATTGTCGATTAGAAGCAACTGGTACACGTAAAATTACTCCTATAGTTAGATCTGGAGGAACAGATTATTCAGGAATAGAAACAGATGTTATCCCTGATTCCTATAAATTTGAATCAGAAGTTTGGGAGTTAGATCCAGGCGATTCTAATCCTTGGACTCAAGTAAAATTGGAAGCTGCCGAATTTGGTTTGGAAATTACTACATAAGGGGATAGACAAATGGCAGATATATTAAGAGATTCTCAAATTACTGTTGAGACACTTGAAACAAGTAGTGATCCTCAAATGAGAAATAGTCAAGTAGCAGTTGAAGTTCTTTTAACTGATGGTGATCCTCAAATGAGAAATAGTCAAGTAGCAGTTGAAGTTCTTTTAACTGATGGTGATCCTCAAATGAGAAATAGTCAAGTTTCAATTGAAGTTTTAGAAAAAATACCATATCCAGTAAGGAATATGGTTTTAACTATAATAACATAAGGAGATGATACCATGACACTATTATGGATGGATGGGTTTGATCATTATACTACTGCTCAATTGCTTGATAAGGGATATGCTCCTTTATATCAAGCAGGAGTAGGCTCAACTTATGCAAGATTAAATGGGCAGGGTTTGCGCCTTATTATTAACGGTTATTGTGAATATTCTTTAAAAGATAGTAATAAAACTACTTTGTATGTAGGTTATGCTGCAAGACAATATTCTTTAGAAAAGAGACCTACTGTTGCTTTAAATTACCCCTTTTTAGGATTTAAAGATGAATCTGGTGTTTATCAAGTTAAATTAGTAATTACTCCTACTTATGAAATTAAAGTGTATAAGGGAAATGATACATTATTAGGTACGTCTGCTACTTATGCATTTTCTGGTATTAGATGGCAATATTTAGAAGCAAAAGTAACTATTAGTGCTACTGTTGGTGTGGTTGAAGTTAAAATAAATGGAACACAAATTTTAAATTTAACTTCTCAGAATACAAAAAATGGATCTGATTATATAAAAATAGTTCGTTTTGGAGAAATAAATTATAATGTTGGTGTACTTATTGACGATTTTTATATTGACGATGCTCAGTTTCATGGTGATTGTGAAATTAAATCTTTTATGCCTGATTCTATTTCCGCTACCAATAATGATTTTACAGCATCAGCAGGTAATAAGGATGATTGTGTAGATGAAGCTCAGTCAAATGAAGATACAGATTATATAATTTCTGATACTTTAAATCATATTCAAACTTTTGGTATAACAACTGGAGGATTATCATCAACAATAAAAGGTATTCAAGTAAATAATCATTGTCGATTAGATCAAGCAGGAACGAGACAAATTACACCAATAATTAGATCCAATGGAACTAATTATTTAGGAACAGAAACAGAGGATATTGTTTCTGAATATAAATTTGAATCAGAAGTTTGGGAGTTAGATCCAGACGATTCAGGTGCATGGACTCAAGTAAAATTGGAAGCAGCAGAATTTGGTTTGGAAATTACTACCTAATAATTGATTAGGAGATAATAAAATGGCACTTAGAAACAGCCAGATAACAATTGAAGTATTACAAACAGAAGCTAATCCTAATCTTAGAGACAGCCAGATAACAATTGAAGTATTACAAACAGAAGCTAATCCTACTGTAAGAAATTCACAAATTGCAATTTTAGTTTTAGAAAGAAGCGGATCATTAATATCCCCTGCTTTAATGGTAATAGCATAAGGAGATGATACCATGACACTATTATGGATGGATGGTTTTGATCATTATAATGGAAAAGATGATGTAGTATATGCATATGATAGAGTTTATGTTTCACATGTATCAACTGTTCTTAATGATACTAAATCTCGATGGAATCCTGTAGGTCAAGGATTTAGTATAAGATATTCAGATAGTATTGAAAAATGGTTTTCTAATAAAACAACTATATGTTTTGGTGTGGCTTTTTGGTGTTGGTCAGGTATAGCAGGTTATAATTCTCTCTATCCACCAATGGCGTTTAAAGCATTAGGTTCAAATGAAATTAGATTTGATGTTAATTCTTCATTTTATATAGAAATTCGCAGAGGAACTACATTAATAGGTACGTCAAGTGCGGTTTGTCTTACTGATGCTTGGAATTTTATTGAAGCAAAATTAGTTCATCATAATAGTGCGGGTGAAATAATAGTAAATTTAAATGGTAGTCAGGTTTATAATCAAACTGGATTAGATACAGTACAAAATCAAAATTTTATTGATGCTTTCTTATTAGGTGGTATTCCAAATAGTACTACTTCATTTGATGATCTTTGGATTGATGATGCAAATTTACATGGTGATTGTCAGGTTAAAACATTTATGCCTGATAGTGGTGGTAACTATAGTCAATTTACTCCATCAGCAGGAGATAATTATGATTGTGTTAATGAAGAACTTTTAAATGAAGACACTGATTATGTTGAGGGAAATACTGTTGGGAATAAAGATACTTATAAAATAACCACTGGAGAATTACAAACAGTTAAAGGTATTCAAGTAAATAATTGTATGAAAAAATTACAAGCAGGGGAAAGGTATGTAAAAAATCTTTGTAGATCAGGAGGAACGGATTATCAAAGTGATGCTCATTATCCTAATTTCGGTGGTTATGAATATTTGCCTACTGTTTGGGAGTTAGATCCAGACGATTCTAATCCCTGGACTCAAGTAAAATTGGAAGCTGCCGAATTTGGTTTGGAAATTACTATATAATAGGAGTTATAAATTATGTCTGATCCTAATTTGATAGGACATATACATGGAGTGGGTATTGGTCAATTTATAAAAGATTATTGGACTTTAGCTGTTGCTGTGATTGGATTTATTGTATCTATTCTTGTATTAGTAAAAGGCAAAATACCATTACTTGAGAAAAGAGTGGATGATGCTTTTAATAAATTAGAAAAATTAGAAGGAGGAGATTTTGTTGCTAAACAAACGTGTTTATTAACAAGGGGGGAATGTCAAATGCATCAAGGAACATATCATGATAATTTCTGTAAAAAACTTGATTTAATTTCTTTTGAGTTAAAAGGAATTGTAGCTGATGCTGATGATAAAAGAGAAACTACCAGACATGAAATTACGACTATGAATATAAAATTAATTGAAACTATGACTCAGATGAAAACTATTTTGGCAAGAGATCGAAAGGAAGAAACAGCAGATATGGTTAAAATGGTAGTACAGCAAGTTATGTTACAAATGAAAAATGGTAATTCAAAAATTTAAGGATTTATTATGTGGTTAATATTGAGTTGTGCATCTAAGGATCATTCTGTTATAAATAAAGATAATTTACTTTTATTGGTTGATACAGAAACAAAGAAAATAAAATGGATACCATTAAATATTGCTGAAACAAAAGATATTGTTGCAGCTAAAGCATTATGTATGTCTGGTGATTATTTAATAGTTTCTTTGAAAACTATAAATAAATTTGATAAATTATTAATCATTGATGTAGTTACAGAAAAAAATACATTAACTAATTGTACAAAGTCAAAAGATATTCATGGAATGGTTTCGGTTTTTCGTGGTAGAATATATTGTATCTCAACTGGAACAGATTCTATGAATAATATAGTTTTAAGTCCTTCTACTAATAATATATTAAGAGATGTTAATCATTATGCTTATGATGGTGTAAGAACAGAAAATATATATCATTTTACATCTATTATAAATTGGAATAGAAGATGGTATGTTTCTTGTTTTGGTAAAAATTGGAGAGAGGGTTCTAATAATGGAGCAATTATTGAGCTATCTAAAAACAATAGGATAGTTTATTCTAATATAAATCAACCTAATTCTTTATTTTTTAATCGTAATGATGAATTATGTTTTTGTGAGTCTGGTAAGGGATTATTTCATTGTGGCAGAAATATTTTTTATGTTGGGGGTTATCCAAGAGGGGTTATTGAAGATCATTATGAAAATGGATATTGGATAGCTATTTCTGCTGAAAGAAAAGATATTCCAATTACTCCTGCTCGATTGATTTTTATTAATTATAAAGGAAAAATAGAAAATGAGATAGTAATACCTCATGCTTATGATTTGTATAATATAATTGAAGCGGAAGGTTATTTAAGTAAGCTGTTATAGTGGAGAAAAAAATGAAACCCCTTGATAAAGTTAAGACTGTTTCAGGAAAATCCCTTTTTATTTTTGAGCATGGGTTAGGAGATTTAATTAATTTTTTACCTGTGTGGTATGAATTTTTAGAACAGACAGGTATTAGATCTACTCTTGGATCAAGTGAAAAAAGACAATTTAATCTT
>Ga0307378_10010293_pt1 | contig 12158 bp, 9 predicted proteins | sample UN1MG_FD_202238 | JGI IMG/M metagenome (GOLD analysis project Ga0307378, IMG submission 202238) | Soil microbial communities from Risofladan, Vaasa, Finland - UN-1 | ecosystem: Environmental > Terrestrial > Soil > Coastal area > Acid sulfate soil | place: Finland: Risofladan, Vaasa | collected...
ACGGTGGTGCAAGCAATGCCTGGGATATGAACTTCCATGAAGTATTTGACAACCTCTACCTTTCAATCGTCCGTGCCCCGGCCGATGGTGGCTGCTTCCTGGCAAGCAAGCAAGCCTGGAGCGCTCTTCCCGATGACCTTAAAGCAATCGTACTCTGGATTCAGCGTGGTGCCATAGACGACCTCTGGGGACAAGAATTAGTGCAGAATGCAATAGCACTACAAAAGATGAAGGACTATGGCATCAATGTCCAGAAACTGCCGAAGGAGATAGAGGATGCCTTTATTGACACCGCCAACAAGTACTTTGACGAGGAGATCGCCAAGTACGGGCCGGACAGCCTCTATGTCAAGCTGGTCAAGACCATGCGGGAGTTCAAGCAGATCGCTGAAGCACAGGGTATCAATTAAGCCTGAGCACCCTACATGCGTCAAGAGCATTGGTTCACCCTCGCCTGGAGAAGAAATTCTCGAGGCGAGGGTAGGCAGGTTAGAGTGAGAACATCACGTGGCTACAATAAGCAATAAGATAGGTGCTGGATTAGAGTGATGAAAAAAACGGTACAAGTTTTGGAAGCCATTAGCGAATGGTCCGGGCATGTAATAATGTGGTTTTGCCTGACTCTGGTTCTCCTGCTTACCTGGGAAGTCTTTATGCGCTACGTGTTACAGTCGCCGACGATATATTCCTATGAGATCTCGACTATGATGGGGGTCACTATTGTGGCTGGAGGTCTGGCGTTTGCTCATAAGTATCATATGCACGTGAGAGTAGATGTCTTCTGGAGGTTCCTGTCACCCAGAGGGAAGGCAATTGCTGATGTTGTTGGTGCCTTACTTTTCTTCTTCCCGATGGTCGTTATCATCGCCTACATTTCGGGGTATTGGGCGCTGCGCTCCTTTATGGAAGGTGAGATAATGATCAAGACTTATCTGTATCCCCCTGCCTGGCCAGTCAGAACCGCCATGTTTCTGGGATTTTGCCTGTTTGCTCTACAAGGAATAGCTAAATTGATTCGTGATTTATGTCTGGTCGTAAGGAACGAAACGATATGATTGACCTGAGCCCGGAGATAGTCACCATACTAATGCTGGGCGGGCTGTTAGTCACAATTTTATCTGGTTTTCCCTTAGCTTTGCCGATTGGCACGGTGGCTTTAGTTGTCGGCTGGTTGCTCTTTGGGCCTTCCGTATTTAGCCTGTTCTATCAGCAAATATTTTCCATCCTGCACAACTATGTGCTGCTGGCTCTCCCCCTCTTTGTTTTTATGGGCGTGGTGCTGGAATACTCGGGGATAGCTGATAAAATGTATGATGCCTTATTCCTTTTGTTCAGTGGGTTCCGGGGCGGGCTGGCAATAGTCACGGTGTTACTGGGCACTGTCCTAGCGGCCTGTGTTGGTGTCATTACCGCTTCCGTTACCATGCTCACCAGTCTTGCCCTTCCTGCCATGATAAAGCGGGGCTATGACAAAAGTTTAGCCGCTGGCGCCATCTGTGCCGGCGGCAGTCTGGGTATTCTCATCCCACCCAGTGTCATGCTGGTTATCTATGGTCCAATGGCCAGAATTTCAGTGGGAAAGTTGTTTTTTGGCGCCATGGTTCCTGGTGTTCTTCTCTCTTTCTTATATTGTAGCTACATTGGCATTCGCTGCCTGATTCAAAAAAAACTGACAACAACCGTGCCGCCTGAAGAAAGGACAGTTCCTGTCCTGTATAAACTCAAACTGCTCTTCACTTCGCTGGTTCCGCCTGTGTTCATTATCCTGTCCGTGCTGGGCTCTATCTTTGCCGGGATAGCGCCACCCACTGAAGCCGCTGCCATAGGCGCCTTTGCTTCACTGGTTTTGACGGCTGCTTACGGCCGGTTTAACTGGGTAAACCTGCGAAACATATTGCGCCGGTCACTCTCCATCAGCAGCATGGTGATGTTAATCGGAGCTTGTTCGGTCGCCTTCACTGGTGTTTTCCTCAAGGCGGGAGGTGGAGAAGTAGTGCAAGAAACTGTTTTGGCTACCCCAGGTGGCCGCTGGGGTGTCTTTGCCATGGTTATGCTTATCTACTTTATCCTAGGGTTTTTTATCGAATGGCTAGGTATCTTCTTCATTATGGTTCCGATACTATCACCCCTGGCGCCCATGCTGGGATTTGACCCCATCTGGTTTGGGATCATGATTTGTGTTAACCTCCAGATGTCCTTCCTGACACCCCCCTACGCTTTTGCCATCTTTGTTCTCCGGGGAGTTGCTCCGCCGGAGTTGGGCGTGACTTCAGCGGACATCATCAAGGGGGTAATCCCGTATATTCTACTTATAATTGTGGCACTTATGCTGTGCATTTTTTTCCCTCAGGTAATTCTCTGGTTACCCAGCATGATGATAAAGTAGCGCAGTGAAAATAAACTGGTATTTCGAGCGTGGTACTTTAAATACTATTTACAAAAAAGGAGGTAGGTCATGAAAGAGAAGATTGGATTTATTGGAGCTGGAACCGTAGCCACAACTTTCGCGATAAAACTAGCTGAGGGAGGTTATCCTGTAGTTGCAGTAGCTGATATAAAACCAGATATGGCACAGAGCGAATGGCTGGCTTGATTAAAGGCTGCCAAATTTATGATACGAATCAGGGTGTGGTAGACGCAGCCGATGTGTTTATTATCGCCACCTGGGACCAAGTCATGATTCCAGTAATCAACCAAATTAACTGGCGCCCTGATAAAGGTGTCGTCCACACCAGCGGTTTTTTTTGGCACCGATATCGTAGAGCCGGCCAAGCGTGCTGGCGCCAGAGTAGGCGGATTCCACCCGGCCCAACTCTTTGCTAATCTTGACCAGGCCCTAGGGGCTCTCCCGGGCTCCACCTTCTGTCTTCTGGGTGAACCTCCGCTTCTGGACACTTTAAAAGAAATGGTCTCCGCTCTAAAGGGAAACTGGATAGTAATCAAACCAGAAGAAAAGCCACCTTAGAGAAGAACCAACCCGACCTCGTTGAGATTTTTAAAGCACTGGACCGCCATATTATTCCCATGGCTTTGGCTAAAGGCACTATTGATGAAGCTACCGCCGAAAAAGAGCGGGCTCTGTTACAGTAGACCCGCTACCGGAGAAGGATTATTGTTATTAGAGGAGGTAAGACAGACATGATATTGGGCAGCGGCGAGTATCAATACGAGCGGGTGGAAGGATGGGCCAAGCTACCCGAATACTTTACCCTGATTGACCCCGTGGACGTTGCCACTGATTCGCAAGACCGGGTCTTTGTATTCTGCCGCGGTAACCACCCGGTCCTTATCTTCGACCGAGATGGTAATTTTGTTTCATGTTGGGGTGAGGGCCATTTCCGATGGCCCCATGGCACATTCATAGGCCCGGATGATTCAGTATATCTAATCGACGGCCAGAAACACACTGTAGAGAAATTCACGGCAAGTGGTGAGCTGCTTATGACGCTGGGCGTTAGGGGCTGGGCGGAGCCTATTTGTACACACTCACCCTTCAATATCCCTACAGGTCTGGCGCTTGGACCATCGGGAGAAATGTTTGTCTCCGATGGTTATGGCAACTCTTTAGTACATAAGTTCTCTCCTGAAGGGAAACTGATTAAAACGTGGGGAGGGTACGGTAGTGGTCCTGGCCAGTTCGATGGCGTCCATAACATCGGTGTGGACCGGCATGGTACCGTGTATGTATGCGACCGGCACAACGACCGCATCCAAACATTTACCTCTGACGGCCAGTATATTACCAGTTGGACAGACTTTCACTGGCCGATGGACGTCTACATCGATCAGCAAAGCGACATTATCTATGTGGTGGAGGCCCAATTGACCGGCCCGAATCAGCCTAGGGTCAGCATTCGCGACTTGAATGGTAACGTCCTATCGGCATGGGAGGGACGGGAAAGCGAAGGTAAGGGTATGCTAGACGTTGGTCACGGCATATGGGTTGACTCCCGTGGCGACATCTACGAAACGGAGATAGATAACACCCACCGCATCCAGAAGTTCGCTAAAGTGAGCTAGGAGTGTTTGGTAGACACGCTTTAGGTGTTAATCCTTTCCAGCGTTTTCTAGGTTAAAAAAGCAAAGGAGGTTAAATGTCATGAGCTTGTCTAATGTGATTGGGGCAGAAAAAGAGGTGGTGCCTATGGAGGCCCCAAGGCTCCGGACTGGCACTTACAGTGGTGGGCAACCTGCTACTCGAACCCATGTTGGTGTAAGAAAAATATCGAGATACAGAATAGCGTTGTAGTCGCTATTGATATCAGCAAATTTACCAATGTAGAGAGTTTCGAGACAAACAAATAAACAACCTCACTAACATAAGGAAGGAAATTGCCGGTAAATAGCTAGGTATGATGTTTTAAAGGATGCGATTATCGGAGGAGATGAGAAAGAAGTTGAGGGCCAGGTTAATAAGGCGCTGGGCGAGGGAGCTGATGCCCAAGACATTCTGACAAATGGACTCATCGCTGGCATGGAGGCAGTTGGCAAGCGCTTTAGATCAGGTGAAATGTTTCTCCCGGAAGTTCTACTGTCTGCCGAGATCATGCATAAAGGTCTCGACATCATAAATCCATTATTAGCTAAGTCAGGGCATAAAGGAATCGGAACAGTTATTATCGGCACGGTAGAAGGAGATATTCATGACATAGGGAAAAGAATAGTTGGCTTGCTCCTTGAAGGGAACGGGTTTAGAGTCATTGACCTTGGCGTCGATGTGAAAGCGGATGCCTTTGTCCAGGCGATGGAAAAGCATAACCCCGATATTCTTGGCATGTCCGCCTTACTAACTACAACAATGCCGAATATGGGAAAAACGATTGACCTACTGAAAGAAAAGGGATTACGAGAAAAGGTAAAAATCGTGGTTGGTGGTGCACCGATCAGTGAGCAGTTTACCAAGTCAATAGGAGCCGATGGCTATGCTATGGAGGCGGGTTCGGCTGTTGAACTGGTAAAGAAATTGGTCACAATAAGGAGGTAAGTATTTATGCGCGCAAATTATATTCAGTATGGTAGTCCACAGTTTCGTCTCCTATCAGATAAACAAATAGAGGAACTGCATTTTGCTACTCTCCAAATCCTGGAAAGAACTGGGGTCACTTTCGAGTCCCGAGAGGCAATTGACCTATTAGGTGAAGCCGGTGCTGATGTATCTAACCCAAACAGGGTAAAAATCCCCTCCTGCATGGTTGAGCAAGCCCTGAGAACAACTCCCAAGACAATTACCATATACACGCGGGATGGAGAGCCAGCCATGGTTTTAAATGGCATGACATCGCATTTTGGGGGACATAATGCTCTTGCCGAATATCTGGACCCTTATACAGGACAGAAAAGGCAGTGTTACGTCGAGGATATTGGCGATATGGCAAGAGTAATCGATGCCTTGCCTAACATTGAGTGGTCATATATTGTTTCGTCTTACGCAACCGTACCCCCGGCTATTGCTGATAAGGTAGCTATACTCCAAGCAATACTTAATACCTCAAAACCAATAGCCTACTGCCTCGTTGATGTCTCACGACTGAAGGAGGTGTTAAAGGTTTGTTCCATGGTTGCTGGTGGAGAGAAAGAGTTAGAGGCCAAGCCATTCCTTATTGGGTCGTCTGAACCGGTTACCCCGCTGGTGCAGGGCAAGGATGCTATGGAGAAAAGCCTTTTATGTGCTGAGAAAGGAATCCCCAATTTTGTATATAGTGGACTGTTGGCTGGTGCTACCGCTCCAGCTACCTTTCCAGCTCTGCTGGCTGTTGGTAACGCTGAATTCTTAAGTCAACTAGTTGTTATACAGCTTAAGAAACCTGGGGCACCTGTTATTTACGGCTCTATACCCTTGATTATGGATATGAAAACCACAATCGCTTCTTATGGTGCTCCTGAAGCGGGCTTTCTTGTAGCGGCTGCGGCAGAACTGGGTCACTACTATAAGCTTCCTGTTTTTGGCAAAGCCGGCAACACAGATGCCGATATAGTTGACGCTCAGGCAGCGGCAGAAGCTACCTATCAAATCCTTCTGTCTGCATTGTCGGGGGCTGATTTTATCCATGGCCTAGGTGAGATGAACGAAGGGCGGATGGCGTCACCAGAGTTTGCCGTTCTTGGAAGCGAGATTATTGATATGGTCAAGGTCTCAATGCAAGGCGTTAAAATTGACGATGAAACTCTCCCTCTTGACCTTATCGAACGCGTGGGTCCGAGAGGGGCTTATCTTTCAGAAAAGCATACTTTGAAGCATTTTCGCAAATTCTGGGTGCCAACAGTATTTGACCGTAGTGTGGTAAAAAACGAAAGTACCAAAAGGTGCGAGGACCTACTAAAAGAAAAGACCATTGAGATATTGCAAACCCATCAACCAAAACCGCTACCTGAAGATCTGGTTAAGGAACTTAAGAGGGTAGAGGAAAACTGGCTTAAACAAGTAGGGCTTAAGGAATATCCGAAGAGAGAATAGGGAACCGTCAAGTATCTTCTTCAAAACACTGAAGTATGAGGAGGTGTACTTATGTGAGCATGAGACCTTTGAAGACGTGGTAGCCAGACTGCCCTATTTCATTGAGGAGGTCTATAATCACAAGAGACTTCATTCGGCACTTGGCTACCGCTCACCGAATGACTTTGAGGAACTATTGCTTATTCTATCACACCTTTGAACAAAAGTCATTTCTGTTCACTCGGGGTCATACAAGCTTGTTTGATTCAATCGGTTGCCGAAATGAACTTTTAAGAGAAGGACACTTGACAAAAGAGGTTAGTAGTGATAGCATATTAATGGCTCTGTAAATCCGGAGCCATTGGTATTTTTGGAGAGGTTGTCAACCTGATTATTTAAAAATTGAATAAATTTTAGGCCGGTTCCAGCTTCAAAAAGGTCCTGAAACACGTAAAAATGTCAACATGACTTTTAATCAGGGTGTCACAGGTTCGAGACCTGTACGGCCTACCAAGTTAAAGCTAATAAGTAGCTAATTAAAGCTACACAAAACCACCCGAAAACCAGGGTGGTTTTTCTTTTTTACTAATAATGACACCCTGATCCCCTCCAAAATATTCACGGTATCACCCGCTCTACTTGTCCAGCAGACAATTCCCAAGAAAGGTGGACAAGTATATGCTGAAGGTAAAAGGAAATTTCGGATGGACAGATATCGATATGAGTGCAGTTGAACTCGGTAAACTCTTGAAGCATTATACCCAGTGCTTGAAGTCTGAAGGGAAGTCTCCCAAAACGATATCCTGGTATGGGGAAATGCTCTCTATATTCATCAGGTATCTTGAATCGGTTGGCATTTCTCCAGTTCTGGCCAATTTTAACCTGGTAAATGTCCGTGACTTTGTTGTCTATGAACAAAACAGGGAGTTATCTCCTTATACGGTGCAGGCAAGGGTGAGAGCACTTAAGGCTTTTAGTTCCTGGTTATTCAGTGAACAGTATACCGAGGAAAATATGCTAGCTACCCTGAAAATGCCGAAAGCACCGGTCAGGATGATTGAGCCCCTTACTGTCGAAGAGATAGATAGACTTATCAGTGTGCAAAATCATCTTACGGCAATCGGAAGTCGCAATACTGCGATACTGATAACGTTTTTAGGCACAGGTCTACGCGAAAGTGAGCTCTCCAACCTTAGCTTTAAAGATGCCCATATTGAGCAGGGATACCTCAAGGTAATGGGTAAGGGTTCCAAGGAAAGAGTTGTCCCTGTTGGAGGGCTTGGGCAAAAACTACTCTGGCGCTATGTGTTTCACTTTCGCCCGGAGCCGATTAATGAACTCAACAACTACCTTTTTCTCACCTTAGACGGAAAGAAGCTTGACCCAAATGCTATCAGGCTGCTCTTGAAACGATGGGGAAAGAAGGCAGGAGTACCACGTCTACATGCCCATCTCTGTCGTCATACTTACGCCACAGATTTTCTCATTTACAATTGCGGAGATGTATTCCGATTACAACAGATACTTGGCCATACCACGTTAGAGATGGTGCGTAAATATGTCCATTACGCATCAGCGCATACGCTCATACAAGGCAATATTACGTCTCCTATAAACCGAATGGGTATTAAAGGACTAAGAAGTTACAAAATAGATCAGGCTTTAAGGAACAACGGATGCTTGACAAGAGAATACTAGTGGGCAGGCCGAGGGTTTTAGTAGATTTTGCGATAGTTTTGTGCTTGCGTGATGTTGATAATCTGGGCTGGTCCCGGATGGCTGAAACTTATCGGGGAATGACTGGCCAATATATCAGTCGAGACACAATCAAGCGCAGGTATCTGGAAGCTAAGGAATCTAACTTTAAAAAAGACCAAGAATAGGTAACAAAATAAGCTTATGTGCAACCAGAAACAATCGTTCAAAGGGGGAACAACGCAGCCTGGTGACATAACTGGGGTCTTTGCTGGCTGCTTACAAAATACCAAACGTAATTTCACTAGCGTTTTGCTCCAATCTGTTATTCTGCCTGTTAAGGCGATAGGGTGGCTTTAGCTCCCTTTCGGCTTGTACTTATACTTAGGATGGCCTCACTGCACCACTTTTCCGCCAGACAAAGAAGTAGACCAATAACCCAGCAACAACAATGCAGCCGGCAATAATACCACCGATGAGCCCCCAGTTGGTTGGTGGCGGGACCGGTAATGCTTCTGTCGGGGTCGGGATTGGCGGTGGCGTAACAATAACGGTAAACTGTCCAACCCTGCCACCAATGTCAACCGTGTAGCTTCCCTCTGCGTCCTTCGCTATAGTGAAGGTTAGCGTCTCACTCCTGCCAGCTCCGAGAGTTACTTCTTTTTTAGCCTCCTCGGCACCATTTATCTTGAGAAGAACTGCATAACTTCCCTCGCTGCCTCCGGTATTGGTAACCACGGCTGAAATTGTAACTTGCTCGGCGGGCTTAACTTCACCCGGAGTAACTGACAAATCAGAGACGGCAAAACTTGCCGGTGCCAGCGCCACTGCCGGCGCAGGTAGAGCCGCAGGCGCTTTAACCTTGAATGTGCCCAACAAACTACTGATGCTTACGGTGTATTCTCTGACAGTATCTGGGGTCACGCTGAAGCTAACGGTCTCACTATCGCCTCCGCTTAGTGTAATCTCCTTTGTCTGCGCGACCACATTATCTACTTTGAGGCTTACTTCGTAGCTCCCGGTGAGGTCACCGGTATTGATGATGAGGACACTGATGCTGACGCTTTCTCCGAGATTAACTTCACCCGGTGCTACCGACAAGTCGGTGACGGTGAAGCTGGCAGGATGGGGACGTGCCAGAATAGCAAAGGGAGTAAAGTGGCTAACCTTCGCCGTCACGGCGTCATTCTCAAGCTCAACGGTGCTTTCCAGCTCTACCCATTGACTAGCGGTAGTATTAAATGTAGCCACAACGAGGTTCTTTTCGGCGATGCCTTCAGGTATTTCAGATTCATCATATTTGATGGTCAAATCTACCGTCGGGTCAAAGGTAGCTCCGTCGGGACCAAACCGATAAACCGACCCGATAACCTTGGAATCTATCGGCGGAGCTGGTGGCTCTTCCATCTCCTTTATAAGTATGCTGGTTATGAGTTGCCCCACCCTGTTCAGACCGATGGTATTTTTGGGTATATATAGTTCAACCTTACGATCCTCACTTTTACAAGTAACATCTTCGGTAAATCTGCCTCCCGGAGTTACAGAATTAAGTACAGGAGTTATACCAGCCGCCCCTCCGCCACCTCCACCTCCACCACCGCCACCTCCGGAAGGTGGGGTAGTCGCTGGAGGAGCAGAGACAGTGCCAAAACCACCGTATTTACTCAGATGGGTGACCGTTCCGTAGATATAATCCTCTGTGGTGTTCACCCCGCTGCCAGGTACCACCTGCCAGGTTCCTGAAGCTACGTCCCATAAATAGAGTTTGAGCGTGGACTCATCAGTGCCTGGCGGTAGCTCACTCTGTTCATAGTCCACCCTTATGTATATCTGCTCCAGGTTATCCCGCAGTTCCGGTGAAGCCACGATTTCAATGAAGGCGCCGGCGGCCTTTTCTGCCCCTCCGGGATTCCCGACATTTCCGGACGGGTTATCAAGATGCTGAGTGACCGAGATTGAGGCACCCGTGACATTCGCAGTTGTTTGGATTTCCAGCGTCGTGGTACCAGTCTCGACCGTCTCCGTCTCATTATCAGCAATGGTTACTGTCTGCTTGCAAAAGGTGGCCGTCCTCGTGGTGGTATTGCCTGCCCTGTCCGTCCCGTTTGCGGTCACGGTGTAGGCGCCAAGGGCTATTGGTGACCCAGCGCTTCCGTAGGTGCCGCGCCACTTGTTCACAGCTGTATGCGTCATCGTGATAACGGTAGCGTTGACGCTTACGGTTGGTTTGGTAGCCAGAGTCTCGTTAGCACTCACCGTGATAGTTATTGAATCTGCCGGGTCGCTCAGACCAATGGTGATTGCTGGCGCTGCATTGTCCAACGTCACATTAACCACGCCTGAAGTGCCAGTGTTACCGGCGCTATCGGAAGCTTTAACTTCGAGCGTGTTCGCCCCTGTCGCAAGTGTTACGTTCGTACTGAAACTACCAGAGCTAACAGATATCGGCTGGGGTGTACCATCATTAAAAGTGAGGTTAGCAGTAGCAATCGTCGTGTCGTTGACAGTGCCAGTCACGGTCTGGTTAGCTGTATTGGTTACCAGGTTATTAGCTGGCGCTGTCATCCTTACTTCTGGCTTGGTCTTATCATATTCTATGATTACTGTGGACGAACGAGTATTCCCTATCTCATCGGTGGCGGTAACGGTAATGGTATTGTTTCCAGATACCAGAGTGATGCTCTGGCTAAAATTACCGCCAACTACGGGTATCCACTGTGAGGCGCCATTTAGCGTCAGGTTTGCCGTGCTGACATAGGGGTCGTCAATGGTGCCTGATACTTCACACCCAGGGGTGCTCACCACACTCCCTGATACAGGACAGTCTATTATTACCTCCGGGCCAGTCGTATCCAGCGTCACTGCTCTCACACCCGAAGTGCCAGTGTTAGGTGGAGTTGCGTTATCGGAGGCGTTAACCACAAGAATATTTATGCCCTCCTCAAGGGTGTCGTTTGCCGAGAAGCTTCCGTTTGATGCCACGCTGACTGACTGCGACACTCCGTTAAGTATCACGTTAGCCGAGGTGACATTGCCGGAGACAGTGCCGATTACAGTCAGTGATGAATCATCGGTAACGTTTCCGGTGACCGGCTGGGTGATGGTAATGGTTGGCTTAGCCGGGTTAACCACCACTGTTATCGTACCCGAGGTTCCAGTGTTGCCGCTTCCGTCAACAGCGGTGACCAGGATGGTGTTGCTGCCAACGTTCAGGGTGACATTGTCACTAAAGTTACCATTAACAAGGGGCAAGGGGGTGGGTGCTCCGCCATTTACGGTAACATTTGCTGCGGCATTAACATCATCAACATGACCGGATACCGTCAAGGTCGTATCACTGAGTACCTGCCCTTCAGTCGGACTGGTAAGCGTTACCACCGGCGGCACCGTGTCAGGCAGCACGGTAAGCGTGGTGTTGCCAGTCGTACTATCATAGGTAGCGGTTATCGTGGTGGCTCCGTCAGCCCCTGTAGTTGCCAGTCCGGTATTGGCACCTATGATGGCCACACTGATGTTATCGCTGGTCCAGTTAGCGGTACCGGTAACGTTAGCTGTTGCTCCATCAGAGTAACTGGCGGTGGCGACGAACTGAAGTATGGGGGGATTACCGGAATCAAAGACAACTGTCGGGTCAACCGGCGTTACGATGACAGAGTTAAGGACAGCTTGGCCCACGTTTAAAGTGGTGTTGTCGCTGACGCTACCCGAAGTAGCGGTGATAACGGTAGTGCCCTCAGCGTAGCTGGTAGCCAGGCCAGCAGCGTTAATCATGGCTACAGTGGTGTTGCTGCTGCTCCAGTTGACAGAAGTAGTTATATTACCCGTTGAGTTATAAGAGTAAGTGCCGTTGGCGGTGAACTGCAGCGTCCTGCCGGCATCGATTGACGGGTTGGATGGAGTTACGGCTATGGCGTCGAGCACCTTAGAGCTAACGGTGAGAATGGTGGTATCGCTGACATTACCCGAAGCGGCGGTGATAACGGTAGTGCCCTCAGCGTAGCTGGTAGCCAAGCCAGCAGCGTTAATCATG
>Ga0307378_10010295_pt1 | contig 12155 bp, 9 predicted proteins | sample UN1MG_FD_202238 | JGI IMG/M metagenome (GOLD analysis project Ga0307378, IMG submission 202238) | Soil microbial communities from Risofladan, Vaasa, Finland - UN-1 | ecosystem: Environmental > Terrestrial > Soil > Coastal area > Acid sulfate soil | place: Finland: Risofladan, Vaasa | collected...
CGCCTGCACCCTCCACGGCACATCGGTTGGGTTGAACTGAGTGGGGATGGCCGGCGACCTGGATCTTGACTTGTCTGTTATCGCGAGATATGGCCAGACCGGGCTGAAGTTACCATAAACGTCCTCAGCAGCTATTTCGTATATGGGTAGCATTCCAACTTGGCCGGCCTTAGGCATGTACTCGTGGTAGTAATAGACGCCGCTTCCCTCGAAGGAGCCGATATAATCGAGAAAGATGCCGATCGGGTAGTGCTTCCCGTTCGCGGCGTTCATCACATACATCTGGACATTCCTGATCATTCCCATCCCCTCGCCGAATTCGACGAGTGCCCAGGCCTCAAACTCCCCGAGATCGGACACGTGAATCCCAGTGTTGCCCCAACCAGCCATTACTACGGCCGGAACCGCTGAGCACGCGAACGACCACTCGGCAGTCGCCATGACGTTACCGTTCTTGTCCGCGGCGTTGGACGTCAGCGTTACTGTCTGTCCCTCCGCAAACGAACTTGGAGGCGTGAATGTGCAGTTGATGAGGCCGTCATCGCCAGGCTCATCTTGCTCCTTGACGAGACCAAGTGATACGTCCAAACCGTCTATTGACAAGGTTATGGAGTTCTGGTTCACACCGACTCCCGAATCATAGACCTTGAAGAAAATGTCGGTATCGACCGAGACGTTGTATGCGTTGTTAGCTGGTCGCCTCGAGGTCAAAACAGGTGGCGTGTTGTCAACCGTTGTGAAAGACCAGCTGGTCTCACCTGTTTTTCCCACCATGTTACGAGCCTTCCCCCTGACAGTGTATTTAGCGCTGTCGCCCAAGCCGTGGTCGAACCACACGTGGTAGCCGTTCTCGATGGCGGACTTGCTAGCGGGTTTGCTCTCGCCGTTGATCGACATCTGAATTGAGCTGGGGTCCACGCCATAGAGTGCATCATCAACGTCAACGCTTATCGTGTATTGGCCGACAGGAACGTTAGTGGCACCATCGCTTGGGTCTTTATTGACGAAACTGGGGCCGCCCTGGCCTATCGTGAACCTGAGCTCGCCCTCGAAACCCTCCTGTGTGCTACACGTCTGCCGCGCCGTGAAGCGCACGTTCACCCATTCGTCCATGTTGTAGGACGTTGGCCGGTTGTATGTAACGTGGAAGCCCTCGTGGTCCTCGAGCGGATCGAACGTCGCGCTATTGGTAACCTCCTGCTCACTAGCATCGGATTGCTGCTGTACATAAAGCCGCATCGATGACTCGTCGATACACGACTCGTCGTCGTAGATGTCGAAGTATATCGGCGTGTCCTTATCAACTCCCGTCTGACCATCGCTCGGATATGTGTTGTCCATCACCGGCGGCGTCGTGTCCGCTGCCGCGGTGCTGAAGTGGTAATCCTGGGAAAGAGCATTGCCGGTTCTATCTTCACACGTGATTGTATAGACATATACGGCACCGGGGGAGGTTGCCGTCCAACAGCCGAACGAGCCGATCGAGCCGTTCGGTGGCCCGAAGGTAACGTGGTATCCGCCTGTTATCGGCTCCATCGTCGTGTCAACGTACGGCGCATCCCCAACCCGATCGATCCCTATCGTGAAGACCTCAACGCCGCACGGGTCAAGTAGGTCGAACTCGATCGCGGTGCAGAGGGCTACGTCAGTTGTGCCATCTGGCGGCGAGAAGTTCTCAGCCGTTGGCGGCTCGTTGTCGGTCGGGTCAAGCTCCAAGACCCAGGTAACGAGTTTTTGGTTGTAGTTCTGATAGTCGGCCACGCCTGCTTCCCAGTTGTATATCTCGAAATCGTGGTCGATCACCACTGCAAGCGGGACCTTGCTCTGTTGCAGGCTCTGATACAGACTGTTGGTGGACGTGCCCCATGCCGCCTTATCCGGATCGTAGAGAATTGGGAACGTGGCGTTGGGCAAGCTGGGTCGCATACCTAAGATGTCGTTCCGCGATTCTCTTGCGAACCCACCGATAGCAAAGAATCTGAAACAACCAGCCGATTGGTATGTTGTCCATAGGCCGTTTGTGAGATTTGTTAGTATGTCCCTTTGCTGTGCTGCATCCTGCGCCGGGGTGAAGAAGAGAAGAACTATAATCGCGCCGTCGTAATTCGACAGCGTGATCTGGTCACCATAGCTTGCTGATATTGGATTGATATCCTCAAGCGTGAAGTCCTTAGCCGGGTCCCCCGCCTGCGCAAGTGCGGAAAACGGCGACAAAAGCAGCGCTGCGAGGACGAGCAGAGCAGCCCCGAAACCCAGAGACTGAATAGACATAATAACCCCTCCAAACGTATTGCGTGCGCCTCGGCCGTCTGTCGAGACGAAAAATAACCTAAGCTATACATTGCTAAGCAAAGTTGAATATAATCGAAAGGGCGATTCACTTTCAAGTGGTTTTTGAGAGTGGGCGCAGCTTACGAAGTTGTTTGCGAAGAGGGTAACATGGGGTTTAGGCTGTCGTTGCATTTTTCAGTGTGGCAGGGCTGCGTGTTCAGCACGCAACCAGTCGGATGTGGGGGCACTCTCTTGGGGCCTTCGTATATAGCAGTATCGTGTGTAAGGAGACGCAGAGTTTGCCGCGCCCAAGCAGATCAGTCGCTGCGAGACACCCTCCGAAGGGCAGGGCGTTCCCTGGGTCTGGAACCAGTGGGTTGGGAACCAGCAACCTTGGGGATATGTTTTACATAATAACACCGAAGCGAGTAGGTAATGCCGTTAACAGACGATGAGCTGATCGATCAAGTTCGCGCGGGTAACCTGAAGAGCTTCGAGGAGCTCATCGACCGTTACCGTAACCAGGTCTTCAATTTCGTGTATAGGATTCTTGGTAGTCGGGATGAGGCGGAGGATATACTACAGGACACGTTTATGAAGGTTTATGAGCACCTACCTCGATATAAGAAGCAGTCCAGGTTCTCAAGTTACTTGTTCACAATAGCGCACAACCTGTCGATGAACAAGATCAACTACCAGAAACGTTCTCAGATGAAATTGGAGACGCTGTCGCAGTCGGGCGAGGACAGTAGTCAAGCGGATAGGACGCCAGACGCGTTACTGAGGGAGAATGAAACCGCAGTTGTTGTACACAAGGCGATTGAGAAGTTGCCACCCAAGTATCGGGCAGCTTTGGTGCTGAGCGAGTTTGAGGGTTTTTCTTACAAACAGATTGGCGACGTCCTCAACTGCTCAGTGGGCACGGTGAAGTCTCGTATTTTCAGGGCAAGGGACCTTCTGAGAGGATATTTGAAGGGTTATGAAGAGCAGGGCATGCAGGAAAAACTTAACTAGAGTTTCGGCGTTCATAGACAACGAGCTATCGCCAGTCGAGCGCAGAAGGCTCGAGGCGCATCTTGCGGTGTGCCCCGGCTGCTCTCGCTACTTGGAGGAGCTGAGGGCCGGTTCGGCGCTGTTGAAATCGCTTCCTGCCGTCGAGCCGAGGCAAGAGGCTATCTCGGAGCTTAAGGCTAGGCTTCGCATGACCGCCCACATCGGCGAGGAGAACGTCTGCGAGATGATGCCCGTGAGGCTTTCCGCCTACATAGATAACGAGCTGCCGGGGCCTGAGCGCCAGCTCGTCGAGCAACATTTGGCCGTCTGCCCTGATTGTTCACGCTACCTGGAAGAGCTGAGGGCGATCTCCAGACATCTCAATCTGCTGCCGGAGATTGAGCCAAGCCGGGCCGCTGTTGAATCGCTCAAGGCGAAGGTCCGCTCGGCGCACATGCCCGTCCGAAGGAGTTCAGCGCCGGTCTTCGCTTTCCCGCGGTTCGCTCACGCCCGTTTGGGGCTCGCGGCAGCGGCGGTGGTCTTGTTGGCAGTTGCTCTGTATGTGTTCTCGCCGTTTGAGCACGGAGGTAATATGGCCGGGACTTCGGTCAAGCCCACATCCTTTGGAGGCGCCGCTAGGGACATGGCGGACGCTGATCTCAAGACTGGGAAGGACCGCCTCCTTGCAGAGCTGGCGTTGAACGAAGGCGGCAAGGCTCAGAGTGCAACGGGCTCCCGTGACAGTCTCGAGGTGTTTGACCCCGCGCAGAGTGACACCCGCGGACGCATTGTGCACTCCATCGTCTTTGGTGAGCGGCGGGCAACACGCGCCCCTGTGGCGTCTCACGTATTGTTTGTGAGTTACGGGGACTGATACTGATGGGTCAGATTGACGGCAAACTCGAATGCATTGGAGGTCTGGCGTGACAACTTTACTGGTGCGTGTCGCATTTGTGCTTGCGTATTTGTCGTTTGCGGTCTCCCTCTATGCTCAGGGTAGTTATGATCTTGGCAACCGGCTTTTCGCGGAGGGCCGGACCGCAGAAGCGGCCGAGACGTATGAGAAGTCGCTGCATGAGGGCAAGAGCGAGGTCGCGGCTCACTGCCGGTTCATGCTTGCCAGCTGTTTTGAGCAGATGAGTGATTTTGAGAAGGCCGAGAAGAACTATCGGCTCGTTTGGCAGCTTTTCCCGAGGAGCCCCTGGGCGGACGATGCCCTATTGCGGGTAGCAGCTCATCTCAGCAAGTCACGGGACATCAACGATGTGAAGGCGGCCAAATCCTACCTCGTGAAGATTCAGGGGCTTTATCCCCAGTCATCCTTGTTGGCCGACTCGCTCTGCCTTCTAGGTGAGGACAATATCTTGCTGCACGAGTTCGACGAGGCCCAGAGGAATCTGACCGAGGTCCTTGACAAGTATTCGGACAGCGGCCTTGCGACTCGGGCGCATTTCGCACTCGGGAGGCTCTATTCTGACGATGAGAATGAGCTTCGGGACCTTGACCGGGCGCTCGACGAGTTCAGACTCGTGGTCGAGGAAAGCCCGGATAGCCCATGCGCTCCGTGGGCTTATTTCTCGATTGGTAATGTCCTACGTTCGCAGAAGAAATGGGAGCACGCCAGGCCCTATTTCCAGGCTGTTATTGAGCAATATGACCGGACGTTGTGCGCGGCCGCGGCGAGGCCGATGCTCGTTCTTTCACAGGTCGAACGAGACCAGTTCCTGCGGGGACGGGACTCTTTTGAGCAGTTGCTGGCGATAGTCAATCAAGACCAACGGCCCGTTATGCTGAAAAAGGTGGTTGTCCTGCCTCAACCAAGACAAGTTACGAAGCTTGAGATCGTTTCGGATGAGGCCTACTCTGACGAGGCCCGTGCGATCTACAAAGGAGATGTCAAGGTATCGGCCGGCAGGATGCGGATTTTTGCCGACTATGTTGTCTGTGAGCTGCGTAGCCAGGTGGTGCGCGCCTCTGGCAAGAGCACGAGGTTGCAGTTCGGCAAGGAATTCGTGCTGGATTGCAAGCAGTTGACATTTGACGTCAAGAAACAGCGGGGGGTAGCTTCGGGCGACGTGAGGTTCGTAGAGGGTGGGTCTGGGGTGTTGGCCCTGGGTTCCGGCTCTGGGCCAAAAGTCAAGGTAGTCAAGAGCCTTGTCTTCTTGATTAAGGACGGCCAGGCGCTCTCACTTTCGGAGAAGGAATGAAGTTCTCCTTCGAGACGCCGTCTATGCTAAATCGCCTGCTTGTTCAGACCGGCAGGGTCTCGGAGGAAGACCTCGCGGAGGCTCTTGTTCAAGGGAGCGGATCGAATGACGGCGCGGTTGAGGCGCTGTTGGCTTCGCAGAAGCTAACGGAGGATGGCCTCGCGGAGGTCCTTGCCGGATACTCAGGTTGTCGCCATCTCAAGTATGATGAGTTCCCGGACGAGTATGTAGAACTGCCATCGCTTCCCCCCAAGTTCCTAAAGGAGCATTTGATACTACCGCTTCGGTTCGAGGACAGCAAACTCGTCCTGGCAACGGCCGACCCGCTCGATAAATACACGCAGGACAACATTAGGTTGAGCGTTAGCAAGGATTTGAAGATACTGGTCTCATCCCAGCGAGACATCATGCGCGCGCTTGAGGACCGTTTCGGCGACGCGACTATGGGCGAGATCATTGAGGACCTCGATGAGGAGGACCTCGAGCTTATCGCTTCCGAGGAGGACGAGGACATCAGCCACCTTCGGGACAGAGCCTTTGAGGCGCCAGTCATCAGGCTGGTCAATCTGCTGATCTCGCGTGCTGTTGACTCGGGTGCTAGCGACATTCACATCGAGCCTTTTGAGGGTCAGCTGAAGATTCGGTACAGGGCGGATGGTGTTCTTCACGACGTTGAATCTCCGCCTCGGACATTGGAGTCTGCAATTGTTTCGCGGATCAAGATCATGGCGGACCTGAACATAGCGGAGCGGAGGCTTCCTCAGGACGGCAGAATTGGTCTGAAGGTGGGTGGTAAGAAGATAGACCTTCGTGTCTCCACGGTTCCAACGCTTCACGGAGAGAGCATCGTCATGAGGGTGTTGGACCGGGAGAGCATGGGATATAATCTCTTGAGTCTGGGTTTTGACAAGAGGACGCTTGACGAGTTCGAGTTTCTGATCCGCAGGCCCCACGGCATCGTTCTCGTTACTGGGCCGACCGGAAGTGGCAAGACGACGACTCTCTACGCTGCTCTGGATAAGATCAACTCCCCCGACAAGAAGATCATCACGGTCGAGGACCCTGTGGAATACGAGCTCGTGGGCGTCAATCAGATCGAGGTCAAGCCGAAGATCGGCCTGACATTCGCCAATGGGCTTCGGTCGATCGTTCGTCAGGACCCCGATATTATTCTCATCGGCGAGATTCGAGACATTGAGACGGCGGAGATTGCGATACAGTCCGCCCTTACTGGCCACCTCGTTTTCAGCACTGTGCACACGAATGACGCTCCGAGCACTATCACGAGGCTGCTGGATATGGGCGTAGAGAACTACCTTTTGTCCTCAACGGTGGAGGGAATACTTGCCCAGAGGCTCGTGAGGCGACTGTGTCCGCAATGCAGAGAGGCTTATCCGCCGTCGAAGCTGGAGCTTTCTCGGATTGGGATTCACGACTTCAAGAACATACCCAAGACGATTTACAGGGCGGTTGGCTGCGATGAGTGCAATCGCACGGGCTATAAGGGGAGAGTCGGCATCTACGAGCTGTTAGTAATGACGGATGAAATGTGCTCGTTGGTCTTGGAGAGCGCCGCCGCGCAGAAGCTTAAACAGGCAGCTTTGCGGCACGGGACCCGGACGCTGCGGGAGGATGGCTGGCAGAAGGTTGTTGACGGGATAACCAGTATCAGCGAGGTCCTGAGGGTTACCCAGGAAGAGCTGGTTGAGGTCTAGTGAAGTGCAATCTGGTCTGAAGAGGTTGCTGCCGCACCACATTGTCAATTGGAGATGAGCATTGCCGGTCTTCGTATATAAGGCATCTGACAGGCGGGGAAACGTAACAGAGGGCACGATGGATGCCCGGGAGCGTTCTCTAGTTGTTCAGGCCCTTCAGCAGCGAGAGCTTTTCCCGCTCAAAGTTGAGGCTTATGTGTCCAAGAGAGGCCTTTCACTGGAGCTGAACCTCAAGCAGCTCACGGGCCGGATACGCCGGCGTGATGTTCTGGCGGCGACCCAGCAGCTGGCCACACTGCTAGAAGCATCAGTGCCGTTGGACAAGGCGCTAGGGATAACGATTGACACGACGGACAGAGAGCGGTTTCGGCGTGTTCTCGAGAACGTTCGCAAGGGTGTTCAGGGCGGGAACTCGTTCGCAGACGCGCTTGGGAAGTATCCGAAGGTCTTCTCGAAGCTCTACGTGAACATGGTCAGGGCCGGCGAGAGGGGCGGCGCCTTGGAGTCGGTCATGCGCCGCTTGGTGCAGTTTTTGGAGAGCTCTCAAGAGATGCGTGAGCACATCATCACTTCAATGATCTATCCACTTCTGTTGGTATTTGTCGGTGGTGCGGCGGTTGTGATTCTAATGATGTTCGTGATCCCGAAGTTCGCACAGATTTTTGAGGACATGGGACAGGCTCTTCCGCTCCCGACACAGATTCTCATGTCGATCTCCAACGGCTTTCAGTCGTATTGGTGGGCGATTTTGGGGGCACTTATCGCAGTTGTTGTGGCGACACGGGAGACGTTGAAGAACGAGCGGACGGCGCTATCCTTTGACCAGTTCAAGTTGAAAGTGCCTATCTTGGGAGAGCTTTTGCAGAAGATAGAGGTGGCGCGCTTTGCGCGCACGCTCGGAACGCTGCTGGAGAATGGTGTCCCGCTGATACAAGCTTTGAAGATAGTGAAAGACGTCATTACTAACCGAGTCATATCCGAGGCGTTGTCGCGGGCCGCTATCAACGCCAATGGCAAGGGCACGAAGAGTAGAGATATCATATCGTCGATAACGAAAGGGAAGGGCATATCGCGCCCACTTACCGAAAGCGGCGTATTCCCACCGCTTGCGGTAAGTATGGTAACGATCGGCGAGGAGAGTGGGCAGCTCGAGGGGATGCTCGGAAAAGTTGCCGACATCTATGAGGTGGACGTAAGAAACACGCTCAAGAGGCTTATTTCGCTCCTGGAGCCGATGATGATCCTTGTCATGGGCGTAGTAGTCGGCTTCATCGTCATTTCAATGCTGATGGCAGTATTCAGCATCAACAACATTGAGATGTAACGGAGATAGGAGAAGGAGAAGATGCTACTAGCTAGATTGCGGGCGCTGTCTATGGCGATAAACCGGCGAGATGCAAGGGGGTTCACGCTGATAGAGCTTTTGGTCGTTCTTGTGATATTAGGTCTTCTGGGCGCGATTGTGGTCCCGGCCTTCGTGGGCAAGACCGAGAAAGCTAAAATCCAGTCCACCAAGACGCAGATAGAGATGTTTGGCACGGCCTTGGACATCTACAACGCTGAAGTTGGGCGATATCCCAGCTCGCTGGAGGAGCTGATCTCGTCGAACGCTACCAATTGGGACGGGCCGTATTTGAAGAAAAATAAGATCCCAAAGGACCCCTGGGGCAACGACTACTCCTATGAGCTGGTTGACAACGGCCGCTCGTACAGGCTGAACTCCCAGGGCTGCGAGGCGTCTGGCCCGATCAATAGCTGGGATTAGTGTTGGGCGAAGTGCTAGGTCCCGAATCCAGAGCTCTTGATTCTGGATACAGGTCTGGGATTCGCTGTTCTCACACCCCGGCCGGTAGTCCGCAGTTTGAGCCTTGCAGTCCGAATCTCACGGTTCGGCTGCGGGGGTTCACGCTGATCGAGCTTCTGATCGTCCTGCTGATCGCGGGGCTTATGGCAGCGTTTGTCGTCCCCGCGTTCGTGGGCAGCATTAGGGGCATGCGACTAAAAGGAGAGGTGAAGCACCTCGCGGCCGCACTCAGGTTCGCCCGAAGCCAGGCTGTGTGCAGCAAGGGGCTGGCAATCGTTAAACTGGACCTCAACAGCGGGACCTACGACCTGATCATCAAGAAAAAGGAGCAGCGCCGCGGCGGGTCCGGTCGGGCGAGCGGCTCCGACCTCTTCGGAGCTGAGGCGGGTACTGCCGGCCTCGGTGGCGGCTCCGCAGCTCTCGGTGGCGGCTCCGCAGCTCTTGGCGGCGGGTCGCTTTCGACATCAAGTGGTCTCGGTGGGGACTCGGCCTTCGGCGCCTCAGAAGGCGCGCCCGAATCGAGAGGCAAGTGTGGGGAGAGCCCCTTGGCTCAATTGGTCAAGAAAACAAGAAAGCTCAAGAAAGGCGTCAAGATGGCGAGCTTCACCTACGGTGATGAGAAATACGAGGACGGTGTCTGCAACGTTTTCTTCTTTCCCCGAGGCACATCGACCGGCGGCCTGATCGAGCTGGAGGGCGAATCAGGTCGGTCATTTGTTATAGAGATAGAGCCGGTAACGGGCTCGGTGAAGATCAAAACACCAGAGGATTATTTGTGAGAGTGTGTAGATGACCAAGGGACGAGACCAGTTGTTTGGGCGCTCGGGCTTCACGCTCTTAGAGGTGATGGTGGCCCTGGCCATCCTAGCGATTGGGTTGGTTGCTATCATGCAGCTGTTTGCAGGGTCGTTAAGGCTTACCAGGATCGATAAGGGGTTGACCAAAGCGGTGTTCGTCGCCCAGCAGGTCATGGACGACCTTGTCTTGAGGAACGGTCTCGAGGACGGCTACGATGATTCGGGCGAGGAAGAGGGCTATTCGTGGACAGCGCAAGCAGAGAAGCTTGTGGGAGAGGACATGGACCCCGGCAACGAGAAGGACATGCAGACGGCGGACTTCATCGAGCAGATAGGCGCCGACGACGCGATCGTCCCGGTGAACGTATTTAAGCTCACGGTTACAGTTACATGGCGAAATGGGGACAGCCCAAACGAGCGGCATTACGAGCTCACCAGTTTGAAGACGCTCGCATTTCGTGAGGAGGCTCAATGATGCGCTCAGCGTTTAATCGCCGCGGTTTCACGCTTCTTGAGCTTCTTATCGCAAGCACGATCACCGTAATCATCGTGGCAATAATCCTTGCATCGTTTCAGGTTGCCTCGAAGGCATGGGCGACCGGCGAGCGGCGAGGGAACAGCACACAGCGGACGAGGGTGGCGATTTCGCAGATGGTTGAGGACTTAAAGTCGTCTTATCCCTTCAAGGTGAGGATGTTTGAGCAGGGCAGCAAGATACGTTCGACTCAAGTTCTTCTCTTTTCGGGGCAACATGACAGCATTAGTTTTGTGACGAAGGAGGCCGGACTTACGGGCGAGGAGAGCTCGTTCGGGCTTCGCGCCGTAACTTACTTAGTGAACGAGTCTGGCTCAGAGGATGAGAAGGGTCTGGTGATGCGGGAGGGCAATCCGTTCTCGGAGAAGCCGTTTGAGGAGGGTGTGCTGTATCGGCTCGATCCCGATGTAACCTCGATGTCGTTCAGATATTTTTATGATCCCAATATCCGCCTCCGTTTTGAACAGGTTCTGCGGAACGATTCTACACTTGAGCCGGGCGAGTGGTTGGACACGTGGGATTCATTTAGCGAGACGTCGTCGGACATGGCCTATTCTGTTGAGCAGTCGAAGGAGATCGAGCGTTATCTGCCGAAGTCGGTCGAGATTACGATGACGGTTGATCGCGATGGGGAGGAGGAGACTCTCGGTCCGTTTGTGGTGCCGATCTTCAATCGGCAGGTCTCGTTGGCCAGCGGGCTTGCGGAGGTGGAGGAGCAGTGACCGGGTGTTCGCTGGCCAGAGCTCAGGTGGCGCGTTTTCAGAGGGAATGTCAAAGGTGGAAGGCGTCCTGGTTTGGTGTCAAGAGTCGATGCCTGGGGAGCAATCGGGGCGTCGCGCTGTTGATGACGATATGGATAATGGTGCTGTTGACAGTTATGGCGCTTGAGTTCTCTTTCGAGAAGAGAGTTGACCTTTTAGTTGCGACGAATTTCAGGGACGAGGCGCAGGCATATTATCTGGCTATGGCGGGGATCAACGTGGCGCTAGCAGAGGTCCTGTCGAAGGAGTACTACTTTGGGTCGCCGGACGGGTCGGGCGAGCTTTATTTTGTGTCTCGGCAGGTGACGTGGGATGAGTCGGGCGAGCTCGAGATGGACGAGGCCTCGCCGTCGCGCGAGGGGATTCGGCTTGGTCGAGGCTCTTTCGACTACCAGATCGTTGACGAGCGTCGTAAGCTTGACATCAGGCTTTCGAGCAATGACGAGAGGTTCAGAGACCTCATTGTGGACTCCGGAGTTGATGACATGATTGCCGACACGATAGTCGACTCGATGAAGGACTGGCGGGACGCGGACGACTTTCACAGGGCGAACGGTGCCGAGGATGATTATTATCAGGCGCACTACGAGGAGCAGGGGATGAGCGAGCCATATTTGTGCAAGAACGCCAATTTCGACTCGGTTCGAGAGCTTCTTTTGGTTCGCGAGATGACGCCGGAGATACTTTTTGGCACTGGTAATGTTGAGAAATATGGGTTCCGCAAGGAGGAGAGCGGGGGTGTCGGCCAGGACCACGAGTTCATCGGGGTGTTTGACCTGCTGACCACTTGGGGCGGCGGGCTTTATTACGACACCGCCTCGGACGACCTTCTCTCGGGGCTGACGACTGATGCGAGGGCTCAGCAGGAGCTGGAGCAGAGAGAGAGCGGAGATTGGACCAATGCTCGCGCCCAAACTCATCGCGTTACGTCCACGAGATTCACGATCTCCTCAACCGGGCGCATTGCATCATCGGACGTTACGCGGACGATCGTGGCCGTGGTCAAGAAGGTTGGCAGTCTCAGGCGGCCTAGGGTCGAGATCATGGAATGGCACGATAATTACGTTGGCTC
>Ga0307378_10010296_pt1 | contig 12155 bp, 8 predicted proteins | sample UN1MG_FD_202238 | JGI IMG/M metagenome (GOLD analysis project Ga0307378, IMG submission 202238) | Soil microbial communities from Risofladan, Vaasa, Finland - UN-1 | ecosystem: Environmental > Terrestrial > Soil > Coastal area > Acid sulfate soil | place: Finland: Risofladan, Vaasa | collected...
TTATGTATTGTTGATCTAAGGCTACATAAAGCTCACTCTGGACTTCGGTGCACGATCGCTTTGCATACCGAAGAAAACGAACAAACTCCGGATTTGTCTCTGAATCGAAACCTTCTGCAATATTGTGCATGGATGAACCCCAGTTAAATAGGCTTCGCATTGAACGGGGTAAACCTGCTGCATCTTGAATTTGTCCCTTCATGCCGAAGTCGCCAGCAAACTTTGTCTTCTTTGTCAGGCCATACACCTTATGAGTTAGCTCCCTGGCCAATCGTTCGACCTGGAGGCTCTCGACAGGTTGCCATGCCTCAATATCTTTCCCGCTAGGGCGGGATTCATTTTCATGCCTTCTCCACTCATAACTCACTAATAAGCGATTAATGCCCGCCCTATGGGCTGCAGGCGGGTTTTGGTGAACCCTGAACCTTTGAACCCCTGGCCCAGACCTGGCTTCCCTGTCTTATCGGGTATAAACATCTATCGTAGCATCCAGTGCGATCGTCCCAAGAATGCATATCAAGTCGCGCCAGGGCAGGCCTGAACCCATGAACGGCTACCTAAAGCCTTACATCATCTGATACGGATCAACATCAATTATCATTCTTACCCCGCTCGAACTCAGGATCTGGGTAGAGAATGTTTCTACCTCTTTTAATAGTTGGTTGAGGTATCTTGAGGTGCGGGATTTGATGAGAATCTGCTGCCGGTATTTTCCTTTTAGCTTTGCCATAGGGGCCTCAACAGGTCCAAGAACCTCTACAGCACTTTTTCTTTTTGACTGCTTTTTTATGGTGTTGCGGATTTTCATTCCAATATGGGTCGCTATTTTTTCTGTTTTTGTTTTGCTATTTCCAAGAAAGCGCACATTGGCTATTAAGGAAAAAGGCGGATAGTTAACCTGCCGCCTGAGGGCTATTTCCTGGGAAAAAAACCTCTTATAGTTGTGATCCTTTGTAGCAGTTATTGCATAGTGTGATGGATTGAATGTCTGGATGATAACCTTTCCTGGCACATTGCCTCTACCAGTTCTTCCTGCCACCTGGGAAAGTAATTGAAAGGTAACCTCCCCAGCACGAAAATCCGGGTAATTAAGTGACAGATCAGCAGAGATTACCCCAACAAGAGTTACATTGGGAAAATCGTGGCCCTTGGTAACCATCTGTGTCCCAACGAGAATATCCGTTTCGTGCTGCATAAACCGCTTCAAAACCTGTTGTACCTCCCCCTTACGTTTCATCGTATCTCTGTCCATTCTCTCTACCCGTGCCTTCGGAAATAGATCCTCTAATACCTCCACCACCCTTTGTGTACCAAACCCATATGGTTTTAAGTCTTCAGTGCTACAGGCCGGGCACCTATTCGGTGGTTTTATGGAAAAGCCACAGTAATGACAGAGCAAATTGTTTCCGTATTTATGATAGGTCAAACTTACCTCACAGTTCGGGCACCTGATAGTCTCTCCGCAAAATCTGCAAAGGTAAAGGGAGCTGAATCCCCTTCTGTTTAAAAACAGAATGGTTTGTTTTTTCTGAGTCAGATTTTCCTCGATAGCCTCCTTTAAGGGCGGGCTCATAATACTCTCGTCCTGTGCAGCGGAACTTCTCTCAAATTGTGCCATATCTATGACTTTTATATCTGGTAGTTCTCTTTTGAGAATCCTTTTTGGCATGGTGAGAAAGCCATATTTTCCTATTGCAGCATTCTGGTAAGACTGAACGGATGGGGTTCCGGAACCAAGTATAACAACGGCATCTGAGAGTTTTGCCCTTACAATGGCAGCATCCCTTGCCTGGTAGCGGAATTTCTCTTCCTGCTTATAGGAGAGATCATGTTCCTCATCAACAATAATAAGACCAAGTTTTAAAAGAGGGGCAAAAAGAGCTGATCTGGCGCCTATAACAACATCGGCATCTCCCTTTGCTATCCTGATCCATTGATCATATCGTTCCCCTTTTGAAAGAGCGCTGTGAAGGATGGCCACCCTATTGTTAAAGCGGGCCTTGAAAAGAGACGCCAGTGAAGCAGTCAGGGCGATCTCTGGCACCATTATTATGGATTGCTTTCCTAATTCTTTGGCAGCCCTGGCAGCATGATAATAGACCTCTGTTTTACCGCTGTCAGTTATGCCATGTAGTAGATAGGTAAAAAAGGCATCGCCTTTAAGTTTTTCGGATATCCTTTCTGCCACCTCCTTTTGTTTTGAATTAAGAGGAGGTGGGTTAAGTGAAATAAAAAGGATTTCATCTACTATATCCTTCGCAACCGGTCTGCGGGTTTTTTTCAAAAATCCACTCGTCACCCATTTATCCACGAGATAGGCCCCATTGCTAAAGGCATTTTTTATCTCACGCAAGGAAACCTCTTTCTTTTTGATCATCATCTCTAAAAATTTATCTTCATTTCTGGGAAGCCTTTTCCGATCAAAAAGTGATCTGTCAATAGTTGCCCCTTTCTTTACTGTAATGAACACCATTTTTAAAAGGCCAACCCTGTCCAGCCATCCCTTGGAGGGCATCCTTGTGCCATCAGAGGTTCGCACATTTAACCCTGGTGGGAGGGCACCTTTTATTACCAGGCCAATTGGGTATAGATAATAGTGAGACAGCCATTCAAAGAATTCAACCATCTGTGGAGGGAAAAGTGGGTACACGTCAATGACAGTGATTATGTCCTTTACACCTCTTCTTTTTTCGGGCGGGATAATCCTAAGAATATACGCGGTTATCTTTCGTCCTGAGAAGGAAACAAGGACCCTTTTGCCCACTGCTACCTTCTCTATGAGCTCTCCGGTTACTGTATAGGTGAATGTTCCGCTGATTGGAAGGGCAACGGCGACCTGAACATATATCTTTGGGAATGCTTCGGGCATAGGCGATCAATTTTCTGCCTTATTTTTGTTTTGAATATGCACAATAATATCTTTTGTAATGCTTTAAACTGCAGACGCACGTAAATCTGCATAGAAAAATAGTTCAGGTGAGACTTTGGTTTTAGATTTTTAATTACTCCTCTTGCTGCTTAAGCTCACTCTGAATGAATTTACCCCTGATGAGGGGTATATCAAAAAGAGATACATCAATAGGTAAGTTTGCTTTAATGTCCATTACAGTATATTCTTCTATTACTTCTCCTTTATATGAATAGACAATCTGGAACGGATACCAGGCATGCTCCATGAACTCAATATAGTTGGAAAAACGAAATCGGTAATCACCATATTTGAGAAGGAGGGGTAAAAATAGTTCCTTATCAACAAGAAGCCTGGCGCTTTCCTCATTTTTCTCCCCAATCAGGTATGCTATAGTGCCCTCAAACCTCGTGAGGGATACCTTATCGGTGTTTATGCCCACCTTATTAAGCATTGCTAATAATCGCTCTGGATCGTGTGATAGAAGAAAAAAACGATAAATAAAATCATAACTTTCCTCATCATAGGTAATCCTCCCATTAACAATTCTCAAGGTTTTTGAATTGTTATGGATTATGAGGCGCTTACCAGGTTGACCTGGAATCTCCGATCTGTAGAGATAAGGGGAACCTAAAGAGACAATCTCGCCAAAAGCCGTTTCCTTTTCCTGATATAAGTTCTTAATTTTTGTATGTTGGGTTATTGTTAATGTCTTGATAGGAGCAAATTTATTGGTCATAATCGCTATAATCTGAGATGAAGGGAGTATATAAGGCAATACAATTGTTGGTAAAATAGGTATAATGAGTAAAGATAGTAAAATCAGGAAGTTTGATCTTTTTGCCATACCTCATCCATCTGAAAAATCAATCCAATGGTAAAAAAAGAGGAAAAATCCTCTCCCACCCCGGAGTATGTGAGGATTTATTACTCTTATGGTCCAATCTTCTTTATCTTTAGGGTTATCTTGAAAAATAAAATAGCTCTTTTTTAATTATTCTAAATATTTTGTTAAAAATAGTTGACATATTAATTTCTTTACATTATTAAATATAAAAATTATAATATAACTATATTTAATTGTAAACAACTTGAGAAAGGAAACCTGGTGGCAGATTATATATTTTGCATGAGGAAAAAGAATAATCCCCGAATAGATGTTCGAATATGTCAGAAAAAATGTCTTTTTAAAGACGAGTGTCCGGAGTTTCTGGACTATCAAAGGAATTCAGCTGATCAATCCTCAATCTTAAATTCAGGGTTGATTATATCACCTCTTTTGAATCCCATGGCATCAAAAAATTGAAGAAGGCCCCATTCCCGCCAGTTTACAAAGGTGTATACCGTATCGACACCTACCTTTTTCATATAATTGAGCATTTCTTCCATTAACATCCTGGCCCCACCCTTTTTCTGATACGATGGGTCAACTCCGATCGTGTCTATCCAGCCAATATTCTGCGGCACGCCATACTCCCATCCACTTGCATCCCCTAAAATAAAACCTATAACGTTGCCCTCCATTTCTGCTACAAGAGACGGGAGGGGAGATTTCTTTTCTGTCAGCTCAATCTTTTTTTCCCAGTAATCTGGTCTATTTTCTCCAAGAACCTGGTTGTCTATCTCAATGATCCTGTCAAGATCATCATCCCTTACTGCGACAGCAGATAATCCTTTTTCTTAGTATGGTATATATAAACGTTGTTAATGTCAAAAAAAGTTTCCTGCTATACTAATAGCTGCTTCAAAAAGATTTATTTTATAATTACCCAGGTTGTCCGGTTCACCGTTCAAGCCTGCCTGCCGTCCGTCGGGCAAGACCTGAGCGAGGGCGATGGCGTACTGGCCCGCCAGACTTATAGTAGGCAGGTCTAAACTTCCGTGCAAGACCACTTAGCGTATCGTAAGAACCGGATGAATTCCACATTCGTCTCGGAATCAAAACCTTCGGCAATATATCGCTTTTTAACGGTGAACCTTAAAGCTTTGAACCTGATTAGTTACGATTTACTATTGACAAAAAGATGTAACTTTGTTTAATTCATTCGTAATCCTACATGAGTTAGATAAAAATAGCTAAGGAGAAAGTCGATTAACATGAAAAAATTATTTATTATTTTGTTAGGATCATTCATGTGGTTAATTACCTTTTTTCAGATACCTATTTGGGCAGAAGAGCCTAAAGATATCTTATCCATTGAGGCCTATGACATGCTCAATACTGTCCCGAATACATATCTGATTGATGTCAGGACGAGAGCGGAATATCAATTGATAGGACACCCGCCAATGGCGTATCTATTCCCCTGCTTTTTCCTAACCAATAAACTTGTAAAAAAGGGGGAGAGCTGGACATATCAATTCAGCAATAATAATAAAGACTTTGTAGAAGAAATTAGCAAGAAGTTTCAAAAAACTAACAACCTTCTAATAATATGCAGAGATGGTACCAGGAGTATCTTGGCAGCCAAAAAGCTTATAAAACATGACTTTAAAAATGTTTATAACGTAAAGGATGGATTTGAGGGTCCGTTGTTTCCATCTTTTGAAGATCAAAATAGGCATAAATTTTATAGACAACTAGCTCACAGAAACAAGATCCCCGGTTACAATCATCGCCGTTTTTATGGATGGCAATGGTGGGGCCTGCCCTGGACCTACGATATAGATACTAAATATATCTACCCTCCTGACAAAATCCCAAAAGAAAAAAAGAAATAGTTCCGCGTAGGATTTCCTTTAAATGAGAGACCTGATAAAAGACAGTGCTATTATAGTCTTGCTATCAATTATCTTATGGTTCCTGATCATCCCTATCACCTCATCAAGGGTCAAGATCTCAAGGGATAATATTTCATCTTCATCAATTTTTGTCTCTACCTTCTTGAGATCCCTACCTAAATAAAGGTGGATAAGCTCATTAGAGTATCCAATGGCAGGGGCATAGGTATAAAGCCATTGGATAAATTTCGTCTCAAAGCCTGTCTCTTCTATTAGTTCTCTTTTTATACATTCCTCAGGGCTCTCACCTTTATCAATCTTACCTGCAGGAATCTCAAGCGTCTCCCTTTTTAAAGCATACCTGTATTGCTTGACCATTATAATTTCTTCATCTGAAACAAAGGGGACAATCGCTGCAGCCTCCGGGTGATCAATTCGAATACGCTTGCTTATTCTTCCATTTCTTAGGCTCACCTCATCCAGATATGCAGTAAAACTTTTTGTTCCTAAACTTGCCAGGCTTTGTATCTTTCGTTCCATAGAAAAATTCCTTTTTTCGTAACATTTTAGCTCTTTATAGATTACCTTGTGAATGAGCATGGAGATGTCTTTTTTTATCATGCCCTCACAAAGACGAATTGGTAGGCCGCTTCAAACAGGTGCACACACACAAAGTTCCTAGAAAACAATGACGAGGTGCTCGTGCACACGGTTTGAAGCGGCACGCTGAGGCCCCCTGTTAGAGGGCATGATGTAAAAAAAGACATCTCCATGCTTATGCGTCTCACCAAGGATACCTCTGTGGCCTTTAATAAAGGCCAGGGGGAGTTTTCAAAGAGCTAAAATGTTACCTATTTTCGTTTTATGTTGTGTCCGTCGTTTACTGGACCGGCTTACACTTCACATATCACTTTCGCTCCTATAAGAGACTCAATCTCTTTAATCAGATTCTCTTCAGGCATAATGCTATACCGATTATGGGTGGCGACAGTTGCCTTGTTGTTATCATCAAGGTTGACCCTAAACTTAAGCTGGCATTCTCCTGGATATCTAAAGATGAGGTCTTTTAACTTCATGAGGCTGGAGCGATTAAGTCCTCCCTGTGAAACTGGTATTACTATTGAATTAATGGTTCTTTGCTTTACTGTTTCCAGGGTAACTATATCCTGGGCCCTAATCTTTGCCATGTTATCGCTTACTTCGGCATCTCCTGTTATTAAAAGAGGTCTGTCATCATTTAGTAAGGTGGCACATCGAGCGAACACATCTGGAAACACTACAACCTCAGTGAAGCCTTTCTTGTCTTCCACATTAATGATTGCCATCTTTTCCCCTTTTCTTGTCCTCTTTATCCGCATGGTATTAACGAGACCGGCTAACTTAACAGTAGATTTGTCTTTAACTCCAGCAAGATCCTGTGTTGTTGTAGTTGTAAGCTGGTTTATCACATCTGCAAATCTATCTAAGGGATGACCAGTGATATAAAACCCGAGAGATTCCTTTTCTTTCCGTAACTTTTCATCATCCGCCCATTCGTCAACATCTATAGGTTCAAATGAACTATCTTCTTCTTCCTTGGATAAAAAGAGGTCAAACATATTCAGCTGATTCGGGTCTTCACTAATCCCACCAAAAGCAATGGCATCATTGAGGGATGCAAAAAGTCTTGATCTAAACACACGTGTAAAGTCAAAGGCACCACACTGGATCAAACCTTCTAATACCCTCTTATTCACCTTTGATTTATCTACCCTCTTGCAAAAATCTCTCAGCGACACAAAAGGCCCTTTTCTTTCTCTCTCATGAACAATCGCTTCTACGGCCTTAAACCCAACATTTTTTACTGCAGCCAGACCAAACCGAATACTCTCCCCAACAACAGAAAAATCTACTTGACTCTCGTTTATATCAGGAGGAAGTATAGGTATATCCATTTCCTTGCACTCAGCGATATTTTTAATAGTTTTATCTTGGCTTCCCATATCCTCTGTAAGCAGAGCAGCCATGAACTGCACTGGATAATGGGCTTTTAGATAGGCCGTAATATACGCTATCATAGCATAGGCTACTGAATGGGATTTATTAAAACCATAACCTCCAAATTTTTCTATCAAATCAAACACATGCCCTGCCTTATTACTATTTAATCCATTCTGGCCTGTCCCTGCTAAAAAACGTTCTTTTTGCTGGGCCATCTCATCAGCCTTTTTTTTACTTATAACCTTGCGCAATAAGTCTGCCTCTGCAAGGCTATAGTTGGCGAGTACTTGGGCAATTCGCATAACCTGTTCCTGATACACAATAACCCCGTATGTCTCATTCAGAATCTCTTCCAATTGAGGCAAAAGATACGTCTTTTTAATTTCTCCATGTTTTCTTTTAATAAAATCATCAACCATGTTGCTGCCCAGGGGACCCGGACGATAAAGGGCAACTGATGCAACTATGTCTTCAAAAACACCAGGTTTGAGATTCCTTAGGAGTTCTTTCATGCCAGCACTTTCCAGTTGAAATACACCGGTAGTTTTCCCCCCACTGATTAACTGAAAGGTTTCATTATCCCCCATTTTTATTTCATCTAACGTAATAGCCTGGCCTGTTGTCTTTTCTATGAGGTTTAATGTATCCTGGATAACGGTCAAGGTCTTAAGCCCTAAAAAATCAAATTTGATGAGCCCAAGCTGTGCTACCTGATCCATGGTGTATTGGGTCATAATCTCCCCATTTGGTCCTTTAAACAGGGGTAGGTATTCAACTAAAGGCCTATCAGATATCACTATACCGGAGGCATGGGTGGAGGCATGTCTGGTTAAACCTTCTAAGGATCTACTAATCCTCAAAAGTCTTCTTTCATCATCGGTTCCCTCTTCCATGGTCTTAAGCTGTGGCTCAGCATCTACTGCCTCATCTAATGTAATATTAATTCCTTCTGGAATAAGTTTGGCAATTCTATCAGCCTCTGCATACGACATATTAAGAGATCGGCCAACATCTCTTATCACAGCCCGGGCCTTCATTTTTCCAAAGGTTATTATCTGAGAGACATTTTCTCTTCCATACTTGTTACTGACATAATCAATCACTCTATCCCTGTTCTTAATGCAAAAATCGATATCAATATCAGGCATACTTATTCGGCCAGGGTTTAGAAAACGCTCAAACAGGAGACCATATTTGATTGGATCAATATCTGTTATTTTTAGTGCATACGCTGTAAGGGAACCGGCAGCAGATCCCCTTCCCGGACCAACAGGAATGCCTGATTTTCTTGCATAGTCTATAAAATCTGCCACTATCAAGAAATAACCTGCAAAACCCATTTCATTAATGGTTTTTAGCTCATAGGCCAATCTCTTCTCATATTCATTTTTTAATTCAGCAGATATCGGTCCCTCAAGGGCCTCTTTTCGAACCAATCTCTTCTCCAAACCCTCCTGTGCCTCTTTGGCGAATTTTTCTTCCAGGCTAAGATTACCTGACACCTGAAAAACAGGGTATTTATAGTGGCCAAATTCCATCTCATAGTTACACCTTTTAGCCACGTTCAGGGTATTGCTTAGTGCTTCGGGAAATTCATCTAAATCAAGAGCCATTTCTGCTTGCGATTTAAAATAAAACTCATTATTAGAAAATTTTAGCCTGTTTGGATCATCAACACTCTTGCCTGTTTGGATGCATAAAAGGATATCATGTGCCTCAGCATCTTCCTTATTGAGATAATGGCAATCATTGGTGGCAAGCAGAGGAAGAGACAGGTCTTGTGCTAACTCTTGTAAAGCTTTATTAACAGCAATCTGCTCAGGCATTTTATTGGCCATTATCTCTAAATAGAATCGGTCATGGTCAAATATCGATGCCAGCTCGAGTGCATACTTTTTGGCATTTTCCACTCTTCCGTTCCTTAGAGAATAGGGAACATGTCCCTTGAGACATGCTGAAAGGGCAATTAATCCCGCATTATATCTCTTTAACAGCTCCATATCGATCCTGGGATGATAATAAAAACCCTCCAGATTGCCCAAGGCGACAAGCCTGCTCAGATTCCTATAACCAGTCTCATCCATGGCAAGAAGAACCAAGTGATATGCATTTGGCTGTCCGTCTGTCGACGGTGATTTATTCATCCTGCTCCCAGGTGCTATATATGCCTCACAGCCTATGATTGGCTTGATGCCAGCCTCAGTGGCCTGTGAATAAAGCTCCACCGCCCCAAACATATTTCCATGATCAGTAATTGCCACCGAATCCATGCCAAGGCTGGCGGCCTTTTTTAGCATTTCATTTATTCGTATTGCCCCATCGAGCAAACTGAATTCAGTATGAACGTGCAGGTGTACAAAAGGGATTTGATCTTTTACTATGGATATATTTTTTTCTTTCTTTGCCATATATGTTTGACGGATTTTATTAAATTAGATACATTTTAACGAAGCCTAACGTTATCATATGGTAAAGAAAAAATAGCTTCAAGCTTTTTTAGATAAAAAATTTTCTGATTTTTTTAAAAGTGGATTTTCGTGAGAATCTATTCATGAAAGAGTTAGCAAAAAGGAAAGCAAAAGAAACCACCATCCTTGTTATCGTCTATGAGTATGTCATCAGGGATATATTGGCCAGGATACTGAGGGCTAAAGGACATACTGTAGTTACCTCTTCAGTCGGTTTTGACGGGATAAGAAAATTTGAAAAGGGCAAGGGAAAATTTGACCTGGTTATCATTGATATTCCCCTGCCTGGGACAGGCAGTTTGAGTGTAGCAAAAAGAATCAAGAAAATCAGTCAAAGAACACCTATTATGCTTATTAAAGGATGGGATCGGGAACTGGACAGTAAGAAGATCAAAGAAGCTGGTTTAGATCTCGTTTTGAGCACACCCCTTTACATAGATAACACAGTAAATCTTGTGAACGATCTTGTTGTATCTGCTCGATGATTTAAGGAAGGACATGGGTATCTTTTTTTGTTATGCCCTTCGAATAGGGCGCCGTGCCATGTCGTTTCAAAATGGTTTATAGCAACTTGGCCTTAGAGTCATATGATCCGTCTCTATAAACCATTTTGAAACGACAACTAAGCTTAAACTATATTTAAAAGGGCATAAGCAAAAAAAGACACCCATGTCCTAAAAAAGCAATAAATTTCAATCCACAGGATTTTGAGCAATTATATCTTGTTCAATTATAATGCCGGCAGGACAAAATAATGGATCTCAAAACAATACCTCTCGCAACCCGAATGCGACCGGAAAGGATTGAAGAGGTCTTAGGGCAGGATCACATTCTCGGTCCGTCAAGGGCATTAGGAAGCTCACTCGAGACAGGCAATCTGTATTCAATAATATTCTGGGGACCACCAGGTTCAGGCAAAACAACCATTGCAAGGTTGATAGCACAATACAGTAATTGCCCTTTTCAATCATTTTCGGCAGTCTTCTCTGGGGTGAAGGAGTTAAGAAAAGTAATTGACTCAGCAAAAAAGACATTTAGGTATGAGCTAAAACCGACTATTCTCTTTGTCGATGAGATTCATCGTTTTAATAAGGCACAACAGGATGCCTTTTTGCCCCATGTCGAAAATGGCCTGATCATTCTCATTGGAGCTACCACCCAGAATCCCTCATTTGAAATTATACCACCACTGCTTTCAAGAACCAGGGTTATGACCTTGAAACCTTTAGGATTTAAGGATATGGCCATCATTTTGAACAGGGCCCTTGAAGATAAAAAGAGGGGGCTTGGGGATCTAAATATTACAATTGAAGAAAATGCCTTAAAATATATCATAAGTATCTCACATGGAGATGTGAGATGTGCGCTTAACAACTTGGAGTCTGCCAGTTATTTTCTTAAACCAGATACAAATAATAAAAGAGTATTAAACACGGCGACTGTCGCACGTGCCTTGAATAAAAAACCCCTCACCTATGACAAAAACGGTGAGGAACATTACAATCTTATATCAGCACTTCATAAGAGCATGAGGGGAAGTGACCCTCAGGCCTCTATCTACTGGCTCTATAGGATGCTGGAAGCAGGGGAGGATCCATTTTTTATAGGCAGGCGGCTTATTCGTTTTGCCTCTGAGGATGTTGGCCTTGCTGATCCCAATGCCCTTACAATAGCACTCACTGCCTATCAGTCCTGGGAAAGAATAGGCCCACCAGAAGCAAAACTTTCTCTTGCCCAGGCAGTCGTTTATTTAGCTACAGCCCCAAAGAGCAACACACTTTATTCAGCAGAGAAATCCGTAATAAAGGAGATTGAAGAATCAGGTCCTCAGTCAGTACCCATGCACTTGAGGAATGCTCCAACAAAACTGATGAAAGAGATGGGTTACTCTCAAGGCTATATTTATCCTCATGATTACCCGGAGAATCAGGTAAAACAGGAGTACCTGCCTGAAAAAATCAGGAAAAAGATATTCTATCATCCTGGTGATAGAGGATTTGAAAAAGAGATAAAAAAGAGGATGATAGAGCGAAGAAATTTGAGGGTTCCAAAGCAATAGAATTTAATCTGTTTAATAA
>Ga0307378_10010297_pt1 | contig 12155 bp, 9 predicted proteins | sample UN1MG_FD_202238 | JGI IMG/M metagenome (GOLD analysis project Ga0307378, IMG submission 202238) | Soil microbial communities from Risofladan, Vaasa, Finland - UN-1 | ecosystem: Environmental > Terrestrial > Soil > Coastal area > Acid sulfate soil | place: Finland: Risofladan, Vaasa | collected...
ACCACGCCGTGCTTCACTCCTTCCGGCTGTGTACCTGGATTCTACCCCGATGAAGATTTCCTGGTCACAGCCTACAGTCATTCAGCAACGCTTACTAATTCTACCGGCGGGCCGTTATGGTTAATTCTCAAGCTTTGTGACAGTTAGACAAATTCTTAAATCTAACCATAACTCAAAAGCAAGGTTTAAGTATATTGACAAATCCTGCATCGATTCCGCGACTGAGTACCTTGACAGATTTGCTTTTAAAAGAAAATCCTTCTCGTCTGGCAGGACTTGTTCGCTTAACTAATTTAGTCTGGCGAGCGAATTGTAGAACATTTTCAAGGATTTCTTATCTTTGATTTAAAATTAACAAATGGTTGGTGCGATTTTTGCTGTGAATACATTAACACTATACCTACTATCATGAAAAAAATTGCATTTGTACTTCTTCTTTCGCTATTTTTCATTTCATGTGAAAAGGATGAGAAATTACCCCCTAATCCAGATTGGTTAAACACGATGATTTCCCAGTTGCAAAACTCTGCTCTTCCGGGGATAACAATCAATGCTTACAAATGGAATGAGGCTTATTATTATCATGTTTTAAATCCGATATCTTCCTGTATGTTCTGTGAAGTATACGATTACTCAGGTGATTTGATCACGTGGACAGATGACAATTTTTCAGATTTCGTCAATAATAGTAAATTGATAAAAGCAGTCTGGGAAAAAGGGTATTAATAATATTCCTTGGATTTTAAATTAGAACTAACCATAACACGGACAATATGGGTAAGTTGTTTGTCACGGTTTTTGCTTTTGCTCCTGCACCCAAGACAAATTTGTAATAGTTCATGCACCCGGACACCCGCACCTGCCCGCATCATAAATCCTGCACCATGACAGATTTCTGGCTTCGAGATAAATTGTACCGCGATACTGCGCCAGTGCCTTTTACCACTTCTGTAACCGGGGACTATAACTGAATCACTTAACAATTTGTACCGCGACCGCGCCAGCACCCAATAAAATTTGTACCGTGATGGCAAAAACACGTGCCATACCCTCCTTGCACCGTGACATTTTTCTGACTAAAGTACCAGGACTCTGCCCGGATGCTTCGTCGGGTAACACAACCTCCCCATATTGCCGGGCCGTTATGGGCAATTGCGCTGACTACATGACACTTATGCTGTTAATATCAAATCTGACTATATCGCCGGCTCACTACTAAAATGATAAGCGCAACTAGCCTATAACGGCAGCTTTAAATAATAATATAGTCTATTCGAACAATATTTCGTAAATTTGCTTTTACGCAACCATAATGATCTTAAAATCATCCATCTAGAAAACCTTGAGTCATGAAAACTGGTATATTTCTTCGGGGATTGATCGGGTCGACAGCTTTGATGTTGATCTTATGCAACTGCACAAAAGATGGCTATTTCCCAAACTCAAATGGTCTATTAAAGAAAGTAAAAAACGATGGTTATATCGTTGAAGAGATTTCCTATAACAACAACAACCTTGTCTCAGAAGTTAATGGCACACTTTTTTGGAGAAAGTTCTATTATAACGATAATAAACTAATCAAACAAGAAGTTGCCATCAATCCTAACAGTCTTAGTTCCACTGCACCATTAAGTCCAATACAAGATTTTGTTGATCCTGAAAAGACTGGAATATCAATGTATAATATCTATGAATATGATGATAATGGCCTTTTGATAAGACAACTTAATTATATTCCCAAGGACGGAGAAGATAAATTAAGATCAATAAATACATTTGAATACAATGACAATTACCTTATTTCTAAAGAATTATTGCATGATGGAGATAATGTTGTAACACAATTCAGGACTTACCAATATGATCCTAACGGTAATGTAATAGAGGAAGATTATTATACCTATCTATTTATCCCAGAGGGAACAGGTCCAAAACATCTTTCAAAGACAACATTTGAATATGATTCTTATCTCAATCCATATAAAATATTTGAACAATCTGGTAGCCCAGGACTGTATACAAACCTTAATAATATAATTAAAACAAAAATAATTAATTATGACCCTATTCCAGGTCTTGATGCAGTATCAATCTCCGAGACATCCTACGAATACAATCAGAAAACTAAATATCCTATCAGAGTAATAAACGGAGAAGAATTTATTTACGAATAAATAACAACTGCCCATAACACGGACAATATGGGTAAGTTGTTTGTCACACTTTTTGCTTTTGCTCCTGCACTTAAGACAGATTCGTAATAGTATGTGCACCCGGACACGCGCATCTGCACGCAATTAAAATTCTGCATCTTGACTAATTTCTGGCTCCGATCAACATTGTACCGCGACACTGCGCAAGTGCCCGCAACCAACTTTGTAACCGGGGATAAATTCACGGCTCCGATCAAACTTGTACCGCGACACGCGTAATGCTCAATCAAATTTGTACCTGGACGGCAAAAAGTGCGCCATACCTCCTTGCACCGGGACGGCTTTCTGGCCCCGAGTACTCGGGGTACCGGGACCCTGCCCGGATGCTTCGTCGGGTAACACAACCTCCCCATATTGCCGGGCCGTTATGCGTAATTGAGGTCGCTCCGGGTGAGGTTTCTGTTTAGTCCCTAAACAAAATAAAAATTTGGAAATAAGGTCAAGAATGAGAGTTCCAACTTCAGGATTTGAGAAAATATTCATCCCTGCAAGTTTTGCTAAGTTGACACGATCTCATAAGCTAATCAGGATCGAAAAAGAAAAAGAAATCCTCTTTATGAAAATCTGTTCACAAATTCACCTTGATGATTTCAAAAAGAGCCGCTCTGACCGTCAGAGAGAGGAACGAAGACTTAAAAGAGTTAGTAGTTATTATCAGAAGCTACCGGTTAATTAAAATACTGGAGCGAGACCAGCTCATTAAACACGGACTTTCTATTCTATTAATTCAAAGATTTAGTGTGATAACTATGTTCAAAAAGAGATAACCTGCTATAATCTGACAAAGCAACCTAAAGAAGAAAAATAACAAAACAACTCCGCATAACACGGACAATAAAGTTCATTTGCTTGTCACACTTTTTGCATTGGCTCTCAGGTATTTAGACAGTTTTGTAAAACGGGACAAAACCAGACCGCGCCCCTGTTTTCAATAAAATCTGGTGTACCTTGACTTGTAACCTGCTCTCCATAAACCTTGTACCGCGACACTCGTATAACTTAGAAAACTTTGTACCTGGACGGCAAAAAGTGCGCCATGGTTTGTTCATTACGGCTGTGTACCGGGACTATACCCCGATTCAACTTTCGTGCTCACAGCCTCCATTCACAAACCAACACAAACGCACTTTATTGCCGGGCCGTTAGTACAAATGGAACAAAAAATTGGCCACCCACGATTTTAAAGAATGATTTTTGTTTACAGTTGGACAATGCCATCGCTCCATCAATTTCAATAAGCCATCTGCTCAATATTCATTCTGTGTATCTGGACAATTCCCTGAGCCGGCCAATTATCAATTAAAAAAATTTTAGTCCACTTGTACTAACTCCATAAGAGTAGTCTCTATAACAAGATTAATCCAGTACTCCAGAGTAATTGGTATATGACAGATTCAAAATAACATTTCTGACTAATAAGAAAAAAAATAAATGGGAATCCTGCTTTCCAGACAAATCCTGCATAAAGGAAAATTAATAACACCACTTGTACTAACACGGACAATAAAATTAATAGGTTCGTCATGGTTTTTGCTTTTGCTCCTGCACTCAAGACAAATTTGTAATAGTTGTTACACCCGGACACGCTCATCTGCCCTCGTTTTAAATCCTGCACCGTGATAAATTTCTGGCTCTGAGATAGTTTGTACCGCGACACTGCGCCTGTGCCCGCAACCAACTTTGTAACCGGGGATAAACTCACGGCTCCGATCAAACTTGTACCGCGACACGCGTAAAGCTCAATAATATTTGTACCATGACGGCAAAAACACGTGCCATACCCTCCTTGCACCGTGACAATTTCCCGGCTAAAGTACCAGGACCCTGCCCGGATGCTTCGTCGGGTAACACAACCTCCCCATATTGCCGGGCCGTTAGTACAAATGGACGAGCAAAAATTGGCCACCCACGATTTTAATAAAAGGCTTCTATTTACAGTTGGACAATGCCTCCGCTCCATCGATTTCAATCAGCCCTGTGCCCAATGTCCATTCTCTGTACCTTGACAATTCCCAGAGCCGGCCAATTATCAATAAAATGAAATTATGGATCCACTTGTACTAACTCCGCTTAGAATATTCCCTTTCATAAGATTAATCCTGAACTCAAGAGAAATTGTGATCAAACAGATTCAAAACAATAATTTCTGCCTCATAAAAAATAAAATAGGATCCTGCTCCTCAGACAAATCCTGCTTAAAGAACAATAATAATTGCCACTTGTACTAACACGGACGGTAAAATTAATAGGCTTGTCACGGTATTTGCAAACAGCTCCTGCTCTCCAGGCAACTTAGTGTATCGTGACAAATCCGGACTGCGCCAGTGTTGTTAATAAAATAACAATAACGAGACTAATAATCAATCATTTAGCAAAATTGTACCGCGACACTCGTAATTTCAGTAAAGACTGTATACGGACTGCAAACACCGCGCCATGCCTTCCTTGTACCGGGACTATGACATGGCTAAAGAACGAACCTTGTTGCCGGTACTTCGTCAGGCAACGCCTACTAAATTTTACCGCCGGGCCGTTAGTGGCAACTGATTGACATCTCGACACATATATCAATTACTTAAAAATGGACTTATCACCTCAAGAATTTGAAAAGTTACTCTGTGAATTCTGTAAACAGGACCTTCCAGAATCTTTTACCGTCGAACATAACATTCGTGAATTAGGTGGAGAGAGTGGAACCAAAAGACAAATAGATACAAAAATTAAGGGCAGACTTGGAATCTCAAATATACTAATCTGTGGAGAAGCTAAAAACTGGAATGAGGAGGTAGGTAGTGAGACAATAGATGCTTTGGTAGGAAAATATTTCACTGGAGAAATACGAGCGAATAAAGTAATACTCTTTTCAAATCATGGTTATTCTTCTCCAGCTATTCAAAGAGCTAAATTGTTAGGGATAGAGTTGTTGGAGCCATTGAAAATTGACAATCCAATTCTTCCTTTCCCACACATAATTTGCGTTGGCTACCTTGGCAAAATGTTTTTACATCTTACACACAGAAGTCCGCAAAAAAACCTAATGTCGGTAGATGTTGATCAGTATATTATCCTCAAAGGCAAGGATAGGATTTCTTTTCAGCAATTTGTCTTTAGAAACATATGTATTAAACTTCAACAAATTGATAATAAGTCATTAATGCACGACTTTGCAAGAATTAAAATAGAGGAAGACAATGTTTTATATGAATTAAAACAAAAGGAAGGCTACAAATACAATGCAAATTTTTCAGTAGATGTATCAATGATTTGGGATTATTTTGTTGAGTATCTTCCAACTGGAGTACTCCATCATGTTAATTCTGGAGATCAAGTTTATATAAATCTTCAAGGGGAAGCAAAAGATATTTTAAACAAAGTCTTATTATCCCCAACCAAGATCAACTATGAAACTAAAGAGGATTGCAGTAAAGAATTTATTGAAAAAAAGAATACACATTTGATACTTTATGTCATGACTGATCCTGATCGACATAAAACAAATCCTAGCAATCCTATTTTTAAAATATTGTAAAACAAATTATAAAATAACAGCAGCCACTAACACGGACAATATGGGTAAGTTGTTTGTCACACTTTTTGCTTTTGCTCCTGCCCCCAAGACAAATTCGTAATGACAGCTAAACCCGGACACCCGCATCTGCACGCAATCAAAATCCTGCAACATGACAATTTTCTGGCTCCGAGACAACTTCTACCGCAACACTGCGCCAGTGCCCGCCACCAGCTTTGTAACCGGGGATAAATTCGCGGCTCCGATCAAACTTGTATCGCGACACTCGTATAACTCACAAAATTTGGACCTGGACGGCAAAAAGTGCGCCATACCCTCCTTGCACCGTGACAGCTTTCTGGCTAAAGTACCAGGACCCTGCCCGGTGCTTGCGTCGGGCAACACAACCTCCCCATATTGCCGGGCCGTTAGGTTTCATAGCTAAAAAACACGACTATCTGCATCTTTGCCATTTACAAGTAATTCAAAAGATTTTGTACTATAACGAATGAACTCCTTCACACTTGGACAAATAAATAGAAAAGCAGACAACCTACTAACTTTAAATTATCTAAAAATGAAATTAAATCCATTATTAGTCATCGCACTTTGTGCATTCTATTTTCTTGGATGCATATCGAATCCTAAAGGGAATAAGGATACAATAAGCAAAAATTCGTATGATACTTTAGTTATTAATAAAATAAGTAGTGAGTTATATATTTGTACCTGTAAGCCCAATATACCTAATCCGAGCGGAGCGGGGAATTTATATTTTCAAGGAAAATGGAAACAAAATTTAGTAAACAAAGAAGTTGATTATAGAAATTGTGATGAGAGATTTTTAATTCAATGGGATTTATCCGAATTACCAAAGGGGATTGAGATAATCGAAGCTAAAATGGAATTGTTTTGTTATGAATTTACTGGTGATAAACAAGGTCAATTAGTATATGAGCCTATAACTGAACCTTGGAATGCTGAACTGGGATATAGTAAAAAACCAAATACCATAATTGAAGATAGAATTTTAACTGTTTGGCCAAAAGCAAAACAATATCATATCATAGATATTACAAATTTTGTTAAAAAATGGTACGATAATAAAATTCCTAATTATGGATTGATGGGGTATAGTATTAATACTGAAACTACAAATTCAGCGTTGTTTTGTTCTTCCATTTATCCCGATAAAACATTGCAACCCAAGCTTATAATTGTTTTTAAAAATAAATCATAGAATAGGAAGAAGTTATAGGTGATCAAGACTATATCTCTCTTGAATAAATGAAATTCATCAATAAAAAGACAAATTCAATAACCTGCTACGAAAACCTAACACGGACAATAAAGGTAAGTTGTTTGTCACGGTTTTTGCTTTTGCTCCTGCACCCAAGACAAATTCGTAATGATCGTTCCACCCGGACACGCTCATCTGCTCGCAATTAAGATCCTGCACCATGACAAATTTCTGGCTCCGATCAACCTTGTACCGCGACACTGCGCCAGTGCCCATTTACAAACCTTCTGCTACCGAGACAATTTACCGGCCACGTATCAACCTTGTACCGCGACACTCGTAATACTCAATTAAATTTGTACCATGACGGCAAAAACACGTGCCATACCTTCCTTGCACCGGGACTATTTCCCGGCTAAAGTACAAGGACTCTGCCCGGATGCTGCGTCAGGTAACACAACCTCCCTTTATTGCCGGGCCGTTAGCTGTAAGGGTGTGGTGCGATGACAGACACGAATAATTTATAACCAGTAAAAAATAACAAAGAATCTGAAAAAATCCCTAAAGGATGGGTTACAATCCTGACATAAAACCTATTAAGTAAAAGAAATTCATAAGATTTGTCATTCTCATATGGGATTGACCCGGTGAAAGCTTATTCCAAATAAACAAATTGGTAAATATTGTAGACCTCGCCAACGCACAAGCAAGAGTTTTGTAGCCCGCCCCTGCAACCGTCCCTGCGCTGCAAAACACATGCTTCTTTCACCGCTCTATACAGATTTGTATTCCTGTTTTTTTTACCTTGACTTTACCATCCCGCCGTCATACGTGTAATTGGAATTATTAATTGCAATTCGTACTTTCTACAATGACTGTTCCATTGTGCCGACAAATACTCAACCTCATTATTATTGTTAATAACATGTTGAAAACCGGAATGATTTTTTATGTCACAAAATTGCCTTTTTCGACATGTTGTTATGTAATGACTTTGTCTGTCTCAAATTTTCAGCTCCGGGGGAATTAAGCCCGACGGACTGAATTTAAGTTTTTCGGGGAAGCTGTAAAATCTATTAACGCTGATTTTTCAGAGAACAAAACTTAAACCTGCATTTAAAATGAAAAGAGTATTCCTGTTGCCGGTAATACTCATTAGTACTTTTTCAGTACTTTCAGGCCAGACATTCATGATCTCCGGGCGTATCCTGGAAGAGAAAGCAGATAAACCGGTTTCTGCGGCCTCTCTTTACCTTAAGCCCGACGGGAGACAAACTTACTCTGACAACCAGGGTAATTATTCACTTACCTCAACTGCCGGGAGCAAACAGTTGACCTCCCGGATACTTGGGTATAATCCTGTTACCCTGAAATTTGTGTTACGTTCAGATACCATCATTGATATTCATCTGCGTTTATCACCTTTCGAGCTTGGTGAGGTACGCGTAGTCGGCGATTCGACAAAAACCGTTGAGATGACTCCCCGGGGAAGCTTTCTGGTTACTCCTGCCGCTATCCGTGAGACCCCTAAGCTCTTCAGCGAACCCGACCTGCTGAAAGCTTTCCAGATGCTACCCGGAGTCTCTTTCGGGAAAGAAGGAACATCAGATATTTATGTAAGAGGCGGGGGAGCAGGTCAAAACATTATTATTGCCGACGGTTGTTACTTCTTTCTCCCCGGCCACCTCCTCGGTATTGTTTCTCCATTTGACCTCGATTTCCTTGAGAGCGCGGAACTTTTAAAAGATTACATACCTTCCGATATTGGAGGAGGTGCATCTTCAGTCATAAATCTCGATTTCCGAAGACTTCATTCTGATTCTTTGAGGGCCCAACTCCGGCTCGGGCTGCTTTCCTCTGGTCTGACCCTCGAAGTCCCTTTTAAAAAATTAAATCTTGATCTTACGGCAGGGCTGAAACGGGGAAACTATTCTCTTTATGCACCCCTTCTTAAAAAGATTGTCCCCGATGACGTGGGTAATTTTCTCCCCCCGGATAAGTATTCATTCTATGATTCTTTTGTTAAGTTGTCTCATGAATCTGTAAAAGCCGGAAAGATCAGCTATCTTTTTTTCGGCAATTACGATAACGGTAAAGATGAAACCAGAACTAACGGAGAGCATGATGATACCCTTTTCAAATACACCGACGGTATTACCACCGGGTGGAACAGCATGGTTCATGCTCTGCGCTGGGAACCACCGGCCAGAGGACCATACAGGTGGAGAGTTGATCTTAACTACAACAGACTTGCAATAGGAAGAAGTATCTATTCGGAATCAGAATCCTTTGTTAAAGTTACGGGAGATAAAATTGGATCTTCAGCCACTCTTTACTCTTTTTACCCTTCAATAAATAATATAGGTTTAACGGCTTTTGTAAGCCGAATCTACAATAAAACGACTCTTTCTGCCGGAATATCGGAACGGTACCGGTCCTTCATTTCAAATAATTACGCAATACACAGAGTCGATGATGAGGAGACCCGCAATGATCTTGGAGGCAACGACCCGGTGAACGAAACATCGCTTTTCTTCTCTGCAATATCACCTCTGGGAGAGAAATTTCAGGCAGATGCCGGGTTAAGGATATCGGCAATAATAATCCGGGGCGGCAGCTTCATTGTCGTGGAGCCAAGGGTAAGACTATCGTACAAGCCGGGCAGTTTAATCTCTCCTCATATAACCTTTGTGAGACTTAGTCAGGATGATCATGCAATCGAGGGCTCGAATGCCGGGCTGAGAACGCAGTTCTGGCTGCCACTTTACAAAGATTTTGGTCCTGAGATATCAGATGTTCTGTCTGTAGGAATACAAGGACAGATTAAAAATGATTTTGCCTGGAGCCTCGACGGTTACCTTAAGAGGAGCTCGGGGATGCTTGATTTCAAGCCGGGAGCCAGCTTTATATTCGACACTACATTCGTGGATATGGTCGACAGGATTCATCTGAGATCATACGGAATTGAAGCGGGTATAATAAAAAGAACCGGCAAGTTTACAGGAAGCGCCAGTTATACCTGGTCCAGGTCAAAAAGAGAATGGTATGCCCCTGAAGGACTGATGTGGATACCTTCCACTGCTGACAGACCCCATAATCTTAACATAACACTGAAGTATTATTTAAAAGAAAAAACAAGCTTCGGACTGAATTTTCTTTACCAGTCAGGAGTCCCAGCTACTATTTATATGCATGAAACATCTTATGGTGAGTTCTTCGAAACAAAAAACAATATCAGGTATTTCGACTATCATAGGCTCGATCTCTCTTTCAGGCAAAAGTTTAACCTGAAATGGGGCTCAATATCCCTTGATGCTGATGTTTACAATGTATATAACCGAAAAAACACATTCTACTTTAAAAAGCTGTATGACGACACTGAAAAATGTTATTATTTTAAAAACATCTCGCTTTTCCCGGTTATGCCTTCACTGACAATGACCGTTAAATTTTAACAAGTTATGGAAGAATTGTCAATACAACCCCTGAAACCAATTGCACTAAAGACTGCAACAGGATTCAATTATTTTGATTATGACGAAATCATTCTGTTTAAAGCCAATGGGCATAATGTGGAGTGTTTAATCGTTGAAAGCGATTCAGCTATTAAAGTATATCATACTCTGGCTTACATTGAAAAGAAATATTGCCATGAAATATTCCGGAGATGTAACAAATCTACAATCGTTAACCTGAAATTAATCAGTTGTCTTGAAACCAAAACCAGAAGAATTTACATGAAAAATAACCTCGAGCTGAAGATTTCTGAAAGTTTCCTGAAATATTTGAGGAATATCTCAAAAGATCTCAATGGATCGGGTGATAAAAAATCTGATCAAGAATAATCCTGTAATTTCGATAAAATGGATTCATCAATTATTAAAACCAATACCAAAAACCTGAAAGAGGCTTACGATAATAGAAATAATTATAAAAGAATTTTTATGATCTTTATTATTTCTGTAGTTTTTATCGGTTTTGTTGCCCGCTGTGAAAGCCCCGAAGTCTTTTACCGGCCAGATTTGCCTGAAAAACTATGCAGCATAGGAATAATAGATCTCGATGACACAACGCTCCGTCATATCTCTTTTGAAAAGTCTTTCCAATCGGAGTATATTGATGAAATTAATGATTCATTAAGAGATTTCTCTTTCTCCATATCTTCATCAACAGGTGAACTATTCTCTTATCATTACGATTCAACAGTAAAGAACATTGAAGACCTGAGAATTCCCGATAGTATTGTATTCATTCCCGGAGAAAAATATTATTTGAATGCTAAGGAGAGAGAAATGGAAGAGATATCCGCAGAAGTCATTGCTTCAGCCCCTCCTCCGGTACCCCGGCTTATCTCGACAACAGTTCTGAACACCACCCTCGATGAACCTGTAGGTTGTGGGGATATCCTGGATGTACGTACCGCATTAATAGAAATATCATTTGAAAAAGATGAAGATCTTCATTATGCAATTTTAGTAAAAGCATGGGGGTATAGTTTTTCAGGATTGGGAGGACCATGGCCCGGCTTTGTTGATTTTTCAGTAAAAGAAGGAAATACACCCGGATTCCTGACTAATATTAAAGGATTAATAACATATCATAAATCTTGTGATAGTATCCCCAGACCAAATAAAAGAGATCCGGCTTTTGCTTATTTCATCGAAGGGAAACAAATACCTGGATCAGAATGCCTGTTAACTCTTTCTGTTCAATACAGAGACGGACTTTGTTTATCTGATTTTATTAAGGCTATCGGTATTAAAATTATTTCCATTCCCAGGGAATTATTCTTATTTGAAAAAAGCGTGTACACTTACGGGAAAACATCGGGCGATCCCTTTGCCGAACCTGTTTACATCAACGGGAACATTAAAGGAGGTAATGGTATCTTTGCTCTTTGCCGGAGCAAAGAATTAAAAATAACATTTTGACCCTGGATCTCATACAATCCTTATTCCGGCTGTTTTAAACTGCAGGATGAGTAAATAGATCTTCAGCTTACAGTCATTGATAAAATTCCGGACTTCAGGTTATAAAATACAAGGTTCATGAAGCATTGAAGCTGTTTTGTATTGCACCCTATTAAACTGGACTAATTTCCCGCGGGTTTAGTACACGATTTTCAAATATATTATTTTTGTTTATCCGAAACAAATCTTCAGGCGATGAGCCAACTCCTAAGTTAGGAAGAGGC
>Ga0307378_10010298_pt1 | contig 12155 bp, 11 predicted proteins | sample UN1MG_FD_202238 | JGI IMG/M metagenome (GOLD analysis project Ga0307378, IMG submission 202238) | Soil microbial communities from Risofladan, Vaasa, Finland - UN-1 | ecosystem: Environmental > Terrestrial > Soil > Coastal area > Acid sulfate soil | place: Finland: Risofladan, Vaasa | collected...
CGTCAAGAATGAGGTACCCCAGCGACTTCCTCATTACGGTCTCCTTCGCGTTTGGGCGCGGATTCCGTGGGCGTTCCCTTCTGCGCCGGCGCGGACCTACGTCTTGGCCAGCACTTCCCGGGCCTTGGCCACGAGGCGGGCCACCTGCTCGTCGGTGGCGCGAACGCCCTTGACCTTCTCAATTCCCAGGTCGGTCACCTTGACCTGGACGTAGTTGGTGAGGCCGGCCTTGTCGAATATCTTCTTCGCGCAGTCCATCGGGCATCCTTCGAGGATGACGTTCAGGCCGGCGTCCCTGGCCGTCTGGATCATGGCCGGGATGCCCGCCCCGATGCCCGCGAGGCAGAACATGCTGCCGCAGCCGGAGAACATCAGTTCCCGCGCGGCCCGGTCAGCCACCTCGGCCACATTCGCCCCGCCCGAACAGGCGTAGAGGAGCACCGTCTTCTTCTCGCTGCCGCCGCAACAGTCCGCTTGCTTCGGTTGCTTCTTGTTGCTTCCACAGCATTCCGATGCCATGACCTTCTCCTTAAGAACACCTCCGGCGCATCCAGAGGCTGACGTTCACCAGACCGATGAGGACCGGCACTTCAACCAGCGGTCCGATGGTGGCGGCCGTCAGCCGAGCGGCCTGCGAGGACCGACACGGTTTTCGACGTGATGTCATGGCAAACACCTCCTGGCCCTTCGGCCGCTCATCCACCCGAAGAGTTTCTTGATGGCTCCAGAACCCGCCTCGCAAAGCAAGCACCTATTGCGGCCCAGGTCCTTCTGCGCCAGCACGGTAATGCTGGCGGCAACACCGTCAAGCGTAGCGCCGACTTCGGCCGTGATGGGGTCGCCGCCGACGTGCTTGGTCGTGTAGGTGTGGTCGCTCAGGAGTTCCACGCGCGCGAAGCCCGCACGGCGGATAGCATCAAGATACTCGTCCCGTAGGAGCGCCCCCGCGATGCAACTCGTGTAGAGGTTCGCGTCGCTCTTGGCCGCCTCGGGCAGCGGCCGGTTCAGGACGATGTCGCTGACGATCATCCGACCGCCGGGCTTGAGGACGCGGAACACCTCGCGGAAGACCTGGGGCTTATCGGGCGACAGGTTGATGACGCAGTTGGAAATGGCCACGTCCACCGAGGCATCTTCGACCGGCAGACTTTCGATCGTGCCTTCGCGGAACTCGACGTTCGCGAGGCCGGTGGACTCGAAAAACTTGACGGCGTTCTTGCGGGCCAAGGCGAGCATTTCCGGCGTCATGTCCACGCCGATGACGCGCACGCCATCGCCCACTTTCTGGGCGGCCAGGAACACGTCCTTGCCCGCGCCGCTGCCGAGGTCGAGCACCACGTCGCCCTCCTTGATATGACCGAACGCGAGCGGGTTGCCGCAGGACAGGCCCAACTCGGCCTCCGGCACGGGATGGTCGGGCACGGTGTAGGCCGTGTCATTGCAGCACGACGCCTTGGGCCCACAGCAGGAAGACTGCTTCCGGGCCACATCGGCGTAAGCCTTTCTCACCAGATCGTGCAGATCGCCTGCCATCGACCTTACCTCCTGTCATTCCCGAGTGACATCAGCGGCCGCCAGCCTCGCCGATGGGAACCAGTGTTGTGTAAGCAGACAGATCTTCACGAGCATCAGCATGACGGGCACCTCAATCAGCACGCCCACGACGGTTGCCAGGGCGGCGCCCGACGAGAGGCCGAAGAGCATCGTGGCCGTGGCGATGGCCACCTCGAAGTGGTTCGACGCCCCGATCATGGCCGACGGGGCGGCGTCCTCGTAGGTCAACTTCAGCGGCTTCGAGAGCCAGTAACCGATCCAGAAAATCAGATTCGTCTGGATGAAGAGCGGTATCGCGATCCAGAGGATCGTCAGCGGGTTCGACAGGATGACCTCGCCCTTGAATGAGAACAGGAGCACCAGCGTCACCAGCAGAGCGATGATGGTGATGGGCGTCAGGACGTGCAGGAACTTCTCGCGGAACCAGACCTCGCCCTTGGCGGCGATGAGCCACTTGCGGCTGAGATACCCCGCCACTAAGGGCAGGGCCACGTAGATCGCAATCGAGAGGAGCAGCGCCTGCCACGGCACCGGCAGTCGCCCCACGCCCAGGAGGAAGCCGCCCAGCGGGCCGTACAAGAGGAGCATCGTCAGCGAGTTGATCGCCACCATCACCAGCGTGTGCCCGTCGTTGCCCTTCGCCAAGTATCCCCACACCAGCACCATCGCCGTGCACGGGGCGACGCCCAGGAGGATGCACCCGGCCAAGTAACTCCGCCACAGGGGCACCTCGAGCATCTTCACCCCCTCGACGAGGACCACCTTGCCGGCGCCGTAGGTCTCACCGACGCCGAGGTCTGCCCCGAGGGGCATCTTCACGTGGTCCACGGCGTCTGGCCCGATGAGGCCGTAGAAGATCGTCCCCAGGAACAGGGCGGCAATTGCGTACATGGTGAACGGCTTGATGGCCCAGTTGACAACCAGCGTCAGGCCCACGGGCTTGACGCTCTTGCCGGCCTTCAGGACCTCGGCAAAGTCGATTTTGACCATGATCGGGTACATCATAAAGAAGAGACACACTGCGATGGGGATGCTGACGACGGGGGCCTCGTCGATGTAGATCGCCAGGCCATCGAGGAAGGTTGCGCCGTTCGGCGCCACCTTGCCGAGAATAATCCCGCCGACGATACATAGGAAGACCCACAGCGTCAGGTACTTCTCAAAGACGCTGAGTCCCTTGGGCTGCTTGTCGAAGCAGGCTTCAGTCGCCACCGCGGTTCACACTTTCTTATCCAAGAACTCCGGCAATGTCTCCACGAACTGCCTAATCTCGTCCCTCACGCGGCGGTAATGGGCGAGGGCTTCCCCCTCCGTTGCGGCGGACCGTCATGCCTCAGTCCTTGTAGCAGAGGCAAAGGTCTTCTTTGGACATCTTGCAGACCTTGCCCAGCCGCTTGGCGTCGGCCAGGACCTGCAGGTCCTTTTCGAGGCCCTTGTGCACCCAGCGGATCGCATCGCGGACACAAGGTGGTGCGCCTCGCCCGGCCAGGCGGTAGTACATCCACCGGCCTTCCTTGCGGGATTCCACCAGGCCCGCCTGGTGCAGGACGGCCATGTGCTTCGAGACCGTCGAGGGGGCCAGCCCCAGCATCTCGACGACCTGGCACAGGCACAACTCGCCGTCGCCGAGGAACACGAGCACCCGCACGCGGTTCTCATCGGCCAGCGCTTTGGCCACCGACATGAATTCTTTCATGGCTCGCTCCTATACTTCGCCGCACAGCGAAGTATTATAATCGCCTCCTCCTCGGCGTTAAAAATCGATTTTTTTGCGCACGTGATCTTGAAGAACCCCGCCATCATGGCGTTTTTCTGACACACAATCCGGAGGCCGGCGGCCGCCAGGAGCGGCCCGAGCCTGCGGTCCAGCCGCGTGCCGAAACACGCAGCAACAGGATTCATGATGCGGTTGAACAACGGGGGCTTGCCTTCGTCGGGCACGAACTTGTCCAGGATGACCGCGCGGCCACCCTTTCGCAGGACCCGCCCCACTTCCTTGGCACACCGAAGGGGTTCTGGGATCACCGAAAGGATCAAGTGCAGGATCACCACGTCGAAGGCCCCATCGGGGAACGACATAGCCCGACCGTCCATCACGCGGGCGTCCACCGCGAGCCCCAACCTTCGCGCCCGACGGCGCAGGCGCAGAAGCATTGCCGGGGTGGTGTCAACCGCCGTGATCTCCGCTCCGCGCGGGATGAAGTCCAGGTCCAATCCCGTCCCTGCCCCAACGAGGAGTATTCGCTCGCCCGGCTCAATCCCGGCGGCTTCGATGGACCGGCGCCGCTTCCTTCTGAACCCCCTTACCAGGATGTCGTACGTGGGCGCCCCGAGCGTGTAGGCAATGCGGAGCCAGATGTTGGTGTCGAAGATGCTCATGTTTGCTTGCCCAAGAGAGAGGGACTGCAATCGCCGCACCCGGCGCCTTTGCGGCCCCCGCCGCAGCAGTCCGCCTGCTTCGGTTTTTTGCTTCCACAGCATTCCGACGCCATGATCTTCTCTTTTGCCGAGAGGCATTTCCTCTGTTCATCAAGCGAGGAGGGAACCACCCCGCCTCGCGCCGTTCCACAATCAGGTTGTCGCACCCACCCCCATGCAGATTTCCACCAGCGCGTCCTTCAGGTAGCCGAACTCGCCCTGGAACACCGGCGTACACTTCGACACCGGGAGTTCTCCCATCTGGACCCGCACGGCAAACGCCAGGCACGTCGCCTCGCCGCACGCCCGACAGTTGGTCTTCGGGAGGCGCTTGAATATCTCCAGCGCCGGCGGCCGCTCTCGCATCTCGAAGCACGGCTCAAGTCTCGCCCGCCGCGCCCAAGCGTCGTTGACGCGGCAACGGATCATCTCCAGCGTCCGCCACCCGTCCACGATCTCGTCGGCCTTGGCCACCGCCATCCGCTGCGGATACAGGGAGATCATGCGGTAACCGTCCATGAACGTGAACGTCGGCCCCTTGGCGTTATAGCACGCCTCCCGCATCTCGGCGTTCATGTACGGGAACGCCTGCGACATGTCGCGGCTCGTATGGGCGATGAGGCGAATCTTCGTCGGGTCCGCCACGCACGGGGCCAGCACCACGACAGCCGCCTCTCCGAACACATCTTCTTCAAAGCCGCGCGGCGGCTCGCGGGGTGGCGCAATGCGCGGCGGGCGGTAGTCGACCCACCCGGCGCAGAAGGAACCATCGGCGCCGGCCCCCGTCAGCGCCGCTCGCGCCTCCGTGTCCGCCACCAGCGCTGGTACGCCCACCTTGGCGAAGCCCGGTTGCGGCTCGATGACCTCGTAGGGCAGCGAGAGCGCATCCAGGCGGGCCTTCGCCTTCTCGAACTCCGCCTGCCGCGCGAACGTGGTCACCTGTTGCACGCTAACCCCGATCATGCCAGCGCGCCGTAGATCATCCCCGTGATCGTCGCCATGACGACCACCAATGAGACGTAAACCAGCATCTTCTTCGTTCCCATGACGCTCGCGATGACAATCATGCTCGGGAGCGACAGCACCGGCCCCGCCAAGAGGAGCGCCAGCGCCGGTCCCTGGCCCATGCCGCTCGTGATGAGGCCCTGGAGGATCGGCACCTCGGTCAGCGTGGCAAAGTACATGAGCGCCCCGGCGAGCGAGGCGAAGAGGTTCGCCGCCAAGGAGTTGCCGCCGACCGCGCCGCTGACCCACTCGGCCGGGATGATCCCCTGGCGCTGGGGCCCCCCGAGGAGGAATCCGGACACGAGAATCCCCGCCAGCAGCAGCGGCGCGATCTGCTTCGTGAATCCCCACGTGGCCGCGAACCACTGGCCCGCCTCGCCGCCGCTGAGGCTCGTGATGATGGCCAAGCCCACGACGCCGGCGGCAAACGCAACCACCGGCTCGCCCGGCAGCACCAACGCCACAACGACTACCGCCGCGGCCACGAGCGCGATCTTCCACCACCGGACGCCGAACCACGCGACCAGGATCGCGCCGAGCCCGGCGGCGGCGACCGCGGTCAGCAGCCACTTCACCGAGCCGATGGCGTAATAGAAGTTCTCCGGCTCGTCTTCCTTGCGCACCGCCCAGTTGGCCAGCACCAGCACCGCCACCATCGCCGCGAAGTACAGCACCGTCTGCCACAGTGGGCGGATGACTTCCGGCTCAGGCATCACCGCGGCAACCTCGGCCTTGGCCTGCTCCTCTTTGCGGAAAATGAGGTACATCAGCAGGCCGATCACCACGCTGAACACGACCGCTCCGACGGCCCGCGCCACGCCGATCTCCAGGCCCAGGATGCGGGCCGTCAGAATGATCGCCAGCACGTTGATGGCCGGGCCGGAGTAAAGGAAGGCCGTCGCCGGCCCCAAGCCAGCCCCGCGCTTCCAGATGCCCGCAAAGAGCGGCAGCACCGTGCACGAGCACACGGCCAGGATCGTGCCCGACACCGCCGCCACGCCGTACGCCAGGACCTTGTCGGCCTTGGCGCCCAGGTACTTCATTACGGAGGCCTGGCTGACGAACACCGAGATCGCCCCGGCAATGAAGAAGGCGGGCAACAGGCACAGGACCACGTGCTCGCGTGCGTACCAGCGCGTAAGGGCCAGCGAATCTTTGACGGCGGCATCGAATCGCGGCTCGCCGACGGGCATCCACCAGGCGGCGATGAACACGGCCGCCAGAACCGCGAGCGCCTTCCACTCGGTTTTCCAATCCATCGCGACGCCTCGCCGTTGGTTTACGCCGTCAGGGCCGCCTGGCGGCGGGCGCTGGACCGGAGGACCGCCTCGACGCAACTGAAGAAGTTCGTGATGCACGGGCAGCAAAGTCGGTAGAAGACCTGGAGGCCGCGCTTGCGGTCTGTGACGATCCCCGCGCTCCGGAGGAGGCTCAGGTGCTTCGAGACGGTGGACATGTCGGCGCCCGCCATCTTCGCCAGGTCGCAGACGCAGCGCTCGCGCCGCGCCAGGGCGTCCACGAGCGCGAGGCGCGTCGGATGGGCGAGCGCCTTGATGACCCGCGCCCGCGCTTCGTACCGGTTCCGCATCAGGGCATTCATGGCCGGCCTCCCTTCATTTTCATCCGTGGCTATTTTACCAATCGGCCAAATAGAGTCAAGACCTGAAGCGGTTGGAGTGGGTGGGGGTGGCTGCGCAGGCCGTGCGGCCCGCGCGTCATTCACGGCGAGGCCGCGGCGGGAGGGCCGCCGCGCCACGCGAAGAGCCACCGATCTTCATCCGGGTGGAACGGGTCCTGCCGGTGCACGACCGGCTCCATCCCGCGGACCTCGCCAAGGGTGACCCCGTGTTTCTCCGCGACGATCAGGAAGAAAGGCCGACCGGCCGCCGCCTCTCGCTCGACGGCCTCGCGGTCATCCAGCGCGGGCACGTCCCGTTCCATGTAGTAGACCGTGGTGGCGTTGGCGCCGCCGAAGGCAAAGAGGGCCTGGTCCGGGGCGACGTGCCGGCGGACCTCGCGCGAGAAGTCGGCCGCCGCCGCCGCGCGATCCATCGGGCCCACCATGGCGGGCCACGCCCACAGAAACGCCACCGCCACCGTGGCGGCCAGGACCGCCAGGCTTCCAAGGAGCCGCCGCCTGAGCGCCAGCACGCAGGCCGCCGCGCCGCCGACCGCTCCGATGCCGCCGAGGACCCCGATCGGCGCCGGGCCGAGCGGGACAATCGTATGGAGTAATCTTGGAACGTCAGAGGCGCCGTCGCCCCTCAGAAGGGCCGCGATCGCCACACCGCCGATCCCGAAAAGGACGGCCGCGGCGCCGTGGCCGAACATGAGCCACCGCCCGGCTCGCGCGGCCGGACCGTCGGGGGACAGAAGGCGGTGCATCGCCATCGCGGTGAAGATGGCGACCGGCGGCAGGATTGGCAGGATGTAATGGCCCTGTTTGCCGGCGGCCACCGAGAACGCCACCAGCGGTCCGACGAACCACGCGCCGAGGAAGAAGAGCCACGGCCGCGCGGCGGCCTCGCGACGCCAGCGCTGGACCGCCAGCACGAGGCCCCACCCGAAGAAGATCGTCCACGGGGCCACCAGCACCGGAAGGCGCAACAGGTAGTAGAAGACCGACTCGCCTTTCTTGTGGCCGAGTTCGCCCAGGGAACGCTCGACCGATTCCGACCAGAGCGTGGCCCAGGCCTCCGGCACCAGGGCGATCCACGGCGTCACGATGGCCAGGAACACGACGGTCGCCGCGGCGGCGCCGCCGAGCGCCCAGGCCCACCCTGGCACGGCCCGCCCTAGGCGGGACGGCTCGGATCGGTCGCTCGACCCGGAGGTTCTCGATGGGCCGCCACTCCCCTCGCGTCCATCGCGCCGCAATCGCACCAGGACGACAATCGCCGCCGCGACCACCGGCGCCGGCAGAACCACCAGCGGAACCGGTCCCTTGGCGAGCATCGCCAGCCCCGCCGCCGCGCCCGATAGGACGAACCACCCGAACCGTCGCGGCCCGCGCCGCTCGACGCCCATCCAGAGCGACGCGATGGAGCCCGTCACGAGCATCGCCATCGTCATGTCGACCACGGCCTCGCGAGACGAGACTATAAACTGGGCGCACGTCGCGAGCGCCGCGACGGCCAGCAGGGCCGTCCGCCGGTCCGCCTGGCGCCGCACGAGGGCCATCACGATCAGCACCGCGACGAGGGCGGCCGCGGCGCTCGGCAGCCGCGCGGTCCACTCGTCCACGCGCCCCGTGAGATGCGCCAGCCCCGCCACGGTCCAGTATCCGAGCGGCGTCTTCTTCAGGCGGTCGCTGCCGTTAAAGTTGGGCACAAGGTAGGGGCTCGGCCGCGACCCGTCGGGCTGCTCGACCGGACGGTCGAGGACCATGTTGCGGGCGGTCTCGGCCAGCAGGGCCTCGTGGCTCCGCAGCGGCACGTCCTGGCCGAGGCGGAAGAAGAAGAGGCCCCCCAAGAGGAGCGCGAGGCCCACCGGCGCCAGCCACCTCGGCCCGCCTCGGGCAGGCGTCGAAGTCGAATCAAGGCTCACGACGCGGCTCCTCCTTGGGCGGCGGCGAATCGTCCGCGCCCGGTTCCGTCACGATCAAGGTGTACCGCGACTTCGCATCGGAGACAAGCCGAATCGGCCACCGGACCCGCGGGCGAAATGAGTCAATCATGGCCCGTCTCTGGATCATGCAGAAGGTGCGTCGCGGCCGGTTCAGTTCCGCCACCAGCACGTCCTCGCTCGGCTCTTCCGCCGGTCCACCGCCCGGCGTCGGATAGAGCACGGGCTCGCCCCACAGGTACCACACGAATCCATACGCCCGATGCGGATAGGCGATGACCGCGTCGCCCGGCCGCATCTGCTTCTTCATCGCGAGGATCGGGTCTCGCGGCGAAAGGGCCCGGTAGATGCCGAACGGATCGGCGGCGAAAGCGAAGGTCGCGATGGCCGCCATCCCCGCCACCACGAGGCCGAGCGCCACTGCATGACGCCGGCGCCAGACCGCCGCCGCCCCGGCGACCATGAGGACCGCGATGCCTGCGACCCACCACGCATGCCCGGCCTGCCAGAGGCCGAGCCGCGGCAGGACGACGGCCGCGCCGACCACGAACAGGACGCCGAGGCCGGTCGTGATCGCCAGGCCCGACCGGAACCACCGCCCGCCTCGTCGAGTCGCCTGCGGCGACCCGCCGTCGCCCGATCGCAGCCGCTCGTCCAGGTACAGCCCGGTCAGAATCGCCAGGGGCGGAAACGCCGGCGCGATGTAGTGCGGCAACTGCGTTCGGCTCAGGCTGAACGCCACCAGCACCACGATCGGCCATGCCACAAGAAGCACGGCCGCCGGGGAGGCCCGGAACTCGCGCCACCCGCCCCGCGCGACCCGCGCGCACGCCCCCGGCAGAAAGACCGTCCACGGCAGGAAGCCCGCCGCCAGGATGCCCACGAACGTCCCCGGGGGAAGCGTGTGGCCGAACTCGCCGCTCATGGCCCGGCCGAAGTGCTGGCGCACCAGAAACTCGTACAGGAACCCCGCGCTCGATCCGTCGGCCGATGCCGGATAACGCATGTGCATATAGATGTACCACGGTGCGGCCACCGCCAGGCCGATGGCCGCGCCCGCCAGCGGCCTGAGGCGCGACAGGTCCCGCCACCGGCCGGTCACGGCGGCCGTCACGACGACCGCGACCGCCGGAAGGGCTACGGCCTCCGGGCCCTTCGCCAGGAGCCCGAGGCCGGCCGCCACGTAGAGCGCCACCGTCCAGGCCCACGGCCGCGCCGTCCCATCCATGAGCCGCAGGACCGCCACCAGCATCGCCGCCATCAGGGCCACCAGGAGCGCATCCATCCGGGCGACGTGGGCCATCGCGAGCGCCAGCGGCGACGTGGCCATGACGAGTCCGGCCCAGAGTCCGGCCCGCCCGCCGCCGAGCGACCGCCCTGCGGCATAGACCAGAAGGATGGTCGCGACGAACGCGAGTGCCGCCGGCAGCCGCGCCGCCAGCGCCGTCGGCCCGAACGCCTTCATCGCGGCCGCCGCCAGCCAGAAATAGAGCGGCGGCTTGTCCCAGTAAGCCACGAGGTCGCCCTCGACCGGGTCGTGGGGATAGTCGTGGTGGAAAACCGCGGGCAGATGCGGCACGAGCCAGTCGCCGCGCTCGACCATGAGGCGGGCCACCAGGGCGGTGCGCGACTCGTCGGGTTCGATGAGGCCGGCCCCGGCCAGGTGGACCATCGCCAGCCAGCCCGCGAGGGCCAGAAGCGCCAGGACGGGACCGGTCCGACACGTGCAGGGCGCCGCCGCGCCGCAGCCGGGGGCCGTCATGGCGGGCCGCCCTGGCGATGAATCTTACGAACATAGTAGATATGTTTGCCCTGCGACTCGTAATAGGTCCGGGCCACCAGTTCGCCCAGCAGGCCCGTCACCAGGAACAGGACGCTCAGCGTCACGAGGAAGATGCCGGCGGTCAGCATCGGCCCGCGCTCGATCATGGCGTGGTAGTGCTCCCATCCCTGATACCACTTCTCGCCAACCACGAACACCAGCAGCCCGGCGCCAAGGAAGAAGGCGGCCAGCGCCGGAATGCCAAACAGGTGCAGCGGGCGCGTGAAGTACTTGATGAGGAACCGGACCGTCACGAGGTCCATCATGACGCGGACGGTGCGGCCGAGGCCGTACTTGGACTTGCCCTTCGGCCGGACGATGTTCTGGATCGGCACTTCGCAGATCCGCGCGCCGACCGCCGAGGCCAGCGCCGGAATGAAGCGGTGCAGTTCGCCGTAGAGGCGGATGTGCTGGAGGAGGTCGCGCCGGTAGGCCTTGAAGGTCGTCCCGAAATCGTGGATAGCGACGCCGCTCAATTTTTTCATCATCCAGTTGGCAGCGGCCGACGGGACCCGCCGCAGCCAGAAGTTGTCCACGCGCTTCTGGCGCCAGCCGCTCACGAGGTCGTACCCCTCCTCGAGCGGTTTCAGCATGGCCGGGATGTCCTCGGGCGCGTGCTGGAGGTCGCCGTCCATGGCGACGACGATCTCGCCGGCGGCGTGGTCGAATCCGGCGGCCAGGGCCGGCGTCTGGCCGAAGTTCCGCCTCAGTTCGATGCAGGTGACGCGCCCGTCCGCCTCCACCAGGCGCTTTAGGATCGTGGGCGTCGCGTCGTTCGAGCCGTCGTCCACAAAGATCATCTCGTAGGGTTTGCCGAGGCCGTCCATGACGGCCACGATCCGCCGATACAGTTCCTCGATGGTCTCGGCCTCGTCGTAGAACGGCACGACGACGGAGTAGGCCGGTCCTGGCCGGTCCGGCCTCGTTTCAGGCAGGCGTGTCATGGCACAAGTCCTTGTAGTTGGCCCAGGTCCATCCCAGTTCGTCGGCGGCGCGGCGGACCTCGGGGTCGCAGGCGGCCGCCAGTTCCCGGGACCGGCTGGCCGCCAGGCGCGTCGGCCGCTCGGCCTTTTCCTCCGCCAAGCCCGGATGCACCATAAGTTCGCCGGTTCCCTCAGGAGCCTGGCGCAGGAGGTGCTCGATGAGGTCGGCCGAGACGCCGCCGGTCGCCCGGACGCCGAAAAACCAGTCGCTCGTCGCGAGGCCCGCCTGCCGCACGGCCGCCTGGGCCCTGAGGCCCCACCGTCGCGCCACCCGTGCGTGGGCCCACTGCCGCAGGTGGTCTCGCATCGTCCACTCGCGCGGCAGGAGCCGCGCCTGGCCCGGCAGCCGCACTTCGGCGGTCGTCCGGATCGCCCGGATGCCGTGCCGCCGGGCCAGGGCGATCACGGCCGGAAGCAGCGCGGGGCACAGATGCACATGCTTGTGGCTATCAATATGATACGGATCGAGTCCGTGGTCGCGCGCCCAGCGGACCTGGGCCTCGAGTTCCCGCGCGGCGGCCTCGCGCGCCGCGGCCGACAGCCGGAGGAGCCGGACCAGCCCCGCCAGCGACCGACGCAGCCGCCCGCCCTCCATCAGGACCGACGCCCCGGCGTCCCTCACGATGGGCTCGCCCTCCGTCAGGTTCAGATGGACGCCGACCGCCAGGGCCGGGGCCTCGCGCCGGGCGCGATCGAGCGCGTCCTCCGCCCCCGGAAGGTTCGTCATCAGCGTCGTGCTCGTGACGATCCCGTCGCGGTGGGCCCGGAGGATGCCGCTCGTGACGGCCTCCGACCACCCGAAGTCGTCC
>Ga0307378_10010302_pt1 | contig 12153 bp, 30 predicted proteins | sample UN1MG_FD_202238 | JGI IMG/M metagenome (GOLD analysis project Ga0307378, IMG submission 202238) | Soil microbial communities from Risofladan, Vaasa, Finland - UN-1 | ecosystem: Environmental > Terrestrial > Soil > Coastal area > Acid sulfate soil | place: Finland: Risofladan, Vaasa | collected...
CCTGGGAAACGGTGATACAGAAAGAGATATAACTAGAGTTAAAGTATACAGGGGCCTGAAAAGATTATGAAACTTGAGTTACACACACTTCACATTAGTCAACATACTATTATAGGTCTATCAGCCTCTGAAAGAGAAAACCACAAGTTTACAGAAGAAGCACTTGCAAAACTAGATGGAAAACATCTATATTCTAAGGTACAATGCAGTTTTATGAATCTGTATAAAAATTCAAAGTTCAAGAAGTTATAATCAGTAAATAGTCATGAAGTTGGTTGTTATGCGTGAATTCATTATATTGAAAAATATGAAAGTTCACTTATATCGACAACTAACAACTAAAAAAGGGATAAAACTCCAAAAATTAGACATTACTGAAAAATTAAAAACCGGAATCAGAAAAAAATTAATATGAAAGTAACGTTAGGATTAAAGATACCGATCCGACCCTGGGAAGAAATAACAAGAAAAATAATCGAAGATATTGCAAAAGAAGAGGATAAACGTTTTCTTTCATTATTTTTGAAAAGCGATACAATCATTACTAAAAAATGAAAATAATGCTTGGACTAAAGATACCAGAATCAAACTTGAATACAATAACGCTATACGCTAGACAATCTGGTAAATCATTGCATAGCACTGCAATTTACGAAATGTTAAAAAAATATTATGGGACAATTAAGAAATCTTATAGAAGAATTGCGTAAAGATTACCTTCGGGTAAGAGGAAGAATAGGCGCAGGTGGCCCACAAATCTCCAGACTTATGGTCAGAAGGATTTTAAATAAATATGATTTAACTAGACCTGGACAATATGTTCCGTGGGCCATAGGAACTGAGGGGGCACGAAGACCTTATCCTAAAGGGCACGAACTCAAGCTTCGAAAGGGTAACCCTGGGAAATTTGAGGTGGTATTCATTAATAGACATACTAAACAGACTCAATTATTAACTAGAGAAAAAGGTATTCCATATGATGTTGCTCTCCAATATTATAATTATATTACCTTTTTTGACAATGAAAAATATAATGAGCATGGCCAATATGAGCTTAGAGAGAAAGAAAAGTTTCAATTGCCAGAAGAACCACATTTTGGAATTTAATATGGAGGATTGATTATGACAATCCAAGAAATAAAAGAATTAAAAAACAGAGTTACAAATCCAAAAGTACTGGAAGCACTAGATTTAGCAATTAAATACAAGCAAATAGTTCCAAGCTTGGAACTTATGAAAAAGATAAAGATTAAAAAATTAGAAGAAAAGATGTTTAAAACAAGAGTAACTAAACAAAAAAACAAAACTGAGATTGATTTACTTGATCAATTAATCAGACATTTAGGAGAGTAAAATGATTTTTTCACAACTATTGGCGTCCTTACATTTCTTTTTTAAGGCACTAATCCTAGTAGTAGTTACGGCATTAATAGTGTCAGCAATTATTACTTTATTATGGAACTGGCAAATAGTAACCATTGTGTCACTAGCATTGCCACCATTAACTTTTTGGCAAATATTTGCCATTGTAGGAATAATACAATTTATCAGAATTAAAATATGAAAGCTTTTATATTGGGGAACTTTGCGTTCGTATGGCGCCCTGAACTAGAATTTGAAAAGGGAGTATATGAATACTACATGTTTCCTACACTATTATTTACACATAATAAAGAAAAGAAGTATAAGTCTCTTACGCTCCATATACTCAGATGGGCTATTATAAGTATAATAAAAACGGTATAAGAGATAAGCAAGAATATGTACAACCACACTTAAAAATAACAAATTTATAATAATAAATTAAAGACTAATCAAATGAAACTAGTGAAAGGAAAACTTTATAGTTTAGAATTGCATGAATATACGTTCTACGTAGTAACCTCTTGCAAAGATAGAGCAATTACATTTTATGAAACAATATTTCCTGACGAATATTTTTCTCCAGAAGATATAGCTCTTGAAGCAACAATATTTACAAAGGACACTCTCAAGCAAAAGTTTGAGTATGTAAAAAGAAAATGGCATGAAATGGATCTCTTACAAGCAGAACCAGGAACAATCAAGTTTAACAAATATGCTTTAGATCTATTACTAGATAACCAAGAATTAATGTTAACAAATTAGTAGGTAAAACATGCGTTGTGAAAAATGTTTAATGGATCCTTGTCTCTGTCATATAGATGGTTTTGGAAGAGATGGCGATGAAGAAGACACAACTAAGAAAGAACTTGATGAATTAATGGGTAAAAGGTGTATAGTAAAAACCACTTTTAGTGGGAACAAAGTTTTTATGAGAGGTATAGAAGGTTTTAAAACCACCGACCGAGCTTCTGATATAACAGGAAAAATTGTAAAGATGCAAGTTGTTGTCGATCCTACTACAAATGAGGATTATTCAGAGTTAATAGACTTACATCTAGAGGAAGCAGAAAATCAATTACCCCCTGGAATACACCCTTTACCTATTTTTTATATCAAGTATGATGAGCCCGGACCAAATAATATACCGGGTCATTGGTATATTGATGAAGAGGTAATATACTTATAATGAATAAACAAAAACTAAGACAACTAGCAAAACAGATCAACCATGGAAACGAAGTAATAATTAATTTCGTATTTGCTGACCCCGATCATTTTTGCTACCAGTCTACAAACAACACACTTGAAATATCATCTTTTTATCATCGGTTAACCCCCTCAGAAACATTAGTATGCTTAGTCCATGAAATTGGACACATGAATACTATATCTAATACTACATGTCTTTACGTGTCAGATTATACAGCAGAATACGAAGCAAATCGTTGGGCTCTCTACAGACTCGACGAATTACAATGGCACACAGTTTCAGGACAATATCAAAATTATCTGAAAGATTTAGCTTGTATGGAAGTAACCGATGAAGATGATGAAGAATATCAAGAAGCAGCAACAGATTTGCTCGAGGAACTAGAATTAACATGAGTGATTATTATATATTTACAGACTTTGAAACTACAGGATTAAAAATAACAGCGACGGATCTACCTATAGAAATAGGTATGATTCTTGCAGACGATGAGTATAATATTTTAGATTCATACTCAGCATATATTAATCCTTTTGATTCAGCTAAAACATCATGGACAGATTATGAACTACAAGCATATAAGGTACATAATATTCCATTTACTACAATAAGAAACGAAGGTCTATTACCATTAAGGGTAGTCAATGAAATTAATGATTTAATAGATAAACAAAAAAATATAGACAAACATAATTCAAGATTTATTATTATGTCAGATAACGGACAGTTTGAATATAACTCTATGCAAATGTTATATAAAATTGTTGATAAATCTGACTCTTTTCCTTTTCATTATGCAGCATGGGACGTTAACATATTAACCAACTCTGTGCAAAAAGTTATGAAAGGAAAAGTTTCACATAAGGCAATTCAAGATGCATTCCGTACTTACAAGACTGTAATCAGAGCCCTTGAACGAAACGGATTTAGAAAATGGGAAAAATATTAAATGTGAAGAAACATAAAACTAAAAAATTAACAAAAGAGGAACTAAAGAGAATTAAACTAAAATTGCATGATTTAGGTTCAAACGATTCATATATAGAAGAAAAACTTGAAGAACAGGCTTTTGAAGCAATTGATATGTTACTTGATAAATATGATCATGATCCGGATGATGTTGATTTATATAAAAAACTTGTTCAAATATATAAAGACGGATTTTTAGGAAGGAGAAAGCCCAGATGAAAAAAATAAAGATACTATATCAAAAGGCAAAAACAGGTAAAATCCATTTTTGGAAAGCGTGGACTAATGGAGGTGAAGTTGTAGTCGAGCATGGCACAATAGATGGAAAGTCGGTAGTTAATAGATATACAGCAGAACCAACTAATGTAGGAAGAGCAAACGAACGTAATGCAGCACAACAAGCAGAGTTTGAAGTCAAGTCTCTCTACAATAAAAGACTTGATGGAAAATATTGTACTACGATAGAAGAAGCCAATAAAGACAAGTTTTTACCTATGACTGCACATGATACCAAGGTTGAAACTAAAAAAGCCAAGATAACTTATCCATGTTATGTACAACGTAAGTATAATGGTCTTCGCTGTATAGCTAATTGGAGAAACAAAAATGTTTTTCTAATGTCACGACGTAACAAACAGTTTAAAGTTAACCATATAGAGGAACAACTTTCTTCAAGACTTGATAAAAAAGATGCTCTAGATGGAGAACTATACAATCATAAAATTTCTCTACAAGAAACAAATTCTCTAGTTAAAAAATGGAGAGAAGGTGAGTCAGAGATAATTAATTTTGTTGTGTATGACTATCCATATATAAACGGTAAGTGCTTGAAGCAAAAAGATAGAATTGATAAGTTAGCTTCTCTAAAAAAACTATTCAAGGGTACCAATATTATTATCGCAGACGTATTCGTAGCCAATAATTGGGACGAAATTGTTGCATATGAAAAACAGTTTATTGAAGAAGGGTATGAAGGTGCAATAGTTCGTACATATGAAGGTATGTATGAATTTGGGAATAGATCTGATTCTCTACTCAAGGTAAAAACTTTTCAGGATGCAGAATTTGAGGTCATTGATTATGATGTTGAAAAATCAGATATAAATGGAAAGAAAATAGATGCAGTAGTTTGGATATGTAAAAATGATATGGAATCTCCTGATGGGACTATAAAAACTTTTGAAGTAAGGCCAAAAGGAACTTTTGAATCAAGAGCAGAAATGCTTGGAAATGTCCAAGATTACATCGGTAAGAAACTAACTGTCAAGTTTTTTGATCGTACTCCAGATAATAAACCATTTCATGGAGTAGGAATGGTTTTCAGACTAGAGGAGGATTTACCAGATGAAAGTTAAATTTGAATTTGGCCGGGTATTTGGAGAGATAACGGCTAAAAAATTAATAGATAGTATTATGCGAACCATAAATATTAGACCACCAGAACCAATTATAGCACATGGAGTACTCTACCTTAGTTAATTATGAAATTTATACGGATGGTGCACATAGAAACGGAATAGCTTCGTGGGCCTTTGTAGTTATCAAGCAACCAGACGATGTTTCTGTATATGAAGCTACAGGTCTTGTAGAAAATAGAGAAGCTGTACAAGCCATTTGGAATATTGCGGGTGAAATAGAAGCCGCAGTAAAAGCAATTAAATGGGCTGTAGATACAAATACGGTCGTAACCCTTATATCAGATTATCAAGGGATTCAAGGATGGGCCAAGGATTGGGCAACAAACAATGAATGGTCAGCGGCATATGCAAAATATGCAAACGAAAACGCACAACAGATTAGTGAGTTCAAATTTGTACGAGGACACTCTAGAAATAAATGGAATGACTACGTAGATGAACTTGCCTATAAATCCCTAAGCTTAAAGGAATGAAGCAAAAATGGGTAATAAATATTTTCCCGAATGGGAACAAGCCAATGTAGTGCTTGATCCTTTTGTTGACGGACACTTTGGAATTTATATGTCCAAGCCAACAGAAGAGACTGCTTATATTACTTTTCTACCTGAAGATAAATTAGCAGAAGTAGTACCAGCAGAACAAGCACCAAAATTAAATGAACTTGCTAGAGCTTTCACAACAGTTATGGTACACATCCTGGAAAAGGAAGGTGTACTTGTAGATGTTTCAGATGCTTTATCAGGTGAAGAGCAAGAGAAAGAAATCAAGACACGTTTTGAAACGTTTTTTGATGGGTATTTTAGTAAGAAAGAAGATACAATAAAGGATGTGCTAAAACATTTTCTAGGTTGCCCGGTAATGTTAAAAGAACATTATTAATCACAACTAAAAATGTATTTGAATTACAATGCTTGGCCTCAATCTTTTTTGGGGCCAAAATTATTAAGTAAAAAAGAAGTTATTGAAAAAATTGTCTGTTATCAAATATTCGGCGACGATTCTTCATATGAAGAAAACATGAATTATAAAAGAGAGAGTCTAAGGAAATTAAAAAAGGACTTGAATAATTTATACTCTTATTTAAAGCGCCTTGATGTTGAAGCAGATAAATTATATGATTCGTACGTAAAACGTACTAAGAAAGAAAATTATCGAGTATCTATATATAATAAAAATATTATAGCAAACTCAAAAATGTTTGAGAATATTGCAGAAAATTTACCGATAAAATTAAGCAATAGAAATTATTATACTTTTTGTAATTGTGAAGAACTTGAAGTAGTACCTATTTTAGATAAACGATCGTGGTTAAATGGAGAAAAGATTCATTATACTCATTGCATTGACCACCAAAAACACAATATAGAATTTCATAAAAAAGATATTATTTCAAAAATAAAACAATATTATAAATTAAAAAACCACTTAATGAAATGAATTTTGTAAGTGTAGATGTAGAAGCCGATGGTCCAATACCCGGAGTATATTCTATGATTTCATTAGCCGCTGTAGTAGTTGAACCGCCATTTGATGACTGGTTCACCTGTACTATAAAACCTATATCAGAAAAATGGATACCAGAAGCGCTAGCAGTTAGTGGACATACAAGGGAAGAAACGCTCAAGTTCCCTGAAGCCCAGATACAGATGGATAGATTTAATGAGTGGTTAAAAGACTTGAAATTACGTAAAGGATATCCGGTATTTATGGCAGATAATAATGGATTTGACTGGCAATTTATAAATTATTACTTACACTATTACACAGGAGGAAATCCATTTGGGTATTCATCTTGGAATCTTAATTCTTTTTACAAGGGATTAGAAAAAGACTTTAGAGCGAAGTTTAAAAAATATCGTATTACCAAGCATACACATGATCCACTCGATGATGCAAAAGGTAATGCAGAAGCAATGTATACAATATTAACTAATTATGGATTTTTAAAATGATATCAGGAATGAATAAAAGACCCCATTTTAGTGGTTTTGCCCAAGCTATGAATACATCTACTAGGTATGATCCAAGCAAATTTGAGAAATGTGAAATTTGTGGAGGTTCTGTAGTCAACAGTATATGGATAGGTAACGATGATACAGTTTATAATTGTTCAGAGTGTGGGTTCTCTAAAAGTTATTCTCATGTTAGTTTTGGAATCCAAGTAAAAGTTCCTAACTACATAAGCTTGACTAAAACTCATGCCCCAGACAAATTATTTTTTAGCGACGGAGTTACTTTGCAGCAAAGAATGTACAAGTCTAAAGAATTTCATGTACACAATCTATCAAAAAGAATAGCGCACGATAAATGGGAAATGTGGGCTAAACAAAATACTATCGAGATATCAAGATTAGCGGCAATGGCAGAAACACATACTCTTGGATCTGATCCTAAACTGGATTATGACCAAAACCCCATGATTCACTTGAAAGAGCACATAGATGGTATGAGGGGGGTATTTTTACATTTTGTTACAATTAAATATAACAAGAAAAGTAGAAAGTCACAAAGAATAGGTGATGCCATAAATTATGGCCTCAAGAATGCCAAGAGTGTTATGTGGATAGGTGGTCATTCGACCCTTAATCCGGATGAAACCCTTTTTAATGCTTCGTCTAGATTATTTAAACCTTATGTAAGTTTTCATGATTACGTAGAATTTGATAGGAAGAAACACATTTTTAATTATACTAGCAGAATTCAAACTCCTACATATATTACTGGACCAACTGTGTTCAAGTCACATGGCAAAACTCAAGAAGAACTCGACATATATGTAGATAAGTTATTAACTGATTTAAACACAGCTCTGCCAGACCAAGACAAGCTTCAAGTTATTTTAAATACCGGAAATACGGGTATAGAGACTTCGGCGATTCGTTGGGCAGTCAAAAATAGTATCCATGTAGTAGTGGTAAATCTACCAGGAATTATGTACTTGAATAAAGATGGGTATAACCGCTTTGATACTATTGAGCTAGCCATAAATCGTTTATTAAATAGGACAAGTGAATTATGAATGAAATTATAACTATGCGACGAGAAGCTATGCTCGAACTATTAGATGAATTTTTTGACAGACGGCCGGAACATGTATTCATAATGGATCTTGTTCCGACTGGCGAGTCAACAATATTTTGTATGTACCCAGATTCTGAATTTTTAGTCGAGCACACTTTTGCTACATTCCTTGATGATATAAAAACTAAAACTTCGAAAGAAGGAGAACAGGGAGTTACAAAGGAAAATGCTGATCAAATGCTAAATTTTATATTCAAGATACGCAATCTTGAATTGGAAAGAAACAAGAAATTAGTAGTAGTCTGTAATGACGGCCTTTCTGTGTCAGGGGCTGTTGCTCAATGGGCTATGGACTGGTTAATGGATGATGAAGCTGAATTTAACAGACTCAATCCAGATATAAAACCTAACGAATTTTTGCAATATGACCTGTATTTGCACCCAATTATATAATATCTGACAGTTTACCCCAATTTGAACTATTGACTCTTTGCTATATATACCTTATATTTAAGTATAAATCAAGGTATAAATATGCCAAATGAAACAATAAATTTAGATGAATTAGGAATAAAACCTCGAGGTTTTGACCTAGATCACTTTGAATCGTCCATCGACAAGTTAAGAAAAGACTTGAAGAGTGGAAAAATCAAATTGGAGAAAGTAAACATGTCAGTATACGGCACAGAACAATTAACAGATGTAATGGTATTTTTAGCAAAATTTGCTTCAACTGCAAAAGCAGCTGTTGACGATGATGGAAAAATAACTATTGGTGATGCAGCAAAATTTGTAGGATTAATATTTCCTTTAATTGAAGCTGTTACTCAGATTCAAGAAGTACCAAAAGAAATTGCAGATTTAGATCCTATTGAAAAAGATGAATTACTTGCAGTAATTAAATCTAATCTTGAACTTTATGAAAATGATGAGCTTGCTATAGAATCTGCTTTAAGAGTAGTTTTTGAATTATTTAATTTCTTAAATATAGTTGGTGTAATTAAACCAGAAGCACCACAAGGATAATTTAATGCCTGAGGAAAAAACACCCTGGTACCAGAAAAAAGAATACTATGGAGTTGCAGCACTTGTGTTGGGGGGAGTAAAGCAATTTACAGCTCCCCACACGGTTGCTCATCAATTAAGCGACTACATAGTTACTATAGGACTCCCACTTGTTATGAGCTATTTTGGCATAAGTGATGCTAAAAAATATGGCACCCCAAGCGGTATTAGCAAAATAACGTCGTCCATTTCATCATCTGCAAGCATAGTGAGAACTTCTCTTGCATTCAAAAAGAAAATTTAAATAACAATAATCTTATATATTATTTTAAGGAACGTTTTTTATGCCTAAAAATAAAGAGCTATTATATTGGAATAAGAAAGATGGAGAGAAGATTTTGATTAAAGATATGAAAGATGACTATCTTTTACAAACTCTCAAAAATCTTGAAAGCCAGGCCAAGAACGATAAAGGCAAGGTTGACCAAAAGAAACTCCCTTCCGTATATTATTCATTGAAAATGAATGCACTAGCGAGGGAATTAATTACATAATTATTAACTAATATGAAAGAACTAACAACACTAGATGGAATCATCTCACAAGGAGAAGGATTTACATCACTGAGTAACAAGAGCGTAGTTTTAGACTTCTATGCTGAATGGTGCGGACCATGTAAAACATCAAATCCAGCCGTTGAAAAAATCTCTGAAGAAATCCCAGAAGCTGACTTCTACAAAATAAACGTAGATGAAACCCCAGAGCTAGCAGCAATGTTTGCAGTTAGGTCAATACCCACATTTGTGGTTATAACTCCTGACTCAAAAATAGCAATAAGGATGGGCTGGGAAGGAGAAGAGAGATTTAAAAAGTTTATCGAAGACTCGATTTCATAACAACCAAAAGGTAACAGAATGATTTCAATTTTCAAAAATTTGTGGTTAAAGAGAGTAACATATGTGATGCTCCTAATCGTAGTATTTGCATTAGGATTTTTAACAAATGACTGGATCGAAAGGCAGGTACAATATAAAGTTGTGTCTGTTAATACTCCAAGCAATGTAACCTCTGCTATCACAGACAGATGGGAATTACAGCTGACTGATAGAAAGACCGGCAGAGTAAGTATCTATAATCAAGATATCTTAGATGCTATTTTTTATCAGTATCAGGCTAGACGATCTTACACACAAGAGGATCAAAAGCCATGATATATGCAATAACACTTCTGGCAGGAGTATTGTTGTCCATATTTACATTCATAACCCCAGGTGGAAAGGAGATTGATACGACATATCAATTAGAACCTTTAAAACTAGACCTACTCATGCCACCTAACGAGAGAGTCTATGTATATTTCGAGGAGTATTCTCGTAAATACGAAATACCTATGAAGTATATCCTACGTTGTGCTCGACTTGAATCTAATTATAAAGGACGCAAGCATTCAGATTATGCACCTTATGTAGATTGGTTAGTCTCTGTCGCAGAAGCTTATTCAGTACTTCAGGTACGAGTAATTGCTGCACGTGAAGTTTGGCCAGAATATAATTATATTGCAAAATATAAACTATTTTCATTTGAACTTTATAGTGATAGATGGCTAGAAGAACAAGAGATACAAAATAAATATCGTTTAAAATATGGACTAAGCCTTCCTTCCACAGCGTTAGAGTACAAAGCAGATGAAGAATTAGCGTACCTATTACGTTATGATTTGGACTTTAACATTGAGTCTGGCATTAAGTATATGAGATTCCTTAGAGACACCAGAGGATATTCTTGGCCTCAAGTCTACTCTGTTTATAATCAGGGATGGGTAGGAGCTCATAATATAAACTCTTATGCTAGATACATCACACGAATCCGCGGATAAAAATGAAGAAAAAATTAATACAGCTCACTAAAAGTGAGGAGCAAAAACGTGCTCATGAAACACTTACAAGAGGCATCTGCTTTGTAACAAAGGTGCCTCTTTTTGATAGACCATATGAATTGGTTTATCATGGGGGTGCTGAAAGCTATGTTTTTGTAGATCAAAAATTACTGACAACTGACAAGGAGATAACTGATGTTCAACTTCCTGAAAACTGATAATGTAGCAAAAGTTCAGAAAAAAATGGCCTCAATTCAGGCTCAAATAAGAACTGCCATAGATTCAGCTAATTCTATATTCCAAAAAGCTATTGAAAAAGTCAAGGCTGCAAAAGAAAGTTTGATTAAAATGGCAGAAGAATTACTGGAACAAAAACCTATTCTAAAAGCCGATATTGCTGTAATTGATGCAAAAATAGCAGATCTTCAGCAACAAAGAATAAACGTAGACGGAAATTTTGCTGTGATTGATAGTCAAGTAGAAGACATTGAAAAGAAAAAAGCTGAACTTGATGCACTTATTAAAAAATTAGAAGAATTCACAGTAACATTGTAAATAACATAAATTTTTGTTATATTTAACTAAGGCTCAGTTTTAAGCTGGGCTTTTCTGTATGGGTGGCTGAATGGTTGAAGGCGCCGGACTGTAGATCCGGACTATAAAAAGCACTGGTGGTTCGAATCCATCCCCATGCACAATGCGCGGCGATAATGCTTGTGCAGATGTAAAAATAAGGTAACATATAAATGAGTGAAGTACGTGAAACTGGCGTCGTTGAGAAATTTGACGCTAAACGTGGTTATGGTTTTATTACACGTGACAACAATGAACCAAATCTTTTTGTACACTTTTCAAACATAGAAGTTGACGGTTACAAAGAGCTTACTAAAGGACAGAAAGTATCTTTCGAAGTTGGCAGTACCCCTAAAGGACCTGCAGCTTTAAGTGTAGTTCCTGAGTAATTTAGTTAGGGGGCGCATCGAAAGGTGCGCTTTCATTATTAATCAAAAAAAATTTTATGAACGGTAAAGTAGCTAAGAAAATTAGAAAATTAGTTTATCAAGGAGAAAAAGAAGAGCCCGTACAAGATAGAGGGTATATAGAACAGTTTGGCGGAATTTTTGTTTGCACAGGAAAGCGGAGAGAATACCAGGCGGCTAAAAAAGATTATAAACATTTTAAAAACCTTGGACAAGTAACATTTAAAGGTAGAGAAGATGAAAAAACTTAAAATATTTTTGTTAGGTATAGTAGCTTTTATACTTAGCAGTTGTTACACTACAATTGAC
>Ga0307378_10010303_pt1 | contig 12151 bp, 9 predicted proteins | sample UN1MG_FD_202238 | JGI IMG/M metagenome (GOLD analysis project Ga0307378, IMG submission 202238) | Soil microbial communities from Risofladan, Vaasa, Finland - UN-1 | ecosystem: Environmental > Terrestrial > Soil > Coastal area > Acid sulfate soil | place: Finland: Risofladan, Vaasa | collected...
ACGGATGCGCCGGCACGATTTCAAGAATTTGGCGACATCGATCCACTTGGCAATGTTATTGGCTTTGACCCAGGGATTATGGCTGCTTTGGCCGACCTCGTTGAGATCGATTTTGAGTTCGTTGTCACCGGCTTCGCCGGCTTGCTTGAGAGCGTGGCAAACGGTGAGTTCGACTCGGCCATGGCAGCGCTGCAAATACCCGAACAGCCTGTCGAAGGCTTGATTTATTCGGACCCCTATCTTGAAGTGGGCCAGGTATTGCTTGTGTTGGCAAACAACAGCACCCTGCAAAGTTACCATGACCTGGGTATTGGGACGGCTGTTGGCGTACAACAATACAGCATCTCTGAGCAAACGGCTCGAGATACTGTTGGTTTACCCGATCCAGAATTGCGGTTATTTGACACACAGGCGCAGGCTGTGCAGGCTTTGATCGATCACCATGTGGAAGGGGTCATCATAGACCATGACGACGGCGAATATTACGCTGCTACCTACCCACAACAGTTGCGAATCACGGGCGGTCAGGGACGCGATGCCTGGATTACAGCGAAAGCGTATGGCATCGCAATGTCTGGAGAGAATACAGCTCTGTTGGATTTGTTGAACGCGGCCATCGCTGAAGCAAGATCAAATGGCGCTATCGAGGCACTCACCCAGGAATGGCTGGTTTCCCAGGAACAGATTAATGCCGGGGAATCCCTTGTCGGAACGCTGCCTGACGAATTGGTCATTGGCCTGGTTGGGGAGCTGATCAGCCTGGACCCAGCTACGCGCGATATTGATCTAATTGGTTGGGAGCTGCAGCGCAATATCATGAGTGGTTTACTCAGGGTAGACGCCCAGAACAACCTGGTCCCATCGGTGGCTGAAGATTTCCCGCTGATATCTGAAGACAAACTGGCCTATACATTCCATATCAAGCCGAATCTAACCTTCCCTGATGGTAGCGAATTAACGGCCGAGGACGTTCAATTTTCGGTCAGCAGGGCGGCCGGTCTCGGAAATTATCAGGTTAACCGTTATCTGAAGGATGATAATGAGGATGGTTTTGCCGATGTCGATGCGGTTCAAGTCCTAGATCCATTGACCGTAAAGTTTGTTATGGCACAACCTACATCCTTTTTCCCTAGCGTCTTAGCAACGCCACCGTTCTCAATAGTAAGCGAAACATGCTATGCGGCCAATCCGGATGCGCCGTTGGCTTGCGGAGGTATGGGGCCTTATACTGTCACCGAATGGGATCCTGGTGTACAAATGCGCCTGGCCGCCAATGAACAATGGCCAGGAGACGCTCCTGCTTTCCAGAATCTACAGCTTCGATTTTACGATGATCAAGTCCAGATGCGTCGCTCGCTGGAGAATAATGCCATTGATATTGCCTGGACCGGATTATCAACAAGCGATTGGCGCGAGTTACGTGACAATCCAGAGTTCAGATCCTGGGAAGGCCCGCCAACATTTAAGAGCTACATGGTGTTCGAACAGAGCGAGTCTCCGTGGAGTAGCGCCCGGTTGCGAGAGGCTATCGCATATGCCGTGGACCGAGAAGCACTGGCTGAGCAAGTTTTCCAGGGTATCCGTACTCCTTTGTACAGTCCGGTACCTGATGGCACACCTGGGCATATCGTGGTCGAGCCAATGAGAGACCTGGAGACTGCCCGATCGATCCTGACGGCTTCTGGATACGGTCCCGCTAATCAACTGGAGATGACCATTTGGTACGTCAATGATGGTCGCTATACCGATCTAGAGGAAGCCTACGCTGGCGCATTAAAAACACAACTTGAAGAAACGGGCTCAATTGCCGTAACAGTTGAAGGCGCTTCCTGGGGGGTTTTCCGGCCGCAAAGCATCGATTGCAACTATCCGGTCTATCTGTTGGGCTGGCCTTCCATTGATCAACCGGCCGGCTATGTTGACGCGATGAGTTGGATAGATTATTTTATCACCAATACTGATAGGATTTGTTCCAATTATGAGAGCCAGGCTATGACAGCCTTGTATGAACGGGCCCTCGAAGAAACAGAAGAGAGCCAGCGAATCGAGCTTTACGGCCAGATTCAGGAGTTATGGGCTCGTGAATTCCCAACCCTGGATCTGACCCAGGAACCGCGGAGAGCGATTTCTCTTTCTAAGGTGCAAAATGTGCTCATAGATGCGATGGGATTGTTGCATTACGAAATGCTGACCAAAGTTGAGTAAGCCAGGCGTGTCAACACAGAAAACCGTTTGCTAATCTTCAGCTTGGTGATCTACGGGTGTTGCCGTCTTCTCACTCCGTTGCTGCTTGGAACGGGGACCCACAATGCGCTCTTCTCGGGCAATAAGGCGTTTGATATTGGGGCGTAATGACCAGGTGATGATTGCGGCGGAGATGATACCACCCACGACATATGCCAGAGTGCTGTCATAGGGTTCAACCCCGGCAACATAGAGGATGGCAAAGGCGACCGGTATCGCGGCCGACATAGCGAGTGAGGCAAGGGAGGCCATGCCCACAGTTAGAAGTACACCAAGTACGACAAGGATGGCCATTGGGATGATGGGAAACCAAATGGCGCCGGCCCAGCCGACGTTGGGACCTGTTCCGGCCCCGCCTCGCCAGCCCAGAAAAACGGACCAGTTATGTCCGAACACGCTCATAATGCCGCTAGTAATTTCTGCCCACGGCAGCCATTCTGGCGGGAGTTGATCGCCGAACAGAGCTTGGACCAACCAGACAGCACAGGCTGCTTTTAGCACATCAAGTATTGAGGTCGCAACACCTATCCAGACGCCACCGGCCCGAAAGGAATTCGTGCCGCCAGTTCGACCGCTACCAAACTCCCGTAAGTCAATACCCCTGGTTAACCTTACAAGTATGTAGCCCACGGGAATCGCGCCGAAAAGATAACCAATCAAGGCTGATAGAATTAGGTAAATGAAGATTGACATACTTCTACTCAGGGTCTTCCGTGAATTGCCCGATATTCATCCGCTAATAATGAGTGTGTGGTTCTTAACGAATAGGTGAGCTTGAAGTGTCGGAATTATAGCTGTTTACCAGCAATGCCGCATCTTCTAAAACACATTTACAGCCTTAAAGTTCCACGATGGCATAGGGAATTTCAATCACCTGCCTGTCGATGATGTGAAAAGCGCGAGCAGACGGCGCCTGTTGGTATCGAAAGGAGATGATTACATAGGCCGCCTCAGGATAATAAGCCTGCCGCACATCGGTTTGTGAGGGTGTATCTGGGCCATTGGGATGTGAATGGTAGATAGCCAACATTTCCCAACCGCGATCTTCCAGATCCACCATTGCTTTTAATTGTTGGTCAGGATCCATCTCATAGGCGTAGGGACTGGCCAGGCGATTAGCTATTGGATAGAGGTGCTCAACCCGGGTCCCAGAACCGGCCATAAGACCACAACCTTCTAAAGGAAGGGTCGCCTCGAGATCTCGTAGCACGACTTGATGGTGGCGTCTATCGATTTGAATCACCGGTATTCCCCATGTGATTTAAGCACAGTTGTTATTGGATTAAGGTCGGTGCTGCAAAAAGGCCTTGGTCCTATCGGCTAACCTTGAATGCCGCCCTCGGTCAGTGAACGGACGTTCAATAGTCTATCAGCTTCATCGGCCGTTAGATAACCTTTTTCGATGACTACCTCGCGGACTGTTCGGCCGGAGTGCATGGCCTCTTTTGCTACTTCGGCGCCCCTGCTATAGCCGATTACAGGATTCAAAGCGGTGACCAGGATCGCGTTTTTTGCCAGCCAGCCCTCCGCTTTGACCGGGTTGGCCTGAATTCCACTAACACACTTATGGGTGAAGGCGTTAACGGCGTTTATGATGATATCCATGCTCTGGAATAAATTGTAGCCGATGATGGGCATCATTACATTAAGTTCAAGCTGTCCGGCTTGTCCGGCCATGAGAACGGTAAGGTCGTTACCCATGACCTGGAACATCGCCATATTGAGCATTTCGGCTAAAACGGGATTGACCTTGCCGGGCATAATGGAAGAACCGGGCTGAACGGCCGGTAACCGAATTTCGTCAAGTCCTGTACTAGGTCCGGAAGATAACAGGCGAAAATCGTTGGCAATTCGGGTTAGGTCCTGAGCCAGGGTCCGCAATGCGCCACTAAAAAAGATGAGGTCGCCCATGCTCTGCATTGACTCAAAAAGATTCTCTGATTCGCTGAGTTGGAAACCCGTGAGCCGGCGCAGTATGACAATCATCCGCTGATGATATTGGGGATGGGCGTTTAGACCAGTCCCTGTCGCTGTCCCTCCGATACCCAGGCGCAACAAGCCGGCGGTCGAATCCATGATTTTCTGTCGGTTATGGCGAGTGGAAACGGCGTAGGCGCCAAACTCCTGGCCTAATCGCACCGGCACTGCGTCTTGTAGGTGGGTGCGACCACTCTTGACTATGCCGTCGAATTCAACCGCCTTTTGTTGGAGTGCGTCGGCTAGATCAGCCAGCGCTTCCAATAACTCATCAATTCGCCAGAGACAGCCCAGGCGCAAGGCGGTTGGTATTGTGTCATTAGTAGATTGAGCCATGTTCACATGGTCGTTCGGATGAATGGGTTTTTGCAGACTACCCAAGTCGTATCCGAGGAGTTCGTTTGCTCTGTTGGCGATCACCTCATTACTGTTCATATTGTGGCTGGTTCCGGCTCCGGCCTGGATTGGATCCACCACAAATTGGTCGTTCCAGCGACCACTGATAACTTCGTCGGCCGCGCTCACGATAGCCTTGGCGATGTCCTGGCCCGAAATCACATCCCTGGAAATCTCAATATCCTTAAATAACCTCAGATCGCCATGAACTTCGGCCGCTGCTCGTTTGATCATGGCCATCGCCCAGATGAATGCCGGATACTGCTTCAGGCCCGAAATTGGGAAATTATGGATCGCTCGCTGGGTCTGGGCACTCCAATACGCGTTGGCTGGGACCTCAATCTCCCCCAGGGAATCGACCTCAGTTCGGGTATTGCTCATCTACGATTCGAAGCCTCCTGAATACCGCAAAGTGATTGGTGTTAAAAGAAAGAATTGGTCAATGATACTTACCTGAGCATCATTGACCAATTCGATTATACAGGGGTGCAAACACCCCGCTAGGTTTACAAATTATCCAGTTTGGGTGTTCTTGCCTGGCTTACATGTCCAGGGCATCGTAGCCGGGACCTTCCGAGAAAAAATCGTAGTTAGGTACTATATCTTCAGTCAGGTCCAAAATCTCGCCACCGGCCAACTGCTTGGCATTCAATAATTTTACGTCATTACCGCTGACTTCACCTGTAAAAGGTTGGCCATCGGGTAAGAGGTCCTTGGTATTCGTAATCCACAAACCAGCCGTAGCCTCAAAATCAAAGGGTACTTCCTCTTCTGGGAAGATAGCTTCATAGGGGCATTCGGGCACACAGGCGCCACAATCTATGCAGGTATCGGGATCGATATAGAGCCAGGGCCATTCGTTTTCCGGTAGGCCAAGAATCATACATTCTACGGGGCAAACATCGATACATGCTGTGTCTCTTAAGCAGAGACGAGTGACAATATGGGTCATTAAGTTACTCCTTTTCTCTGGGATAAAATATTGGGGTGGCGCAAATCCTCTTTATTTGGCTTTTGCGTATTTTTCGGCGACCGCATCCCAGTTGACTATATTCCACCAGGAGGAGATATAATCCGGACGGCGGTTTTGGTATTTCAGGTAATAGGCATGTTCCCAAACATCCAAACCGAGGATGGGCGTATCGCCATTCATCAGTGGGGTGTCCTGATTGGGTGTTGAAGTGACGGCCAAATTGCCATCGCTGTTCACGAAAAGCCAGGCCCAACCCGAGCCGAAGCGGGTAGCGCCAGCTTTGCCAAAAGTTTCTTTAAAACTATCGAAGTTTCCAAATGATTCATCGATTGCTGCAGCTAAATCACCGGAAGGTTGACCACCTCCATCAGGTCCCATAACCTGCCAGAACAGGGCATGGTTAGCGTAACCGCCGCCATTGTTACGAACAGCGGACTGGATCGAAGTGGGCAGGCTCTCCAATTCGCCAAGTAACTCCTCAATGCTTTTGGAGTCTAATTCTGGATGGTTAGCTAGGGCATTATTAAGGTTGTTGGTATATCCAGCATGATGTTTATCATGATGAATACTCATCGTCCTTGCGTCAATGTGGGGTTCAAGGGCATCTTCAGGATAGGGCAGGGGGGGTAATTCGAATAACATACAAACTCCTTGTGAAAGTTGAGATGGTTGTTCACTAAAACTATCTATTTCCAAACGATACGAACTGTCTCAACCCAAACTTCTTCGTGATCAGCATACTGGTGAGCACATTCTAGCTACAGTATAGGGCTTTGTCAATAAGGCAAAGACCTGGTCCGCTAACAAAACGCAAACATCCAACCAACACATTTCTAACATTATTCTACTAGAGTAGGAACATGCTTTAAAAAGGCAGAAGTAGTAGTAAAAAAAATAAACGCAAAGGAGCGTATAGTTAGATGGAAAAGATTGTTGGTATCGATTTGGGCACGACTAATTCGGTCGTGTCTGTTATGGAAGCCGGTGAAGCGACTGTTATCACCACGGCCGAAGGCGGACGGTTGGCGCCGTCAGTTGTGGCTTTTAACAAAAATGGTGAACGTCTGGTTGGCCAAACAGCCAAGAGGCAGGCCACGATAAACCCGGAGAACACGGTATTTTCGGTAAAAAGGTTTATCGGCCGGCGGTTTGACGATCCAGAGACAAAGGCCGAGCAGGAACGGGTACCATTTGAAATCACAAAAGGTTCGTTAGGTGATGTGCGCATCCACATTCCTTCTACTAGAAAGAGTTATACGCCACAAGAGATTTCGGCCATGGTGTTAAGCAAATTGAAGAAGGACGCCGAGGATTACCTGGGCCAGCCGGTAAACAAGGCTGTCATAACCGTTCCAGCGTACTTTAATGATAGCCAACGGCAGGCTACCAAGGATGCCGGACGGATCGCCGGGCTGGAAGTCCTGCGGATTATTAATGAGCCGACGGCCGCTGCGTTAGCCTATGGTCTGGACAAGAAAAATGATGAAACGATATTGGTTTTTGACCTGGGCGGCGGCACCTTTGATGTATCCGTGTTGGAAGTAAGCGAAGGCCTTGTTGAAGTTCAGGCAACGAACGGAGATACTCACCTGGGTGGAGATGATTGGGATAAGGCTATAACGGATTGGATTGTAGACCAATTCCTGGCCGATCAGGGTATAGATTTGAGCCAGGACAGGCAGGCCTTACAACGGGTGCGAGAAGCCTCCGAAAAGGGCAAGATCGAACTGTCGGCCACGATGCAAACAGAGATCAACCTGCCCTTTATTACCGCCGATGCTAGCGGCCCGAAGCATCTCCAGATGAATCTGACCAGGGCGAAATTCGAACAGCTTACTAGTGATCTCATTGACCGGCTCAAAGGTCCGGTAAATAAGGCATTGGAAGATGCGCGCATTAAGACCAGTGAACTGGATGCGGTTGTGCTGGTGGGTGGTTCAACCAGGATGCCGATGGTCCAGGAATTGGTCAAGGATCTTACCGGACAAGAACCAAACAGGAGTGTGAACCCGGATGAAGTTGTCGCTTTAGGCGCCGCCTTACAGGCTGGTGTCCTGGCTGGCGAAGTTAATGATGTGTTGCTGCTAGATGTGACGCCTTTGAGCCTGGGTCTTGAGACTTTGGGCAGTGTCATGACGACCTTGATCCCCCGGAATACAACGATTCCAACCCGCAAATCAGAGATTTTCAGCACGGCCGAAGATAGCCAGGTGGCTGTCGATATCCATGTACTCCAGGGCGAGCGACCAATGGCCGGCGACAATGCGACTTTAGGCGTTTTTCGACTGGAAGGGATCCCGGCCGCACCTCGGGGCATGCCGCAGGTTGAGGTGACTTTTGACATTGACGCGAACGGCATTCTCAATGTCAGCGCCACCGACAAAGCTACTGGAAAGACACAGCAGATCACTATTACTGCGAGCACAAATCTAAGCGAATCAGATGTTGACCGAATGGTGAAAGAGGCCGAGAAAAATTCGGCCGAAGACCAGAGGCGGCGGAGCCTTATCGAGGCGCGAAATTCGGCCGATCAAGTTATCTACCAGGTTGAGAAGAGCTTGAATAGCCTGAATGGTCAGGCACCGGAGCAGCTTCGCACCCAGGTTGAGGCCAAGATTGATGATTTAAAGGCTGCCCTGAATGGTGATGATTTCAAACGTATCCAGCAATTGACCCAAGAAGTGCAACAGGCAAGTATGGCCATTGGTGAGGCCGCTTACCAGTCACAATCCAATGGCGCTAACCAGAATGGAAATGAATCTGGTTTTGATGCGACGTCGGGTACGGCGGGAGATGATGAGGATATTCTCGAGGGTGAGTTTGAGACCGCATAATCTACTTCAAACTAATCTGACATAGTAGAAAAAGACCGGTCTCAGTAAAGGGGGCTGGCCTTTTTTCTATGGGGTTTGTGTCAACTGCTGAAGAGGTAGACTTAACTTAGCAATCGGAAGGAACGTCTGGTCAATTGTCTCTTGATAGATAGGATTCGAGATATTGCCCGGTGTAAGACACTGGCGTCATCATGACTTCTTCCGGGGTGCCCTGGGCAACAATCTCTCCTCCCTTTTCGCCCCCTTCAGGACCCAGATCAATAATGTGGTCGGCCACCTTTATGATGTCCATATTATGCTCGATAATAATAACCGTATTGCCTTTATCTACCAGTCGATTGAGTGCCTGGATCAATTTTGCTACATCATGGGTATGTAATCCGACCGAGGGCTCGTCTAGGATATATATCGTATTGCCTGTCGCGATTTTCGATAACTCCCGGCTCAGCTTGACCCGTTGCGCCTCGCCACCGCTCAATGTTGTGGCGGATTGGCCCAAATGGATATATTCCAGTCCCACATCCGCCAGGGTCTTTAACTTTCGTCGGATTGGCGGAATGTTGGCGAAGAACTCTAAAGCCTCTTCGACGCTTAGATCCAAAACCTCGGCGATATTCAACCCTTTGTAGGTTACCTGGAGTGTCTCGCGATTGTAGCGGGTCCCGCCACATATATCGCACGGCACGTAAATATCCGGCAGAAATTGCATTTCGATGCGGTTGTGACCTTGGCCTTGGCAGGCTTCACAACGCCCACCCTTCACGTTGAAACTATAACGACCAGGCTTATAACCGCGAACTTTGCTTTCGGGCATGCTGGCGAAGAGGTCGCGGATGGGACCAAATAGATTGGTATAGGTTGCTGGATTTGAACGTGGTGTCCGGCCGATAGGACTTTGATCAATTTCTATCACCTTGTCCAATAACTCGAGCCCCTCAATCGTATCGTGTTCGCCGGGCAGCTCCTTGGATTTGTAGAAAACCTGGTACAGGCGCTTGCTGAGAATCTCGATCAAAAACGAGCTTTTTCCGCTGCCGCTAACCCCGGTTATACAGACAAACTTTCCCAAGGGGATTTTTACATCAATCTGTTTGAGATTATTCGCGCTGGCGCCGTAGACGATCAAAGATGAACCACTACCTGGACGTCTCGTTTTAGGCACCGGGATACGTTTCCGGCCGCTGAGGTAATCTCCTGTTAGCGATTTTGGACTCGCCTGGATAACTTTCAGAGGACCTTCAGCGACAACCCAGCCCCCGTTCCGACCGGCGCCTGGACCGAGATCCACGACCCAATCGGCCATACGCATCGTTTCCTCATCATGCTCCACGACCAAAACCGTATTGCCAAGATCGCGCATGCCTTTTAACGTACGGATGAGTCGCTCATTGTCTCGCTGGTGCAATCCGATGCTGGGTTCGTCTAATACATACAGAACACCCATCAGCCGGCTGCCAATTTGGGTTGCCAGGCGAATGCGTTGGGCTTCACCACCGCTAAGCGTTCTGGCCGAACGATCGAGGGTCAGATAATCGAGACCCACATTAATCATAAACTCAAGTCGCGCTTGCACTTCCTTCAAGATTGGCGCGGCGATCAACTTCTCACGCTCAGTCAACAGGGTTGTATCCGGGTCCCGTAGCTTTTCTACCCAGTTCAGTATCCTGATGACCGGATCTTTGGTTGTCGCTGTAATGGTCACACCATAAATATCAACCGCGCGGGCCACCGCCTGCAGCCGTGTCCCTTCGCAGGTGCGGCACGGCCGGTTGACCATAAAATCTTCTAATTTGTTTCGGACGTAGTCCGATGTGGATTCACGGTAACGTCGCTCCAGGTTGGGTATTACACCTTCGAATTTTGTTCCGTAAGTCCGTTGATATCCTTCTCGATTGATATACTCTACCTTGATCTCTTCTTGCCCGCTGCCATAAAGCAGTATGTGTCTTTGGGCCTGGTTTAGCTGCTCAAACGGGATATCAGTCGGTATGGAAAAGTGGTCGGCTGTCGCTTGTAAGAGTTGCCAATAATAACCCTGCTTGTCTTCAGTTGGCCAGGCGATTATCGCGCCTTCGTTCAGGCTGAGATCCTTATTAGGCACGACTTGGTCTGCCTCGATCTCTTTCTTAGTACCAAGCCCCTGGCAATCCAGACAAGCCCCATGAGGGCTGTTAAAACTAAAAGTTCGCGGTTCGATGTCTGGCACGCTTGTTCCGTCAAAGGCGCAAGCAAGGTGCTCGGAGTAAAAATAATCAGCAGGTTCTTTTTCATCGGTGACATCATTGACGATGACCACACCGTTGCCCAAACGCAGTGCGGTCTCGATAGAATCAGTCAGCCGTGATCGAGCCGAGCGGGCTTCTGGGCTGGTGTCATCGGGCTGAAATTGAACGACGAGACGATCGACCACTGCCTCGATAGAGTGGTTTTTATAGCGATCGAGTTCGATCTCTTCTTCAACCTGGTGAACAATGCCATTGACACGTACCCGCACAAAACCCGCTTTTCGCACATCATCAAACACCGCTTGGTGATGGCCTTTCCGGCCTTTTATCAGAGGGGCAAGAATCTGTATTCTGGAATCAGTGGGCATTCGCTGAACGGCCGCGACTATTTGCTCTGCCGATTGAGGTTGGACCGGCCGGCCACATTCAGGGCAATGAGGTGTGCCAATCCTGGCAAAGAGTAGACGAAGGTAATCGTAAATTTCCGTTACTGTACCCACGGTTGAGCGAGGATTATGGCTAATCCCCTTCTGATCAATTGAGACCGCAGGGCTTAATCCTTCGATCTGGTCGACATCAGGTTTTTCCAATTGCCCCAAAAACTGACGAGCGTAGGCTGAAAGAGACTCGACATAACGTCTCTGTCCTTCAGCGAAAATCGTATCGAAGGCCAGAGAAGATTTCCCAGAACCTGATAAGCCGGTGATAACAACCAACTTATCGCGGGGAATTTCAACGGTTATGTTTTTCAAATTGTGTTCGCGTGCGCCTCGCACAACGATCTTGTCCTGGGACATGCTTTTTTTTATCCCCACACGATAAAAATCTGAGGTCACCTGCAATAAACAGAACGTTTATTCTATCACAGCTAGCCTTGATGGGCCATAAGAATAGACATCTTGATCAACCTACCAGGACGGTTGGAAAAACAAAAGGCGGTCTGCCAATGCAGACCGCCTGGTTAGGTCGTTGGGTCTGTTGCCAGGACTCTAGCGCCTGGCGAATCTCCGCCGAACTGATCCTAGTTCCTTACCTCTGTGGTATCAACAACGCTGTTTTCGCCGCCATACTCATTGGCTACGTAGCCGTCGGCCGCTGAATCGTTTGACCAGGAATCGTTGTTCAGGAGATAACGGTATTGGAACTGACTATTATTGGGCAAGCGCACAGTTGTGTAAAAGATGCCGTCCTTTCTGCGCTTTTTCATCTCAATGGGCTGCCACTCATTGGATTCCGATACCAGCGCAACCTCTTTGGCTTCGGCTTCGTGCTCAAATGTTACCTCGCACAGGTCATTTGTCTTGAAATATTTCTTCTTCAACATTTTTACTCTCCTCTTAATTTTAGGCGATGAGAAAATGATAACACCGAGCGCAGCCATAGGCTGGGTATTTCACCCCAAGAGGGCACAAATGATTCAACGGCTGATGGCTCCCTACATTCAGGCCTGCTTAACTTGTAAGTCTCGGAGTAACTTTCGGACCAGTTTCCTGTCGCGTTAC
>Ga0307378_10010304_pt1 | contig 12150 bp, 30 predicted proteins | sample UN1MG_FD_202238 | JGI IMG/M metagenome (GOLD analysis project Ga0307378, IMG submission 202238) | Soil microbial communities from Risofladan, Vaasa, Finland - UN-1 | ecosystem: Environmental > Terrestrial > Soil > Coastal area > Acid sulfate soil | place: Finland: Risofladan, Vaasa | collected...
ATAGATAGTATCCTATGCTAATAGGTACCATCACAATAAGGCCCTTCAGTATATACTCTATCATGCTATCCTCCTAACTTGATAGCACATTTGATAAGATACCACATGATGAAGGTAACAGGTACGAAGGACAGTACCCACATCAGGTCCACTGCCTTTTGGTTATCCCTACCTAGTCTGAACATGGCTGCTTGTAGACTCTGTTGTGTCTTGTTCATAATACACCTCCTCTATTTGTCATTACATTATACTATCAAGGTCACCAAGATGTCAGTACACAATGACCATGATCTGTCATTACATTATTCTACCACTATCTATCTACACTATACTATACTATACTATTGTCATTACATATCACAGGCACCCGATCGACAGCAATATTCGACGTCGATCGATAGTAGTATAGTATAATATATCATTTAATCATAGTATTAGTCGTCATCGAAGCCCCAGTCCTCTACGTCCTCTTTTGACATCTCTTTGATATCTTTGAGTAAATCTTCCAGTCTATCACGCATAGTACTACGCTGTTTGGTCTTGAAGGCCTTGTTAGGGTTAGGTACTGAGACAGGTGGCTTATTGGGTTTGATATAGTGCTCTGGAATGCCATTATCAGCTCTTTCGCGCGAGATTTTGGTCCAAAAACCAGCTTTTACAGTCATTTGCTCGTTTTTAGCGGTTTTAGTTGCTTTTAACGTCTTTTCATTCGCTTTCTTTGCGTTTTTGTTCAGTTTATCGAGTAATTCGGGCCACATATCGCTTTTTGCTTCACTATCGATCAATATGTACGTATCTTTAGCCATTTCGTAATTAACTCCTTAATATATATAGTATAATACTATACTATTGTAGCATAGCATGGGGCATTCTAGGTAAATAAATACGGTTAGGCCTTGACAAGCGCCAAATAGTGCTTATATTAGTAAATATACGGACATTTGTCCGTAAAAGTTAGCAAAAGGATAAATACTATGAATGACCAATTTAGAGCAGAAGCGTGTCAGGTATACCTTGAACAAGAGATTAAAGATCGCTTATCACGTGGTAAAACAGCATACCAAGTTGCTAAAGAGTTGGTACCTGAGCTTGAACAGCTATTTGAGGCACAGGTGGCACATGGTACTGTTGAGAAGAGAGCACAGCGAATACGGACAAAAGTTAATTCTGTCCGTACGGACAAAGTTAATTCTGTCCGTAAAGTGTTGGATAATCCTACAGACAAAGTTAATTCTGTCCGTAATGACACTATCATACCCAGGTATCGAATGACAGAGCCAAGACGGAAGATACTATTGCGCGCCGAAGAAATCGGAAATGAAATCGGTCTTAGCATAGAGGACACCATCCATAATGCATTAGATCTGTATACAACACTATAATAATAGTATAATACTACTATTGTAGAAGTAAGCAAATGAAAACGGTCAATGTAGATGATACAGCCCACGGTAAGCACAGATACCAGTCTACCAAGATATACGTATGCAAAAAAAACCGGTTTACCTTGCGTCAAGTTTAAAAAAAACACGGTTTACACCTTCAATAGTTTAAAAAAAACCCAGTAGACACCACCTAAGTGGTATCTACTGAGTCTAGTCTAGTGTGCTGTCTCACATGTCAAGCACATTACACGATGACGTATACGCATTCTATACGCCGGGAACCACGAATCCACCAGCCGTTACGACTTTGGCAGGTGCGGTCGGGGCCGGAGCCGTCGCAGCAGGCGCTGCGGGATTGACACCAACGAATGTCTGTGCCACGGCCTGGGTGGTGTTCGGAACATTACCCGTCTGATTGTCCAATGCCGGATTGTAAGCGCTGAACTCACCATAAGGCATCTTCACTCTGGCAAATCCGTAGCGTTTCTCGGCCGGATTGAACTGAATGGCTTTACGGACTTCGATCGTCGCTTTCCAGGCAGCTTCGTCAGCGGAACCAAACACTTTCCACTGGGGGCCACGAACCGGAGTTCCATCCAGGTTCTTTGCGGCAAGCTCAGCCTTGATATGCGTATCGCTCTCTTCTCCGTAGGTCATGTATCCGATGGTGAAGCTGGCTTTGTCCACCAGCACGGGCGTGCCGTCGTCATTCATGACCTGCTGTCCGGGCTGTCCTTCAACCATGCTTTTCTTGAAGACTTTCTTCTCATACATCTTCAAGGAGCAATGGCAATTGAATTCTTTGCCTGGGGACATGGATTTGGCTCCACCGTGGGCACGTTTGCCCCACAAGGTCAGTTCGACCTTCTCATTGGTGCCTTTTCCGCCGTTTGCCCTGGAAGCGATGTTCTTGTAAGCAACGATCGCTAACTTGGCGCTGTAGTTCTTGCCATTCTTGCTGTGCTCCGGAGTAAAATCGGTCGAAGCAACACGTAAGCCAGTGAACACGGTAATGTCGGAACTTCTTGAACTTCCACTCATGGTGTATCCTCCTAAATTAAGGTATCGTTGTACGAGGCATTAAGTTAAGTAGGTATGGAGCCCTCGCTACCCCAAACCCACCAAAAGACCAGTTACAGAGAAACAACCCAAACCCAAACCTACCCGACTTTCCAATGCTCATCGGGTAGCCAGTCGCCAGGATGTTCAGCGGCATCAACCGCTCCTTCATCTTCGGGATCAGCATGATACTCCTCATCCGTCCATATATCTGCCGGACGGTTATGTGTAAAATCCCAAAGCACATGAGCTGTGTCTCCAAGCTTGAACTGCTTGGTGTTGGCCAGCCCAACCTTAGCACCGCCGTTGTTCAGGCGTATTGTCATTAGCCCAGCGGCTGAGCCAATGACAATGCCTGTTCTTGGCCACATTATTTGGCCATCACGACTTGATAATCGTTCTCATTGATGACGACAGCACATTTCGTGGTGAAATCACAACCACGGGGCGCTTCACCTTTGTACACGAAGGCTTTGCGCGTACCATTCAAGGCACATTCGTTGGCACTGTCGGTGTAGGAACCGTCAGTCTTCTTGGTCTCAGGATTCTGAGGCACGAAGCGACGGCTGAAAGCATGACCACCGAGATTCAGTGTCAGCTCATAAGACGGCAGCCCTTGTTTGGAGGTGAGCTTGCCGCGGACGACGCCATTGAAGGCTTCAGCAGCATATTGACCAGCACTGCTGTGTGTGTCCATGGATTGAATGAATCCTTCAGCGCCGAAGTGTGCAATCAGCCTGCTGACGTCCACGCCTTCGAGTACGGCACTCGGTTTGGCGAAGTGGAAGCGACCAGTGGCTGCGTTCATCTGCCATCCACATTTGGTGAAGATGTGATGATACACAGTCTGCCAAACCGCCTTGATACAGCCGGCTTGTTGCTCAGGTGTCATGTTGGTGGGCGTGTACGGAGTCTCGGTATGCCCAGCGGCAGGTACGGTAGCAGCGGCGGTGGCAGCTGCCGTCGCATACGTGTTGGCCTGTGCGACCTGAGCAGGTGTCGGCGGAACTGGCTCAACAGCATACTCAGCGTCCAGTGTCATCTCTGAGGCCGGAACATAGTCCGAATCTTCTTCGGCCGGCTCATCATCAGGTGTGTTATCCTCAACGACCACGCCTTCACCTGAATCAATGAATGCCACTGTCTGCTGTACAACTGCGGCGGCTTCGACTGGCGCAACAACTTCAGTGGCTTCAGCGACGTTGATGACCGGCTCAACTACCGGCTGTGCCTGTAGCAGTTGCGTGCTGCCGTCTTCGAGGTGAGCAGTGATGTTGGCCAAGGTGGTGGGTTGCGTCCAGTCTTTGTCTTTGCTCTCATCATAAGCACGTCGGACGAAGTCTCTGAATGTCAGGCACTGTTCTTCGCCATTGTCATAGACTATGCCCTCGGCTAGCATGGTGCGTGCGCCGATAACCCACTCTTCATCTTTCTGCTCGCCGGTGAACAGAGCCATCATCTTCGGTCCGAACCAACCAAGAGCCTCAACAGCCGGCCACTCGATGTCGAACAGATGAGCCATGTCCAGCATAATCATCTCGGCAGCATCCTTGCACTCATCCTCCAGCTCTTTCTCGGAGGTGGGGTCCATACGTGACAGCTCGTAGCCATCACGGTCAGCCCACGCTTGGGTCAGGTGATGCAGCTCATGACTGAATGCACTCAGCACGTTGGTCCACAGGATACCCATGAAACCCAGTGCCGGACGGCTCACATCGCTCACATCACATGCTTCCTTCCAGATGCGTTCCAAGTTAATGGCAATGGACCTGGTATCAGCAAAGGCAGCGCCGAATACCATGGCACCTTCGCCATCTGTCGGATAACCATCAGAATTAATCCACACACTGGCCACATGCGAGTGAGGGAAGCGGTTGATGATCTCACACAGTAGTGCCGTCATTTTGGTACCCAGCAGATCACTTCCGAAGATCTGGACACCGTTCTTGGTCATCAGGTAGTCAGTGTCGTCCTCGGTTAGTTTCGCCGTTGCCTCTGCTGCTTTCTTGTTCGTTGCTTGCATGTTTGCTTCCATAGTCAAAATCTCCTATCTAGTAGTAATAGTATAGTGTAGTGTGGCACAACCAACCCACACCAAAAAAAGGTCCAAGAGAAAAACCCAAGACCCAACGTGTGCAACAACAGAATCATAGTATTTCTACAATCGTGTTGTTGGCACAATCACTAACCTAAATCCGAAAAATCAGTACATGAGAAAAGAACGCATGGGGTGCTCCGATCTATGCGGTCCCATACTACTCGTTGGCAACTATATTATACTCTGGCCCGACTAGTCATATCACTCCGCCTAAATCTGGTTCATACGCTGAACATCCTGTTCCAATGGTCCAGTAGTCCTGGTCTGTGAGACTATTGTGGCTTTTGCTAATAGCCGCGGCCTCCATCGGTAGCAGTGGACAGAGTGGATGATTATCACACCCCAGGCATGACCTACGAACTACATTGGGATTGAGAGTAGGTTCCACTGCTGGTTCAGGTATTATATACCTAGGCTGGCCAACATCTTGGTCCTCATCACCGATAGCATCAGGATCACCATCAGGGTGATAACCAAACTGCTGTGCTTTATCAGACCAGCAGTGGTTATTCATATCAGTATTGAGGTTAGTGCATCTTGGAGCGAAACTGTGCTTCCGATAAAAGTCGCACATATTTCTGTCATTACCATCAGGATCACATTCGGACATGACCCCTGGTTTGCAGAAACAAATACCAAATCTTAACATTAGACATCCCTCCATTTGATAGTTTTGTTGAATTGGTATTTCTTGATTAACATGTCGACCTGGGCTACGAACATGGGGTACTCTTTAGCCTGGTCTCCACCAATTGAGCATTTGAACTGATCGAAGTCGGAGCCAGTAGTTCTTCTTACTTCCCACCACATCTTGAGTCCGGCGTTGTTCAGGCGATACTCATGTGAATCACCAGTGTAATCGCCCATGATTTTGTCCAGGAAGGGGCCCTGCCTGATACACATCGATTCAAGCAGGTGTGAGCAAGGATTACCCCATCCAGGTCTCAGGTCATTGTACGACAGTTCCAGCATTTCCTGAAAGAATTGTTTTAATTCAAATCTATCCATTGGTATATCCTCCATACACAGTTAGTCGTTCATGTTAACGTAAAACTCACATTCGCCGCATTTCGGCCACACATCAGACTCCATGGTGCACACAGCGTGCAGAACTTCATTGTTGTCCTCATTCCAGTCCACAATGTGAGAGTGATTACAAGTTTCCAGTTTACATTGGGCACATACCATGCCCTGTTCATCATTGAAATCCATTTCCAATGTGATACCACAAATTTCACAATAATTCATAATGCACCTCCATCAGTTAGTGTTAGCGTTAGTGTATCCTCGCAAGAGGAGGCGAGCCTCCATACAGGCAGGCTCACCTCAACTAACGATTACACACCAGCTGCGGGCAGCGGCGGTACAGCAACAACATTCGGAACTTCTTCAGTGGCAGGAGGAGCTACCGGAGCAGTGGTGGTCGGCTGTACGAATGTGGCCTGTACAGCAGTCGGATTGGCAGCAGCCTGAGCTACAGCCTGACCAGTCGGAGCATAACCATCCGTGGTAGGCTTCTTGTCCAGGAACTTGACGTCATCAGCGATGATCTCAGCAACCTTGACCTTGACGGTCATCTGAGTTCCATCACCATAGTTAACCAACTGACCAGTCTTGCAATCCTTGCCCTGGGTCTCATACTCACGATACCGAAGTTCACCCTGTACGGCAACCTGGCTACCCTTGGCCAGATACTTCTTGCAGACGTCAGCCAGTCCACCCCAAGCAACGATATTGTGCCATTCGGTGGCCTCACGTTTCTCATTGGTGGCTTTGTCAGTCCACTTGCGGTTGGTGGCCAGAGAGAAATTAGCTACACGATTGCCATTCTCAAAAGCGGTGAAACGAACGTCTTGTCCAAGTCTTCCTACCAGTATAGATGTATTCATAACAATCTCCTAACTTATGCGCCGAAGCGCGGTTTGATACACCACCCCAAGGGGCAAGGTGTTCATGCCTGTATTGTTTATCCTCTCGACAGGCCGAATGAGTCTGCTTTTTAGAGAAACATAACTCCGCACTAGGTGCGCTATGTACCATATACGTATATGCTATCACCTATATAGCGTATATGGCACATCACTCAACTAGAACTTGCTACGGTAGCCACACTTACATGCGTTCCACCTGCTTTTGCCATTACTAACCTTGATCATGTGCTCACCCTTACAGGCATGGCACAGATACAGCCTGACCACCTTCTTTCCGGTTTTGAGAAAAGGCTTAAAACCGGAAGCTATAGCAGCCTGTATCACACCACTGGTGCGAGTAGGTTTAATTACGTATATCATGATTGCCTCCTTATTCATCACTGTTGTCATACAGCGGGTCAATGACACCGAATTCAGCCGTACGCTGCGCCTGATCGAATTCGTCTTCCGGGTAGTAATCGAGCTCACAGTCCTGACCATCCAGGGCATCAGGGTCTGTGCGCAAATCATCTTCCAGATAGTTCATATCATCAAACATCTGGTCTGATTCCAATTTTTTGATTTCTCTTTTTTCCGCTTTAGTCATGTGCTTCTTCTCCTTCTGTAGTAGTTTCGTTTGTTGTTGTTTCAACCTTAGCCTTACGTTCATTCTTCCAGCCTACACAGAAGCAGAACAAACCCAGTGTGCCACCGATGGCACACCAGATGTCCTGCGTGAAGGCCAGTATGAACAGGAACACACCTATCCATTTAATCATATTGCCTCCTATGCGAAGTAAACGAATACACCAACCACATACGCGATTAGCAGTGTTTGTCCGATGATTGCCATACACACGATGTCCTTATAGAACGGTGCGTAATCTGTCATTTTCAGTTCGTTATTGATGATGTTTATTTTCATTGTGTTCATTCTCCTTATCCTGTAATGTTAAGGTTTCTGCCAATAGCGGCCTGTCCACTCATCAGTATGCGTTCTACAGCAAAGAAGTTGGGATATTCAAGGCCCACCCTGCTGCCAGGCATGAAGTCGCCATCCATAGTGATGATGTCATTTTTCTTGATACTGTTAATAAGCACCCTTGCTCCATCACCTATCATGGCACATGGTACAATGGATCTTTCCATACCCATCGCGGTATTGAATGTAAGCATGAATGGTGATTCCTTAACCATAACAGCATCATCTATTACACGTATGGCTGTTAGTATCATAATACCTCCTAGAACGCAGGTTTAATGGGTTTACTGAATGTTAAATGACCACAGCTATCGAATACATCGGCGTGATCAATACAATCAGGGCATAGCTTACTACTGTGCGTATGCCAATTCATTTGAAAACACATCTCTGCTGTGCGTAGGTCATCAGCTGCCTGTTTATCATCTCCATCATTAAGCATTTTTTCTACCACTATGTATGTGGTACTGGCCTGCTCACCATTAGAGCGTATGGTAAGCTGCACATGGTAATAACTCAACATGAATATAGCAATTTCCCAGTCAGACGGATTTATAGGTTTAATCACGAACATAGGTATATCCTCCTTAGCTTTTAATTGCAGGAATGTCTTCAGCCATAGCCCACTCAAGGGCATCAACCCATGCTTTCTCCTTGGTGGGTTGCCCATACCAGGTGTTCCACGGTGTGTACATACCATTTTCCTCATCGAAGTCTTCCCATGACACTAGTACTGCAGTGTGTCCTTTGACAGGAAGGTATGTGGTGAGGAAAGCCTGAACGAATTCACCATCGATGTATATCTTACCAGCTTTATCACTGGTGGTCTCTACCTCTACCCATTCATCGTTAACAAACTTAAATGCTGTACCCATTGGACACCTCCACTGTTAGGGTGTAATGTGAATTAAGTTATGGCCAACCTGGGGATGAGAATTACCAGGCTCAATTTGCGTCCACTCAGCTACCTGCTGTGTAGTCCAGCCTTCCATGTTGGGTATGTCATACACAGCGCTGTTATAGAGTGGAATTTGTTTTACCACTATACCAGTAGCCACAATGAGATTAGCTATAGGCCAACAGTCAGGGTCCAGTACATCATCGTTGATTGTGATGGCAAAGAAACCATTATCAGGCATTTCTTCTACACGTACGTAAAACGTCCATTCATTAGGTCTTAACATAGGTATATCCTCCTTCTTGGTTTTAGTTTATTACCACACATAAGAACACAACCATCATGGCTATGTGCTTATGTGTAATGGCATACGTATACCGGTATGCCAGCGGTGATTTTTTAGGCAGCGTTGGCGTGCTGCACGAGCCGTTTGCTGTATAGTACTTTGCGAACAGGCTCAAGCAGCTCCAGGTGCACAATGGAGTATTTCTTACACTCTATGAAGTGCTTTATGAATGCATCAATGTATGCACTGTGGAATGTTTGAGCTATAATGTTTCTGTTCGTATCACCTAATTCCCAGAACTCCATGTAGTATTTCTTTTTCATGTGTGTATCTCCTGTGGGCCCGTAGGCCCAGGTTTTTACCTGTAGAGATTGACAATATTACAGGCCATATCAATAACAGGCGTCATGGTGTGTGCCATACTCATCATACCACTAATGGATATAATGACCACAGTGAAACCAACGATTGACAATGTGATGTTGATCATCTTTTTCATTTGAATCTCCTTTCACATTGGTGTTAATTGCACGCAGGACTTTGGACCTGCTATGTACTTTAATAGGGGCTCATATAGACACCCCTACCCATCAGAATTTAATCTTTGTCCATACGGGCACAGGTACTACAGTTTTTATTGTCGTCCTTACAGCACACACACTGGTATGCACTATTGTACTTAAGACCTTGTTCCCTTGCTACGGTCTTAGCTGCCATTGCCATTCCTTCTTGTGCTGCACTGAGTAGATTTCCACCCATGTTAATTCCTCCTTTATCCAAAGATTTTTGCTAACCACAGTATGGCTGTGGCACCAACTACCATGGGGTATGCCTGTGTGTACCAGGCAGTCCGTTTGTAATAGATGTTTCCGATTGTCAGGGCAACACCGCCGAATGTAAATAATCCTACTACCAATTCTAAATTGGTCATGATTAGATCTCCTTAAGTAGATTGTTTACCATGTCAGTCATTTGTTTATCCATACAGGGATTTTTATCCATACGTGCCATGTCTTCTTCTAACACCTGCATGCGTCCTATCTCTATACCTTTATCACGACCAAGGCTATATGCCAAGGCGGCTACAACAACTAGCATAATGCTTACTATAACATATATCATAATGATCTCCTTTTGTTTTAGTTAACCACATAGAACTACGACCATTGTCATAGCTCTATGTGATGGCATGCATATACCGGCATGCCAGCGGTGATTTTTTAACCTATGACAATACGCACAATAGCGATTATCAGTAGGGTGGTAAATAGTAAGTCTTTCATAGTTCCTCCTAGAACGACCATACACGATCGCCTGTTTTGTTAACTTCGTAATTGTTATATGAAGAATCAACATTCTCCATGTTCTTGCCATTACGATCACGTTCGTCAATGACACGCACTAGCCGTTCTTCTTTGTCCATGGTACGTTTTAATAACGCACCTAACGCAGTCTTTTTAGCCACAGTGATTCTCCTTATGTTATAAGTTAACCTGCACATCCACAACATGCGTCAATGCCGATTTGTTTACGTGATTCACAACCATCACATGAGCGTTCACGTTCGATATCACTGTCATCACTGTAATCAATGTGCCACGTTTTGAAGTATTCATCATATACCCACATGATAGTCTCCTTTATTGAATTTGATACCCTGGGGTGGTATACCCCCTAGGCTTACCCCACCTATGTTGTTTTACCACTCAATAGGCTGAATGTGGTCAATTTAGGATTTTAAGAGCTAAATCGAGTAAAATGCTCTAAAACTCAAAATGATCAAAAATGCATAAAAATGATCATAAAGAGGGGTAGGGGCTATAATAAATAAAAAATAATCAATATAGCTCAATACATATAGAGGGTCCCCCCTGCGATAAATCGGGTGGAATTATAAGGTTCGACCATGATTGATTAAACAAACCTCTTTATAGATAAGGGCCTGATTTATTTGGCGGGCTTCAGGGAGGTGCCGACCACGATGGTGGAGATTAAAATCGCTGTTGAGGCTGACGAACTTACCGGACTCCAAGAGATACTTGAACATGTAGTGAAGGAAATAACCGATAATAAATACAGAGCGAACGAAATTACTGAGCTTAGAACGGTTGACCTAAACTGGGTATATTTGGCTGACGGTAAATATCAATGGTTTAGATACGACAGAACCTAGGCTACACTATACTACGATTTAACAATTCTTTGCCCTCAATCGCGGGTAGGTGATAAAATTTTCTAAAAATTTGATTTTATCCCTTGACAATCCATTTTTAGTGGTTATATTAGTTCCATGACAACATTAGACGAACATAAACAATACCAGGCAGAAGGTCGCGCACCTTATATAATGATAAGCGATTTGAAGCCGTATTATCTATATAGGATTCACGCACGAAATTCTAGACTCGGCATCTATTTGCCAAAAGAATATAGTTTTCTGATCAGGCGACACAAGTTTTATAATTGGTTCGCGTTTGAGGAATATCATTGGGATACTGGGGCTCCTTTCGGAACCGTAAGACCTTTGAAGGAGCTGGAACAGACGCCCTTCGGGCAAGAAGACCTGAAACAAGGGCCTTGGGAAACCAATGGGATTAAATATTATGGATATTTTTATGAGGACAAACTGATGAAGTACCTAAAAACTAAAGCAAAGGAGTATGACAATGAATGATCGAACATTCGAGTTAGAAGGCAAGGATTGTGCAATTATTATCAAAGAGAACATGTCTACGGAGGTTATTATCCCAAAGCTGGCCGAGGATCAGAATGTTACATGGGAAGACAATCAGAATATGTTTATAACAATTGCTATTTCAGCGTCTATGGGACAGGCTGATTTCAGGGAGGTTATAACCAAGAAGCTGGATGAGATTATGGCACAGGCAGTGCCAGCAACGAGGTGTGGTACTGAAGAAACCGGTTGCCCAGGAAGTTGTCCTGGCGGATGTGCTGGATCTGCACCACAAGATGTGCCGGCTGTGGAGAAATAAAATGGATAGATATACTAAATTTATGACACTAATTCTTGTTGTAATAGCACTGGTACTGTATTTTAAATTAGCAGACGCCGGTGAACGGAGAAGCTATAGAGTATACAATGACGGAACCCACATCACACTTCTTGATCCAGGAGAATGTGATGAATCTGGGTGTGTTATGTATGAGAAATACATCGAACAGTGGAACGGTATTAAATGGGTACATCAATTCGTTGATAATAACCATGACGATGTCTGTGATGTCATAATAATATGGAAACCACTGGAAGATCCTGAATACGGCATATACTATGGTACATACAGTACTGGGCCATGCGGCGGAGCAATATAATGGACATATTTCAATGGATAAATCATTTAATACACGAGTACATAACCATAGATGTTATATTGGTAGGTCTACCTATTATATTACTAAGTCTGGTATGCTGGACATTTTGGGGTAAAAGCTGGGTAATGGAACAGGTTAGTAAGGTCGGCAAAGAACAACGAAAAAAGGGTTGGTTAGAATAGATGCAACCTGCACACTA